>MDTG01223725.1_pt1 | contig 25366 bp, 25 predicted proteins | sample 811421 | NCBI WGS metagenome assembly MDTG01 (sample SAMN05326645, study PRJNA326480) | marine metagenome | isolation source: seawater | place: Pacific Ocean: South East | collected 2011 | reverse complement strand
TATCGCTGGGAAACTGTACAAACCCTTACCCGGTCCCTTCAGCCGACAGAAGGTAGCAGGCGGGGAAAAAAGGGTCAAAATTACGTGCTGAGCGCGTTTTGGCCCCCTCGGCGGTTTCTCGCCATCACTCTAAGTTGGCTGGGTGTCGCGAAGGCGGCCGATACGTTTGCGGGACGTTTCCGGCCGGAGGCTTCATTCGTATTTTTCGGGCACTTCCATCGTCCGGGGGTGTGGAACCGGGGGGGACGCGTGATCTGCAACACCGGCGCTTTCATGCGTGGCTCGAGACCCCTGCTGGGAGAGTTTTCCGACGGCTGGCTTTCCATCCGGACCATTACCCGCAGGCATGATGAGTTCAGGATAGGGGAAAGACGGGGTCTTTTCGCGGTCTGATTGATACGCTCTGCAGGGGTGCAGCAAGGTATTATTCTGGGGCCGTTGCATCGAGGAGAGGTGAGCCTGGGCCCTGAGAGCTAGTATTCAAGAGTCTCTGAGCGCGTAGTGGATGTGTGGAGCGTAGAGTGCGGGCTCAAGGAGAAAGGAATCGTGGCCGCGGTCGGAATGAACCGTAATATGAACAGGCTCAAGGCCAGCTTTTTCCAGTTCGAGGACGAGCGTGGATTGCTCCTCGGGATAAAAGCAGAAGTCAGAATCAATGGAGAAGACCAGGAAGCGATGACCAGCTTCCTTGCAACGACCCAGCAGTTCCCGGTAATCCTCGGCATCACCCTCCCTCGCTGCATCATAACGCGACCACATATCAATGATACGGAGATAGGTATTAGCGTCAAAACGGTTCACGAATTTCTTCCCCTGATGAAGCATGTAGCTCTGGAATTGGTCGCGGACCTGATACCATGCCAGACTACCGCTCTGCTCAATCAGGTCACGACGTGCCCGTCGCTCGAAGGCGTCAAGGTGAACGAAGGTCTTGTGTGAAATCATGCGAGCGAGCGCAAGGCCAAGGTCGGGATGCTCTCTTTCGTAGTAGTTTCCCCCGTTAAAGTGGGGATCGTTCTCGATCGCAATGATCTGCTCGAAGAGAATGAGGCGATTGAGAACGGTAGTCTTGATTCCGCTTGCTACCGACAGCACGGTGCGAACGCGACTGGGATAGTTGGTAGCGAAGGTGAGGGCGGCGAGGCCCCCGACGGAAGGACCGGCTACTGCTTGCAGGCAGTCGATGCCAAGGTGGTCGAGCAGAAGACTGGCCACATTGGCCTGGTCGGAGATGGAGAGATGCGGAAAGGAAGACCCGTAGGGAGATCCAGTGGCCGGGTTGGGCGACACTGGTCCGGTTGACCCGTAGCAGCCGCCCAGCAGGTTGAAGCACACCACAAAAAACTCATCGGTATCGATGCCTTTCCCCGGTCCTACCAGTCCGTCCCACCACCCGTCCTGGAGTTCTTCATTCCAGTAGAGGCCGGCCTCAGCATTCTCGGGTGTAAAGCCGCATACGTTCTGAGAGCCCGAAAGGGCGTGGAAAATGAGGACAGCGTTGGACTTCGCGGCATTGAGGGTGCCCCAGCTCTGGTAGGATAGTTGGACTGCCCCAAGGCTACCTCCTTCCCGCAGGGATAAGGGGGTGTCTCCCTCGCCCACCGCGTGAAAGAGCTGGGTCGGAGTCTGTTCCTGTCTACCGGACATGGACCGGGCATACGCGGAACTGGGACGATTGAAAACGGATTATTTTGACATCGGGAAATTCGGGGAAAGAAAGGGGGCGTGGAGAAGACAACAAGTGCATACAAGGAGTGGGAGGTGGTATGCGAGGCCCTGGCTCGAGGGAAGCAGCATGTGTTGCTGCGCAAGGGTGGAATCCACGAGGGACGCAGGGGTTTCTCCTTCAAGCATGAGCGATTCTACCTCTTTCCCACCCGTTTCCACGCCCAGGGCGAGCAGGTACGCGAACTCTTCGGAGATGCCTGCCGGGGAGGAATGGACGAGTGGAAGGCTGGAGATGAGATTGTGATCCGCTGGTGGTGTCAGGCGATGTGGGCCCGGACGCTTTCTGATTGGAAGGACGTTGCCTCCCTCGAACCATTCCATATCTGGAAGGAAGATCTTGTCCGGGAGCGCTTCGACTGTGGGGAGGTGCAGCGTATTCATTGTGCACTCGTGCGTGTCTTCGCTCTGCCAGAGCCACTAAAGTTGACCTTTGAAAAGAGATATGGGGGGTGCCGGACCTGGGTCGGGCTTCCGTTTGATTCTCCGGATGAAGTTGTAGCAGTCGTCCCGGATGATGATTTCACTGAGGTGCAGGCCAGAGTGGAAAATATTTTTCAGCGGTGAGGAGTTTTCATCTCGCTATCCCGCCTGTCAGCAGAGTCAGGAAAATCACGTGAGGTTTTCGATTCCAATCAGACGGATTCCCTCCAGCGTCAGATTGGAAACCACCTCGCTGACTTCGGGGAGACCGGCGGCAATCAGGGGGGCATCGCCCCCGGTAGCGACTACTGTGGTTTCGCAATCCAGCTCCCCGTGGATAGCGGAGAGGATTTCCCGGATCATTCCCCGGTAGCCGTAGACCGCGCCCACCTGCATTGCTTCGATGGTAGATTTTCCGATCGTGGACGCAGGTTCGGCGAGATCGATCCGGGGGAGAAGTGCGGTGCGGCGGTGCAGGTTCTCGGTCATGGAGGCAAGGCCGGGAGTGATCACACCACCGAGGTAGCAGGGGTGCTCGTCCACCTCGCCCACAACGTCGAACGTGACTGCTGTGCCGAAGTCGATGACCACCGTGGAAGTTCCCCACTGCTGATATGCAGCTACCGCGTTGGCAAGACGGTCAGCGCCGATCTGGTCCGGAGCGGGGTAGTCGATCCCGATCGGGAGCTGGCTCCGATAGTTGATCACGTGCAAGGGTTTGCTAGCAAGCGATGCATGCAGGATCCGGGCCTTGGCAGGAACGACTGAGCAGATCACCGAGGCGTCAAAATTGAAATGCTGCTGCAGATCCTCGACGACGCCATGATCGAGCTCCTCAGTCGGAATCCTGACGATGTCGTTCTCGAGGATTTCGCCTGATGCAATTGCGAACTTGGTTCGCGTGTTGGAGTTGTCGACGAGGAGCAGGCGCACGGTGGGAGTGTTCCGGCTCCAAGGGAACAAGCAAGTTTCAAGAGAGAAGCCTTTGGGATTGGAGAAAAAAGGCCGTGGAGAGTTTCCACGGCCTGATTGGTTGCAAGGAACCGCTTTCCCGGCTCCTTGCGGTCTGCCCCTCCTAGATCTCTGCACTTTCGAGGCCGTAGGCGGGGATACCATGCTCGGCGACGTCGAGGCCCTCAACCTCTTCCTGCTCGTCGACCCGCACGCCTATCACCATCCTGATGACTGAGAATATTCCGAAGGAGAAGATGAAGGCGAATCCGCAGACGGACACGATCCCGACGATCTGGGAGACGAGGCTGGCGCTTCCGAAGAAGGCCACGGCGAGCGTTCCCCAGATACCGCAGGTGCCGTGCACGGAGATGGCACCGACCGGATCGTCGATCTTTAGCTTGTCGAGCATGATCACGGAAAACACCACGATTACCCCGGCGATGAGTCCCACGAGGATGGAGAGAGTCGGCGAGATCGCATCAGCGCCAGCCGTGATCCCAACCAGACCGGCGAGGAAGCCGTTGAGCGACATGGAGAGGTCGGGCTTCCTGGTCACCGCCCAGGCCGTGGCCATTGCGCCAAGGGCTCCACCCACTGCAGCAAGAGCGGTTGTGACGAAGACGAGGGAGACGAGGTGCGGTTCAGCTGCGAGGACGGAACCACCATTGAAACCGAACCAGCCGAGGAAGAGGAGAAAGGCACCGATCGCGGCGAGTGGCATGCTGTGGCCAAGGATCGGCTTGATGCCGTTCTTGGTATACTTTCCACGACGCGGCCCAAGGACGAGGACGCAAGCGAGGGCCGCGAAGCCGCCGAAGGCGTGCACCACTGTCGATCCGGCGAAGTCGTAGAAGGACTCTTTAAGATTGGCGAGGAATCCTCCGCCCCAGTGCCAGGAACCGACCCACGGGTATGCGAGTCCAACAAGAATTGCGGAGAAGACCAAGAAGCTCGACAGCTTTACCCTCTCGGCAACCGCTCCGGAGACAATCGTTGCGGCGGTGGCGGCGAACATTGCCTGGAAGATGAAGTCGGTCCACCATGTGTAGGATGAATGGTAGAGATTGGTCGCATGGGTCAGCAACTCGTTGGCGCCGTATGCAGCAGAGCTCCCGATTGGGAAGAACCCGTTCTCCCATCCCGGGTAGTGGGCGTTGAAACCCCACAGGAAGTAGAGAAGGATGCCGATCGATATAATCCAGCAGTTCTTGAAGAGGATGTTGACCGTGTTCTTCTTCTGGCACAGGCCGGATTCCAGGGTGGCGAAGCCGAGGTGCATGATGAAGACGAGGAAGGCTGCAATGAGCACCCAGATGTTGTGGGTGAGCCAAGGGGTGAGGGCATCGGCATTGCTCCACACGTTTTTGTAAATGGCTTGATTGACCTCGGCGGAAGCCCCATCGAGTTTGCCCTGCACATATTCCCCGACAATGACCGTTTCGCCGTCTGCTACGGCGGAATCTTCCGAGCCCGCCAGATCGGAGATCAGTCTCCAGGCGGTGTCTGCGTCCTCTGGGACAAAGTCGGACCATTCGGCGTCCTCTCCAGCGGCCACAAACTCCTCCGCTTTGGAAAGCATGGCTTCGAATTGACTGATTCCCTCCACCTCGGCGATTGGGGGAGGCGGGATTAGATCCGCAGCGGTGGCAGGCTGGGAAACGACGAAAAGGGCGGCCGCTCCGGCCGCAAGTCTGATTAAGGTCTTACGGATTCGCATGATTTGGAGAGCTTGTTTCATAAGCTTCGCGAGCGGCGGAAGCACCTGTCGTGCCAGAATTGGGCGGCGGTCTGCCGGGTGGGTGTATTGGGGCAGGTCCGAAGGGGTATTGGCATGGAAACTGCTTTCAAAGAGGGTGACGACTTGCGCACACGGCAAAAATGACAACACAGCTAAAAAAAATAATCGCAGGAACGCTGGCCATGCTGGCGCTTATGGGCACCGCTGCAGCGGAAGAGAACGACCCTTGGGCCGGATTGGATTCCGGGAATACGGCTTGGATGATTACGGCCACGGTCCTGGTCCTCTTTATGACCCTGCCCGGCCTGGCTCTGTTCTATGGAGGACTGGTCCGCGCCAAGAACGTGCTCAGCGTGCTGATGCACTGTTTCGCCATTGCCTGCCTAGCTTCCATCCTCTGGGTGGTGTTTCTCTACAGCCTGGCGTTTTCTGATGGTGGCAAAATCCTGGGAGACATGCAGCACCTTTTCCTGAACGGAGTGGATGGTCTGAACGGGGGAGACTTTCCTGAGACGGTCTTCGTGATGTTCCAGATGACCTTTGCGATTATTACCCCTGCCTTGGTGGTGGGAGCCTTCGTAGAACGCATGCGCTTCGGAGCGGTCCTGCTCTTCACGGCCCTGTGGCTCACTATTGTCTACGTGCCCGTGGCCCACTGGGTCTGGGCCGGAGCCGGGTGGATGTTGGAAGCGGGTACTATTGATCTGGCTGGAGGAATCGTGGTGCACACCACCGCAGGACTGTCCGCCCTCGTCCTCGCCAAGATGCTGGGATCACGCCAGGGATTCCCGGACCACGTCAAGCCTCCTCACAATCCCGGAATGGTCATGATCGGCGCCGCCATGCTCTGGGTAGGCTGGTTCGGTTTCAATGCCGGTAGCCAGACTGCAGCAAACGGGGCTGCGGGACTCACCATGCTGGTGACTCATATCGCGGCTGCCACTGCCAGCCTGACATGGATGGTTGTCGAGAAGATCAAGACCGGCAAGGCCGGCCTGGTAGGAATCGTGACCGGGATGGTTGCGGGTCTGGCCACCATAACGCCGGCCTCCGGTAACGTGGGTCCGATTGGCGCGCTCATTCTCGGCTTCCTCGCAGGAATCGTCTGCTACTTCGCCTGTGGCTTCGTGAAGGAGAAGCTGGGGATAGACGACACCCTCGATGTCTTTGCAGTCCACGGCGTGGGCGGCATGATGGGATCCATTCTCGTCGCCGTGCTGGGAACCAGCACCTTCGGAGGGTCCGGCGTCGAGAATGTTGGGGCCCAGCTCGTGACCCAGCTGATCGGGGTAGGAGTGACCGCAGCCCTGTCGATCGTGGGAACCATACTCATTGTCCAGATTCTCAAGGCCACCGTGGGTCTCCGGGTCTCCGAGGAAGAGGAGAATGTGGGACTAGACAAGAGCGTCCATGGGGAGAGTGCCTATACTTTTGACTAGAGCTGCTTCGGGGACCGGCCCTGAAGGCCCGAATCCGTCAGAGGATCGTAAAATTTTACGCGACAAAGGTAAGTTTCTAAAGATATTCAATTTTATTTAAATTTTTCTTTGCGAGCTCGCCCTGCTGTGATTGTATCCCTGCCGTTATGAGATCTACACGTATTCTGGCACTTGCTGGAGTTTCGACGTCGCTTCTGGGGACCGCCCTTGCTGACATCGAAACAAGTATCGGCGCGGGTTATACTTCCGAGTATGTATACCGTGGAACTAACCTCGGCGACGACCTGTTCGACATGTCCCTCGAGTTTTCCGGGAATGGGAACCTGGGTGGAGTCGGCGACCTTACGTGGTCAGCGGGTCTGTGGCTGGCCAGCTTTGATGGTGCTACCAACACCAACGAGCTGAACATCTACGGAGAGCTGTCAAAATGCCTGAACGACACAATGACGGTGGCGGTCGGCGTTATGAACTACAGCTACTTCGGAGGTGGCAATGCCCCGGACGACATCGAGCCTTACATTTCTCTGGGCACATCGCTGGCCGGGCTGTCGCTGTCGGCTAAGGCCAACTTCGACGCCTCGGATAACCTTGATCATGACACCTTCTACGAGCTTTCCGTGGCCCATCAGACGGAGCTTGGCTCGATGGGGAGCCTTGAAATCAAGGCAACGCTTGGCCACTTCGATGACGGGGCGATCGATACCTATTACGGCCTCGGTGCTTCCCTCGCTATTGACGTATCCGAAAGCATTACTGTGATTCCTCAAATCTCCCACATCATTGATGGAGCGACTGACGACGAAACCTATGGTGGTGTAAAAGTCGCCTTCAAATTCTAAATCATCAGCGAAATATTTTCTCAAGGAGGGGGAGCCGTCAGGCTCCCCCTTCGTGTTTCAAGGGTTGCGTTCTAAGGGTTGGCACGCGATTTGCTTTCCGAAAGGGGTATGAAAGCAAATCCAATTCTTGCTCTTACAGGAGTCTCCCTATTCTTGCTAACGTCCTCGCAGGCGGAAATTGAGACAAGTTTCAGCGCCGGATACACATCTGACTATGTGTATCGAGGTGGCTTTATTGCAAATGACCTCTTCGATTTCGGAATCGAAGCTGCAGGATCCGGAGACCTGGGTGGCCTGGGTGAAATCGGTCTCACCGCGGGAGTATGGTATGCCTCCTTCGAAGGGGGTAACGAACTTGATATCTACGCGGAAGTCTCCAAGGAATTCGAGGCCTTCACGGTTGCCGGTGGAATCACGAACTATTCCTACTTTGGCGATGGGGGAGGGACTGGTGATGACATCGAGCCCTATGTCTCGGTTGGGGTCGAGATGGCGGGAATATCCGTTGGACTCGCGGCCTACCATGACTCAAGCGACAGCTATGGTTATGAATTCTATTGGGAACTCTCCGCGACTTACGAAATGGATCTCGGGTCTACGACTCTTGAACTGTCCGCGACGTATGGTTATTTTGACAACGAGGTCGAGTATGTCGCTCTGTCCGCCGGACTGGATATTCCGGTTTCAGAAAGCATCAGTATTTCCCCTCACTTTACGACGACGTTCTCCGGTGACCTTGAGGACGAGACCTTTGGAGGGGTGGGAGTGGGGTTTTCTTTCTAGGTTTTCGTGGATGTAGAAGTAATCTGTGTTTCATTGAAGGAAACGGGGGGCTGGAAAGCTCCCCGTTTCTTTGTTCCCGGGTACGACAAGTGTGGGTTTTTGCAGCGTCGCTAAATACATTCCAAGAGGTTATCAAGGGAGACCTGATTATTCACTCGGTGACAATCGTGGAGGCCAAAATTTACCAACAGTCCGGCCGCCCGGAGAGGGAGGACGGGCCTGCCAGTTCCACTTCGATCGTCTGCCCAGCCGTCAGGCGGTTTGGAATAAGCCTTTTTTCAGGGGAATATGCGACAGGCATTACGTATTTCCGTATAGTAAATAAAATAAGTATTCATTATTCGCATTAGCATCTTTGTGCGTATGAAACTAGGAGCTGTGAATTGACAATTCGTCAGAGGTCGCCATCGTCCGCGTCGTTATGAGAGCAACACGTATTGTAGCAATCGCAGGACTTTCGACTGCGCTGCTTGGCACTGCCCAGGCCGACATCGAAAGTAGCGCATCAGTCGGATACAGCACCGAATATATCTACCGGGGAGCGAACCTTGGTGAAGACCTTGTCGATTTCAGCCTCGATTTCTCGGGGAGTACTGACCTCGCGGACTGGAGCCTTGGACTCTGGTATGGTTCCTGGGAAGGCGGTGTCGATGAAATGCAGGTTGAGGCGAGCTTGTCCAAGTGCGTCAGCGATGCACTGACGCTGAAGGCCGGCCTGCTGAATCACTCCAACCAGAACGCAGTCGTCATTGATGGTATTGCCGCCTTCCTTGACGATCGCACGGAGGCGGTGGTCGGACTGAGTACGAATCTTGGGGGTGTCGAACTGAGCGCAGCCGCTCACTTCAACGCTTCGAGTGAATACGCCCACGATGTCTATTACGAACTGGGAGCCGAATTTACCCAGGATCTGGGAGCAAGCCTGACTGGAAGCCTTGGTGCCACGGTCGGAGTTTGGGATACTGATCCCCTTGGAACCGGGGCAGATGACGTCACCTTTGTGGCGATCACAGGTGCCCTCGATTATGCAGCCAGTGACAGTATCACCCTGAGCGCTCACATCACTCACTCCATCTCGGACGACTGGATCTTTGAGGACGAGACCTTTGGCGGGGCCTCGGTTTCAGTCAAATTCTAGACCAGCCTTTTTCATTAAGCTTATCTGAAAGGGGGGCCTGCGGGCTCCCCTTTCTGCATTTTAACAGTTGTGTGAGGGGGGCTGCGGCTGGTTTCCCGGATGTTGTCTAGGTCGCCCTCGGATGGGCCTCGTCGTAGGCTTCCCGCAACCGCTCCTTGGTCACGTGAGTGTAGATCTGGGTGGTGGAGAGGGACGAGTGCCCCAAGAGCGCCTGAACACTGCGGAGATCGGCTCCCGCATCGAGGAGATGAGTTGCAAAGGAGTGGCGCAGCTTGTGGGGAGTCACGTTGAACGGAATGTCGGAGTGTGAAAGGTATTTCTTAAGCAGGGAATTGATCGAGCGGGTGGAAAGGCGTTTCCGGAGCTTGGAGACAAAGAGGGGGCCCTCCGTTACCCTGGCACCCTGGCGGTAGGTCCCGATTGCCTTTATCGCATGGGAGCCGATTGGGACGAGGCGTTCCTTGGCCCCCTTCCCGAGGACTCGCAGGGTATCGCTGAGGTCGTCGAGGTCGTTTACATCAAGTGCGGCGAGTTCCGCGAGGCGCAGTCCGGTGGAGTAAAAAAGCTCCAGGATCGCAGTGTCACGCAGGGGAAGCCAGTCAGGGGCCTGCTTTTCAAGCGGAATGTTGTGCGGGAGTTCGAGAAGGTGTTCAATTTGCCTGAGCGTGAGCACGACCGGGAGCTGCCGCTCGAGCTTGGGGAGCTGGACCTCCATGACAGGATTTTTGGCAAGCCCCTGGCGGAAGACGAGGAACTTATAGAAGGCCCGGAGGGCGGAGAAATGGAGGCGAATAGTGGAGCGGGCCAGCTCCCGCTTCATACAATCAAAGAGGTAGGCACGGAAATGGTCGGCCTGCAGATCCCGCCACTGAGTGAAGTCCTCCCCGATCCATGACCGGAAGGCGAGGAGTGCGCGCTCGTAGTTTGCGAGGGTACGGAGAGAGACGTTTTTCTCAACCGAGAGAAACTCGTAAAACTGTTCGGGCAGAGTATCCGCTCCAGGAGAGGGCATGGCGGCTGGAGTGCTGCCTAAGCGCACTTGGGACAGGTTCCAAAGAACTCGAGCTCATGGTAGAGATTCTGGAAGCCAGACTTGATCCGGATTTCCTCTTCAAGATCGTGAACCGGGCAGGGAGCATCAACCAAAGAGATGGTGCCACACTCAGTGCAGATCAGGTAATCACGATGCTGCCCGGGGAGGACAAGGGCGAAGTAGGCAGCCCGCTCGTGGAGACCCAGACGGCGAACGACTCCGGCATCTGCGAGTCGATGCAGCAGACGATAGATGGTGGCTTTATCGCACTGCGAGGCGAGGGGGTGGGACTTCTCCAGCTTGGCCAGGGTCATGGGACGGTCGGTTCGGAGCAGGGTTCCGAGGAGGACCTCGAGCGCTCTGGTCCGGCGCAGGCCGCTAGCCCGGCAGCGGTCGACGAGTTCTCCTACGAGCGTGTTCACGGCGGTAGTCTAACCCCATCAGGCCGGAAACGGCAGGATTTTCCCTTGTTTCCTGTTCGCCTTCTGTCGACAAGGAGGCATGAGATCCATGCCCAACGCCTTCGCGGTGCTTTTTTTGGTCTTTGCGAGTGCCGGATTTACAGGGGCGGTGGAGCTTAAGTTGAAGTGGGAACCAGGGAAACGCTACGTTTTTGAAAATTTGTCGGAATCTTCGGCCAAGATGCCCCTGCCGGGGCAGGGACTTATCGAGACCAAGGGCAAACTTATTCTCCAAGTGCAGAATGATGTCAGTGTGCATGAGCAGGGCATCAGGGTAGCCCATGCCTTTTCCTCGGTAAAGATGCGCCAGGAGATGCAGGGATTAGTAATGGAATATGACTCCGCGAACCCGGCCAAGCGAGCTGGCCTGCTGGGACAGGTTCTCCAGCCGTTGGTCGAAACCGAGTTTGCCGCAATCTACAACGAGAACGGTGAGATTCTGAAGACTGAGGGACTTGAAGCGGTGCAAGGGGCTGGCCAGCTGGGGATCGGCAAGGCGGAGTTGGATTCGATGGTGCGGCAGGTTTCCTCGCTACTTCCCGGGAGGGAAGTCAAAGCCGGGGATACCTGGAATGCGGACGTGAAACTCCCCATGGGAGCGGTTGGCGCCGAGGCCGAGATTACCTACACCCTGAAGCTGGAGGAAATTCTCAAACAGGATGGGCGGGAAATGGCCCGGATTTCCATTTCGGGTAAGGCGAAGCCGCCAGAGAAGGACGAAGACGGGGAGAAAGTCCTCGATGTAGTCGTCAGCAATGCAGCAGGCGCCATGATGTTTGATGTCGCTCTCGGGCAGCCGGTCGAATCTTCCACGACGGTAGAGCTGGAGATAGGATTGCCAGGGGTTCCCCAGGCTGAAGGAGCTCCCGGCAAGATGCCGCTTAAGACGGTTTCAGTTTTGAAATTGATCGCAGTTGAAGCCCTTAAGAATTCTCCTGCCTCAGAGAAGGGGAACGCCAAGCCCGGGGCTGAATCCGCGGCCAGAGATAGCCAGGCCGATAAGAAAGCGCGCCGGAAGGCTCGCAGGGAGAAGCGCAAGGCTGAGAAGGCCAGTCGGTGAAGACTCCCCGGGCCGCTTGGCCCCTTGCTCGTGCTGAGAGGGCCTCAGAGAAGCTCCGCCTGTCCGTCCCGGGGCGGCGTTGCCCCAATTTTTTGGTAAGCGGAGGGCATGGCCACTCGGCCACGGGGGGTGCGCTTGAGAAAGCCCTGCATAATCAGGAAGGGTTCGTTGACCTCTTCGAGGGAGGAGGCATCCTCGCCCACTGCAACCGCCAGCGAGCTCAGTCCCACGGGGCCTCCATTGAACTTGTGGATCACGGCCTCAAGAATTCTCTTATCCATTTCGTCGAGCCCGTCCTGATCTATCTCGATCATGGCAAGGGCCTTGCAGGCGGTCTCGGCGTCAATCGATCCGTCAGCCCGGACCTGAGCGTAATCGCGAACCCACCGGAGAAGATTGTTGGACACCCTCGGAGTGCCACGGGAACGGGAGGCCACCTCAGCAGCTCCGCCCTCGTCAATCTTGATCTCGAGGAGGCCGGCGGAGCGTAGAATAATAGCGCAGAGTTCCTGCAGGCTGTAGTAGTCCAGCCGGTTGACGAGGCCGAAGCGTGAACGAAGAGGGGAAGTGAGCATACCTGCCCGAGTGGTGGCGCCGACGAGGGTAAACTTGGGAAGGTTAAGCTGAATGGAGCGAGCAGAGGGTCCGGAGTCGATTATAATATCCAGCCGGTAGTCCTCCATGGCCGGATAGAGGTATTCCTCAATGGCAGGATGCAGGCGGTGAATTTCATCGATGAAGAGAACATCGCCTTTCTGCAGGTTGGTGAGGACGCCAGCGAGGTCGCCGGCTTTTTCAATTTGTGGCCCGGAAGTAGTGTGGATGTTAGAACCCGCTGCTGTTGCAATGATATTGGCGAGGGTTGTCTTCCCCAGTCCGGGAGGGCCCGAAAGCAGGATATGCTCAAGAACGTCGCTGCGCTGCAAGGCGGCCTCCACCATCAGCATGAGACGTTCCTTCACCTTCTCCTGTCCGTGGAACTCCTCGAAGCCCGGAGGACGAAGGGAGAGGTCGAATGGACTCTCCGGCGCTGCTGTGGTTTCCTGATAGAAGTTTTCTCCCATTCCTGTCCCAGAACAAAAAACCACAGAAACGAATGGGATTACAGGCGGATTTCAGGGATCTGGCTTTCCTGGGCGAATTGCTCCGAGAATGCTCTTTACAGGATCTGGCTCCTGCGTAGAGTTCGCCTCCCTGTTCGGTCGAGCCATGAAAGTTCTCTCTTCCCTCAACTCGCTCAAACGTCGTCACGCCGGTTGCCAGGTTGTGAAGCGACGTGGCACGCTTTATGTGATCAATAAGACCAACCCCAAGTTTAAGGCCCGCCAGGGTTCCACGCGCGGGACCCGCCTCTCGAAGAAAGGGGTGAAGTAGGATCACCGACACGGGGTTCAGAACAAAACTTGAAAGGGCGGCCTTGGGCCGCCTTTTTTTTCCGCTTCAGGTCAAGCGTCAGGTTTTTGGTTCAGCGAGAAGATTAACGATTTCGCCGGCGGCAAGCAGGCCGAAGGTCGCGGTGAGGTGAGTTACCGCCCCGAGGCCGCCGTCACAGCGGAGTCCTGCCGTCAGGTGGTTTGGCCGATCAGTCGAAACAGAGCCGTCACCCTTAGGGTAACGGACGTCTTCCGGGGAAAAGACTGCTGTAATTCCAAACTTCTTGCGTGATCCCTTACCACTAGGAAAGGCATAATTAGTTCGCAGATTCTTGCGGACCTGGTGAAGGAGGGCGTCATTGAAGGTACGGCTGAGATCGGCGACTTGGATGAGCGTTGCCCGGGATCGACCCCCTGCCGCCCCACAGGTGATGACCGGTATTCCACGGCGGTGGCACTGGGCCAGGAGGAGACATTTCGGACGTACGACGTCGATTGCATCAATCACCCCATGGAGAGGGCGATCGAGGATGGCGGCCACGGTTTTTTCGTTAAAGAACTGATTTTCCATGTGGATCCTGCAGTCTGGGTTAATCGCTGAAATCCGCTGGCCCATGACCTCGACCTTGGGCCTCCCCACGGTGCTGGTCAGGGCATGGATCTGCCGGTTCGTATTGGTCACGCAAACATCATCGAGGTCCACGAGTGTGAGTTCTCCCACCCCACTGCGAGCAAGTGCTTCACTGGTCCATGAGCCTACCCCGCCAATACCGATCACCGCCACGTGAGCCTGGCTCAGGGCCGTGAGACCCTGCTCCCCGTAGAGGCGGGATAAACCAGAAAAGCGATCGTTTGCCGCGGTAGTGCTCATCGGTCCGCAGTAGCGAGGAACACTCAGATTCCCTGCAGGTGCTTACGCATATTGGCAAGAATCTCGGCGCAGCGGGCACGATTTCCCCCACCGACTTCGGCAGTGGCCCACCCGGTGAAGCGAATCTCGGCGAGGGCCTTGCGCACATCGGGCCATTCCACGTCGCCAGCTCCGATCTTTGAGAATCCGGACTTTACCCCCCAGTCCTTAACGTCGAGTTTTACGATCCGGTGCCCAAGAGCCCGGATCCATTGGGCGGGCTTGCCGTACTTTTGATGATTACCAATGTCGAAGTAGGAACCCACCCACGGGCTGTCGATTTCATCGATATACCTGACAAGCCTTTCCGCTGTCTGGTTGCCCGGGCCGTCGTGCTCGTAGAGGAAGCGGTTCCAGACATTCTCGATGAGAATGTGAACTCCAAGACGGGCAGCGAGGGGCAGAGCCTTACGAATCTGCTCAATAGATCGATCCCAGGCCTGGGCTTCGGAGACCTTGGCATTAACGACCGCGGGAACAAGAAGGACGGAGGTTCCCCCAACGGAGTCGCTTTCCCGGATTGCGGTGAGCAGGCCTTGCAGGCCCTTGTCACGGACCTCGGAGGAGGGGTCGGAAAGAGTCGTGCCCCAGTGGATTGAGTCGACTACCCCGTGGGTGGGAAGGCCGATCTTGAGGGATGCCTTCCTTGCTTCCTCCTTGTTCTGTCCTCCGGGAGAATCGAGTTCTACTCCGTCGTAGCCGAGTTCCTTCAGAATGGTGAATTTCTCTTCAAGAGTCTTGCCCTCTCCGCACATTCCACACTTGAGAGAGAGCAGGATGGGATGATCCTGACCCCCTTGAGCCCGATGGTGATCGGCGGAGACGCGAAGGGTGCCAGCAGCAGCGGCGAGTGCGCCGGTGGCCAGGAAACGACGTCGGGTAGCAGTTTGCATGGCCTTACTACGCCCCGGGGAGAGACGCATTGCAAGCCGTGATCATCGAGGACCTAGCTCCCCGTCAAAGTAGCCAGCCAGCCATAATGCGGCGTGGATCTTGGAATCCACCAGCGCGCCGGCTTGCTGTCTGGATTGCAGCCAGGTGCGCACTTCGGCGAGTGGGACATGGTGAACACATATATTCTCATTACCAACCCCGCCTCCCTCTGCAACCAGTTGTAGGCCTCGGGCTAGGAAGAGGTGAGTGATCTCCGGGGTCATGCCTGCCGAGGTAGGGGTGGAGAGAAGAAGCTCCAGGGACTGCGCTTCATATCCTGTTTCCTCGAGGAGTTCCCGGCGGGCGGTGTTGGCCGGGGATTCCCCAAGGTGCTCCTGCTCATCACCCACGAGGCCGGCCGGAATCTCGATCACGGAAGCATCCACTGGGCGCCGGAATTGCTCGATCAGGACCAGCTCACTGCTGGGTGTGAGGGCCAGGATGCCGACCACTCCCTGAACGTTGGGTCGCTGCGCGAATTCCCATCCGTCCCGCTCGTAGAGTCCAAGGTAACTTCCCTCCGCGATAGTACGAGTAGGTTTCATTTCCCTCTCTAGCAACGGGCAGGCGCGGGACAAGGGTGATTTTGTGCAAGTTCCGTTACGGAGGACCAGGCCCTGTCCCGAAGAAGCGGAGTAGCAAGAAACGATGGTCAAGTCCGACTCTGTGCGCTACGAGAGCGGGTATGGCTGAACACTATTCTGGTTTTCTGGTGGTCACGGAGACGGGGCGGGACCTCCCGGATGCAGCTGTTAGTCCTCGTATTTGAAAACTTTCTGATACCAACGGTCATGAAGCGCCTCGCTGTCCTGAATGTAGTGGGTCTCACGAGGGGACTACTTCGGAACAAGTTACCTCGTATCCGGAGCTTTGCGGAAGCACAGGAAATTGCCAGTTTCGCCCCGGCCTTTCCCGCGGTAACCACCACGGCACAGGCCACCTACCTTACAGGTCGGGCGCCGGAGAGACATGGCATCGTGGGAAATGGGTGGTATGAACGGGATGATGCGGAAGTGCGCTTCTGGAAGCAGAGTAATCGCCTCGTTCATGGCGAGAAACTCTGGGATGCAGTCGGGCGGGAGCGTCCGGGCTTCCGCTGCGCCAAGATGTTCTGGTGGTACAACATGTATTCGAGTGCGGAGTGGTCGGTGACTCCCCGCCCAATGTATCCCGCAGATGGGCGGAAGGTCTTTGATGTGTATGCGCATCCCCCTGGGTTGCGTGACGATCTGGTGAAGGACCTTGGGGAATTCCCGTTTCCCGCCTTCTGGGGTCCTCGTGCCGGTCTTCCCAGTTCCCAGTGGATTGCTGACTCTGCCAGGTGGATTGAGGAGCGGGAGGGGCCGGACTTGAATCTGGTCTATGTGCCCCATCTCGATTACGGCCTGCAGCGTTGGGGACCGGGAGCGCCGGAAATGGAAGCGGAGTATCAAGCTGTCGACAGGCTGGTGGATGAACTAATTTCTTTTTTCGGTCGGCGGGGAGTGGAGGTCGTGTTGCTTTCAGAGTATGGAATTTCGAAGGTTTGCCAGCCGGTACATCTCAATCGCATTTTTCGGGAAAAGGGGTGGATTCAAATCAAGAAGGAACTGGGTTTCGAATTGCTGGACGCAGGGGCCTCACGCGCCTTTGCAGTGGCTGACCATCAGGTGGCTCATGTCTACGTCAGGGATGAAGCCATCCGGAACGAGGTAAGGAGAGTGGTAGAGTCTACCGGGGGAGTAGCTGAGGTGCGGGAAAACTGTTTCGAGGAGGGCATCGGGCGTCAACGAGCTGGAGACCTCATTGCGGTATCCACGCCTGAGGCATGGTTCACCTACTACTATTGGATGGATGATTCGGTTGCTCCGGACTTTGCTCGGACCGTTGATATTCATCGTAAGCCCGGGTACGATCCTGCTGAACTTCATCTTGACCCCGCTCTGTCCCTGCCTCGGTTCCGAGTTGCAGCCTTCCTGCTGCGAAAGAAGCTGGGATTCCGAGCCCTCCTGTCAGTCATCCCCTTAGATGCCACGCTGGTAAAGGGATCGCATGGCCGGGACGAGGTGCCGGAGGATGAGCAACCCGTCTTGATTGGTTCCGCGGCTGGTGGAGTCTCTGGGGCAACGGACGTCTTTGCTTATCTTAAATCCCGCTGCCTCTCCTGAACAAAACAGGACCGGAGAACAGCCTAGGCAGGAAAAGCGGAGATTCGGGAGGAAAAATCTGAATGACTTACAGGACCGTTCCTTTTCTTACCGGCACCGCGTCGCTTTCAGGAATGCTTCAAGAAAAGGTGGCTGAATGGTCTCGACCACTCCGGAGGCGGCCGCCTTACCGTGATGGTCTTCGGCGACCTCCCCGGTGCAAGGATGCGGTTCGGGTATGGGGCATGGACATCTGGTCGCCCACGGGCCTGGCCGCAAGCTTATCTTCTTGTTCCGAGACCGGTTGCGCTCTGCGGCAGCTCTCTTCCGGGCTGCCACGAGAGGAGCGACCTAGGGTAGGTCTGGCAGGGGAATCGAGGTGCTCTGACGTTGGTAGAAAAGCTGGGTCTCGCGGTATCCTGTTTCTGCTGCGAGGATTATGGCTTGATCGAAGTCACGTGCGACGTCCCTCGGCGTGTGGGCATCCGAGCTGATGACCAGTTGGATGCCGGCGTTGCAGGCAAGGGAGAGGAAGTCGGAGGCAGGATACTGCTCCGCGCATGGTTTGTGCCAGCCCGTGGTGTTCAATTCGATCGCACACCCGGACTCTGCGATTGTCTCAATGGTCGGCTGATAGAAGCGACGGAGATCACCTTCGGGGCGGTGTGAGAATTTTTTGATCAGGTCAGGATGGCCCAGGAAGTCGAACAGGCCGCTGCGAGCCATGGCAGAATATTGCTCCCAGTAGCGAACCCAGGCTTCTTCGATCCCGACCTGAGACCAGGAGTCGAGCAGGTGCGGATTATCGAAGTTCCAGTTCCCAAGATAATGAATAGAACCTATAAGATAATCCCAATCGGCCCTGTTCGTCAGCTCCTCGATCCAGCTCTCGCACCCGGGCAGCCAGTCACACTCCAGCCCAAGGCGGACAGGAATTCTGTTTTTGGCGTAGTCCCGGGCCGTGTTTACCCAATCGAAGTAGGCCGGGAGTTCGCTGGCGAGCATACGCCAGTCGTCAAAGGGCTCAGGAAGGACAGGAGCATGGCAGGAGACTCCGTATTCGGTGAGACCGGCCGCGAGGGCGGCTTCGACGTAATCCCCGGGCATACCCTCAGCGTGATGGCAGAGGGGGGTATGCGTGTGGTAGTCAGCCAGCATGAAAATTCTTTTGTGCCAAGTGCGCCTTTGGCGTTGTCGCGTGGAGAGAGGAATACTAGTTTCCTCGCCCGGCGCAAGAGCAGGCCCATGTCAGAGTCCAGTGACCAAGAACAGATCCTTCAAGTGGATCCCTTCACCGAGTCCCTCATTCCGAAGCTGCAGGGGCATCCAAAACGCATCGTCTTTACGGACGGTGCAGACGAGCGGGTGCTACGGGTAGCGGCCCGCATGGTGCAGGACGAGGTAGGCGTGCCTATTCTGCTTGGAAGAAAGGAGAAAATCCGCTCCATGGCAGCAGACCTGGCAATAAGCCTCGATTTCGTTAAGGTGCTGGAGCCGGAAAGTGCTGGGGATTTTGACGTGTTCTGCGAGTTCTTACAGCGGTCGGAGCGGTTCCGGGGAGTGGAACTGGCCAATGCCGCCGATGTTCTCAGGCAGCCTGCTTACTTTGGAGCCATGATGATCCAGTATGGGCAGGCGGATGGACTGGTGGGTGGTAATCTCAGTCTTCCGGCTGTGACCTTCCGATCTCTTCTCCATCTCGTGAAGCCGGCCCCCGCTGTCCCCCGGGTGTTCTCGGTTGCCATCCTGTCCGCGCCCCATCTAGCGCATTTCGGCCGCGGAGGGGTTCTCTTCCTCGCTGATTGTGGCCTCAATGTGGATCCTTCCAGAGAGCAGTTGGCTGCGATTGCGGTAGAGACGGGGCAGCTGGCCCGCATTTATCTTGGGCGTCGACCCCGGGTAGCACTGCTCAGTCACTCAACCAAGGAGTCGGCTCATACTGACGCGGCCCGTGCTGTTCGGGCGGCTACCGCTCTTGCCCGCCAGCGGGTCAACCCGGAGGAAGTAGAGATCGATGGCGAATTGCAGGCCGATGCCGCGCTCGATCCTCAGGCCGCCGAGATCAAGCTTCCCAATGCGGAGTTCAAGCAGGCAGCGGACGTCCTCGTTTTCCCAAGCCTCGATGCTGCCAACATAACCCTTAAGCTACTTGCCCACGTAGGAGGAGCGCGGGTCTATGGACAATTCATCCTGGGGCTGACCAAGCCCGCAGCCCAGGTGTCCCGGACGATGGACGTCACCGGCCTCTATGGAACTGCCCTGGCAGTGGGAGTGGAGGCCATCAAGTATCGCGACCTTTATCCGGAAGACTAGGATTGGTCCGGGCGTGGGTCAGGCGATCAAGCCATGGCCCAGCCAGGCTGCAATTTCCGAGAAGACTTCTTCCCGGCATCGGTCGGAAAACGGCTCATGCAGCGCCTCCGGAAAATTTCGCAGGGTGAGATGGGGAGGCGGCGACTCCTCAAGAAGGGCGTGTAGATGGTGGGGAGCACAAACAGGATCGCGCAGACCCTGCGTGATAAGAATGGGTAACTGGGGGGGGCGCTCTCTGAATTGCTCTTCGACCGAGCGTGCTGCCTTGATCAGGGCATGACCCCAGCCGAGTGACACCCGGTCATGGAAAGGCTCGGACTGATCCTCACCCCGCCCCGGATCCGACGGGCTGGCGCATTGCTCCCGAGTGACACCGGTAGCCACGGTAAATCCGGGAAGAAGGTGTGCCGCCACGGGGGCAAGGCAAACGAGTAAGGGGTTCTGATTTGCGGCTGGTTTCAGAAGGGGGGAGCTGATCCAGGAAAAGGAATAGGGAGCTGGGTTGCGCAGCAATTCACGGAGGGCGAGCAGTCCTCCTGCAGAGTGACCAAGGATTCCGAGCGGTAAATCCCGGTGGTTGCACAGCTCCTCGCAGAGCTGCTGGCCAGCCTCGGCAATGTGGTCGACAATTTCCAGTCCAGGGACACATCCCCGACTGCCATCAGATCTCCCGTGCCCCGGAAGATCGGTTGCCACACAGGCGATTCCGTTCTGCAGGAACGGTTGAAGAATTTCACCATAACGCTCCGAAAAATCACCCTGGCCGTGGAAGTGAATAGCGGCTCCTCTGATGGATTCTTTCTCACTCGGGCAGAAGATGTAGCGCCTGAGTGAGTGCCCTTGCAGTTCGATGGTCTCCTGCTGGCATTTCATCGGGTGGTCTGGAGGGATTGAAGAAGCTCTTCAACCAGTTCGGCATCATCGCCTTGGCCTTGCTGAGTGAAGGCAAGATGCAGATTACGCAGAATCCGAATCAGAATATCGCGCATGGTGCAGGGGGCCTGAATCGCACGCCGGGAATCTGGCGTAAGGACGGCTGAGTTGCCGCGTATTTCTTCCACCGGGATGAGTCGGCCTGCGCCGAAGCAATCGACCAGATGAGGTTTACCATGCACGGAGATCCAAGCCAGGAAGTGAGCGGGGAAATTGCACCCAGCAATGGTGAGTTCCAGCCGGTGGGCCACCAGCATGGCAAGAACGGCGAGGCTGATCGGGTTACCCTTTCGCCTCGTGATCACCCAAAGAAGGTCTGCGTTCCCAGGTCGGTAAAAGCCGGCTTGACTACCCTTAAAACGGCCCGAGCCGAATAGAAACTGGCAAAGAGAGGGCTCGTCCCGGTGTGCGCCGTGCAGCACCGCCTGGTCGGCTATTTGATCAAGGGCATCTGGAAGGGTGGCCCGCAGGGAAGTGCCATCATGAAGGAGCTCGCTCAGCAGGCGCAGGAGCAGCTCAAAGCTTTCCCAGTCGCCTGAGCTGGTATCCAGCCCCTGTTGTGGAACCGCCCATTGGGCACGGACATGCCGACGGCGCCCGGGAGCAAGGAGCAGGCTCAACCTGCTGCGATCCTGATCCTCAAGTGTGATTCCAAGACGAGAGAGTTCTGCACTCACGTCCCCGCCGCAATCCGCAAACCGTTCGGACACAATTTTGCGGACATCAGGGTGATCGTCGTCGAGAAGCCTGAGCAGATGGGGAAGCTCATTCTCAAAATGCATGATACCTCTGCGCTGGGATTAGCTGTTAATGGTATTCTCGATCCAGGATCAGAGGGGTGCAACTTCGAATAGGAAAAGAATACGGCCTGGAGTGCCTTGGGGGATGAACGAAAAAGCATCCAGCCACGGACAGGACCTTCTCCAGCAGGAAAAAGGTGGTGCGCGATGCTGGATTTGAACCAGCGACATCTAGCGTGTCGAGCTAGCGCTCTACCACTGAGCTAATCGCGCGTCAGAACGTCTGACGGGGAGAAGATGGCCGGGTGCTCGATGAGGCGCAAGGAAGTTTTCGAGAGAGGCTGGGATGGGAAGACCCAATCCCTCGAGAGAAATCAAAAAAGCGGTGTGACGGGGCCGCCCCTTGGAAAAGGGCAAAAAAAGAGGAACGCCGTTTCCGGCGTCCCTCTTGCTCGAAATGATTGTCTGTCTTCCGACACTAGCGACGCTTTCGGGCGACCTTGCGCTTGGCAGCTTTCTTAGCGGGCTTCTTAGCGGGCTTCTTAGCAGCCGTCTTCTTGGCGGGCTTCTTAGCAGCCTTCTTCTTGGCGGGCTTCTTAGCAGCCTTCTTCTTGGCAGGCTTCTTAGCAGCCTTCTTCTTGGCGGGCTTCTTAGCAGCCTTCTTAGCAGCCTTCTTAGCAGGCTTCTTAGCGGGCTTCTTAGCGGCCTTTTTCTTGGCAGGCTTCTTAGCAGCCTTCTTAGCAGGTTTCCGCTTTGCAGCGGTTTTTTTCTTTGTGGTCTTCTTCTTTGCAGCCATGGCTCTATGCTTGTTGAGTTTACGCCCAACGGCGGTTTTCTCTTCCGGTGTTAAAGCACCATTTGAGAGTAGGTGGAGAATAGCGCGACCGATGCTTCCTCCGAAAGCGTTTAAGACAAAATCTTTCGCAAGGGCAGAGACGATACTTTCTTGACTTTTAGTCGGTTTGTAGATGTACGCTCGACCTTCTTTCGTTGGATCAACCAGTCTCTTGCGCTCCAGGCTTTGCATCACCGAGAGGATAGTGGTGTAAGCGCGATCTTTACCGTCGGGGATATTCTCAAGTACGACAGGTACAGTAGAAGGACCAAGCTCGTATAGAACGGAGAGCGCTTGCAGTTCCAGATCGGAAGGTCGGGCAGGTGGCGGCATTGGCGCTGACGAGAACAACAGTCGGATATCAACGAAAAGCCCGTCGAACGCACAAGCTTAATTTTTCTTAAGTATAATGGTTTTTATCCCTGATAAATAGGGATTTGGGCGGGTGTTGCAATTCCTCCGGTTCGTTGCCGTTCCCGAATGTGGCAAGTTTTTATCGGGGAGTGGGCAGAGAGCTGGCTGCAGAATCCTCAGGCTAATAACCCGGGTGAACTTCTTAAGGAGAGGATTCCACCAGGGGGCGTTTGAGGTCAGCGTTCACCTGTTGCAACGTGGACCACAATTGCTTTTCAGAAGGGTGACCACTGAAAAGGATGGTTCCCTCTACATCGAGAACCGTGATGGTAGGGAGATCCAGGACGCGGAGTTTTCTTGCAAGAGAAGCTTCGGAGTTATCCACAATCCAACTCCCGATTTCTTTTTCAGGAAGGGCATCACGGAACTTTCTAGCTTCAGCGAGGGCTTCGCTTCCGGGTTCTATAAGAACTGACGTTACTGGAATCTCATGCGCTTCAAGCGTTTTCACCATTGCAAGAAAGTCTGGTAAATGCGCTTCGGTCTCGTTGCTCCAGGGCGACCAGAAGTGCACGACGAGGTGTTTTGCGTTCCCGGCCAGTGCTTTGAGAGATATCTCACCGCCGTTATCCTGCCGACGGAAGGTCTCGTTCAGGTCGACAGTGAGGTTTGCGATCGCGCGGTCGCGTCGCAAGCGGTCAATGTGGGGTGCGAAGGCAGTTGCCTGCCTGGGGCTGAGCCAGAAGGCCTCCGTGATATGTCGTCGAAAGCGGGTGAGGTCGCCACTTTCAAGGGCGTTCAGGGCGTAGCAGTACTCAATGATCGCGAAGAACTCTTCCGGAACACTGAAAATAACGGAATCGTCGATTCGGAAGGAGGCCCGTTGCTTTCGGAGAGAAGGGGCGAGGGCTCCGACTGCTTTGAAATCCTCCTGGTCGACGAGGAAGAGAAAACGAGCTTCGAGGATGGCCTGCTCGGCGATACCCGCCTCGCGGGCGGCCTTGCTGGCAGCTTCAAAGGTCGCCTCATCCCTGCTTTCGAAGAGAGCCTGAAGGATTTCTTCTGCAGGGGGAGGTATACTCTCCTCCGGAGCTGGGCCGGACGGATTCTGCTGAGCGAATCCCGAATGAGTTGAGAGGGTCGTTACAAAGGCGATCCCGACCCGGCAGACGATAGCGCAAAAGCGATTCAATTGTTACTTGGGATCTGAATCGTCCGTCCCGTCTGGATGTTGGTATCAGGAATCCCGTTGGCCGCTTGGATTGCTTCGACGGTAGTTCCGTAGCGCTTGGCCAGCCCCCATAGGGAATCACCTTTTACCACGGTGTGAGCCACGGTATTGCCGGCCGCTGGGATTCCGGCTTGCGGTCCGGGAGCGGGGGTTAGGGGAGGGAACTCTGGTGCCGGTCCGGGGGTCACGCCGGGGAGAGGCGGGATGGGGTCTGGAGCGGGAGGGACATTGTTGACGGTGGGCAGCTGCTGATAGGGAGAGTTAACCGGTCCACCCGGGACACCGAAGTCATTGATCTGTCCGTAGGCGCCCTGCCCTGCCGCCTGGGCCTCCTTCTGTTTCTTGTATTCCGCATAGTCGGGATCGAGGACCGTGCAGGAAGAGAGCAGGATGGAAGTGCCAAGGGCGGAGCTCAGGATTAGTTTCATAGGGGAAGAATAGTATATTAGTTAATAAAAGCGAAATACTTTTTTGCAGCTTTTCTAGCATATGGAGCGAGCTCGCCAGACCTCTCTGGTTTATTCTTTCAGACGGAAGAACCGATTAACCGTTTCCTCGGTGTGCCTAGAAAATTCCTGCAGGGTTTCTGCGCGTGCCTCAGCAAGATGCCGAGCGGTTAAGGAGGTGTGAGCTGGTTCGCAGCGCTTCCCCCGGTGAGGAACCGGAGCAAGGTATGGAGAATCCGTTTCCACCATCAAACTACCGGCGGGTGCGTGGCAGGCAGCCGCAAGGACGTTCTCGGCATTCTTGAAGGTGGCGATACCGGTGAAGGAGACGAGGCCGCCGAGTTGGAGGACCCGGTCCACCAGGGTTGCGGGCCCGGGGAAGCAGTGGAAGACGGCTTGCACCTTGGTTGCAAACGGTTCGTAAAGAGTAAGGACATCGTCAAATGAAGCGTTACCATTTCGGTCACGAGTATGGATGACAACATTCAGTCCTAGGTCGGCGGCAAGTTCGAAATGTTGCCGTAGGAAGTCACGCTGCTTCTGGTGATAGTTTTCCTCAGTCCAGCCCCGAGGAGGTGGATGATAGTAATCGAGTCCCGTTTCGCCGATAGCAGCGACCCTGGGATGCTTGGCGAACTGGCGAAGTTCCGGGAGATATTCGCCCGGGGTCTCGTGGACATCACAGGGATGAATACCTACACAGGCAAATACCTGTGGGAAACTTTCGGCCAGTTCCAGATTCCGGGGAATATCGCCCGGGTTGGTCGCGAGGGTGATCAAGCGATCTACCCCGGCTTCCCGGGCCCGGTCGAGAAGGGATTGAATTTCCTCGGCCGGAAACTTATGGGATGCAAGGTGGCAGTGGCTGTCGGTGAGCATCGGGATTGAGAGGCCGAATTATCCACCTTATTCCTGCAGGATGGTTTCTCCACGGTAAAGACAGGCGTAGGGAATGAATACTACAGCGGTGATAAACATCAGGATGGTGAAGAACCAGTAGTAGGAAGCGCCCTCGAGACGTTCTCCGCCACCTGCGAAGAAGCTCCTTATAAATTCTCCGGCATCCTCCTGGTTCGTCTCGTCCTGATAGCCAATCTCTTCCTTACGGCGCTCCAACCATGTGCGATTGGGACGCAGCGACTCGGTCCATGACTTGGACGGCTCCTTCTTTTTTTCCCGCAGGGAAATACGGATCCCGACATCCCATTGCGTCTGGGCCTCCTGGTCCGGCCCATCGCTGGTGATGCGGGCAGTCTGGCTGTTTTCCAGTTGGTAGCGGAAGGGACGGCCCCATTGGTCTTTCAGTTCACTAAGTTCCTCTGCCCCCACGTCTGGCCGAGGCAGCTTGGCGCCATTCGATCGAATCCAGGTTTCTATCGTTGAAGCCGCGGCCTCGAGAGATTCCCGGCCGGGCACGGTCACCCTTGTCTGGCCTCCGAACTTGAGGGAGTAGACGAGATCGTCGTCTGTTCCGAGGGTGCCATCTGCGCCAGCATGAGCTTCGGAGGCTGTGGATTTGTGGTCCTTACCGGCTGCGATTTCCAATTTTTTCTGTACGGCCTTACCGGGCTCCGGAACC
>MDTG01369390.1_pt1 | contig 25368 bp, 26 predicted proteins | sample 811421 | NCBI WGS metagenome assembly MDTG01 (sample SAMN05326645, study PRJNA326480) | marine metagenome | isolation source: seawater | place: Pacific Ocean: South East | collected 2011 | reverse complement strand
TTTGAATCAGCTGATTATCTTGGTGGGCATGCAAACACCGTGACTGCTGTAGATGGGAACAGCCCTCCGATCGATACCGGCTTCGTCGTGTTTAATGAGCTCAATTATCCTTTTTTTACTTCCTTGTTGAGTTTGTTAAATGTGCCAACCCTTGCAACGAGTATGTCCTTCGGAGTGTCGGTCGACAATGGAGCGTTTGAGTATTCTTCTTCCTCTTTACCTAAATCACTCTTGAATTATTCGATGCTTCGGAGTAAAAGGTTTCGAACTCTCATTTCCGGTATTTTACGTCTTTACAATCCACTGCAGGTCCGCAAGTTGGCTGTAGACCCAACGTTGACAATTGGCGAATACTTTCGGCTCCGTGGCTTCAAAGAGCGGTTTATCAAAGACCATGTACTGCCAATGACTTCAGCGATTTGGTCAAGTTCCTTAAAGAATGCCGAAGCTTATCCGGTTGGGGCTTTTATTGATTTTTTCAATAATCATCGACTTCTGTCGTTATTCAATAGGCCAAGCTGGAAAACTATTGCTGGAGGTAGTAAAGAGTACATAAAGCGGTTAGTAGACGACGGCAATTTTAATTTTCTTCTGAATTGTCGAATAACACAGGTAAAAAGATCAAGCAGCAAGGTGGTATTGCAGTCTTTAGATGGGTCTGAACGCATTTTTGAAGAGGTGATATTTGCATGTCATGCCGACACGGTCTTACAACTCCTTAGAGATGCGAGCAGTGAGGAGAAAAAAATATTGGGCACCTTTAATTACAGTGATAACGAAGCTGTTTTACACAGCGATTCTCGGCTCATGCCGTCAGATAAGCAGCATTGGTCTAGCTGGAATTATGTTAGTAATAACGGCGTCTCAAACAGCGATGCACCTGTACATGTGACTTATTGGATGAACAAGTTGCATGGATTTGAGGTTGAAAAACAATTTTTCGTTACTTTAAATCCAACTAGAAGCATTGCAGACGGTGCGGTAATTTACAGAACTAGATACACTCACCCAATTGTAGGTTTAGACAGCGTGGAGAGTGCAAGGCAATCTATCTTTATTCAAGGACAGAATCATACTTGGTTTTGTGGTGCTTATCTTGGTGCGGGTTTTCATGAAGATGGCGTGCAATCTGGCCTTTGGGTTGCTAACAAACTGGGATTTTCATCCCAGAATTTGCCAACAGTTCAATATAATCGGTTACCAAATACTTACGGGCGAATGTGAGGTCTAGCATGCGATCAGCTATTTACTATGGTCGAATGGGTCATATTCGTCATTCTCAAAAGTCGCATAAGTTTTATTACGACATCGCTTATTTGCTTCTAGATTTAGATGAGAAATCGCAGTTGAGAGAAGTGACTCGGCTTTTTGGTTGGAACAGTAAAGCCTGGTTTAGTTATAACGATAGAGATCATGGGCGCGGCGGCTCAGAAAGCTTCAGAGAATTTTTAGAGGATTGTATGGTTAACTCTGGTTTAGGTGACGGGCTCTGGAGATTCTCCGTTCTTTGTTTGCCGCGAGTCTTTGGATATTGTTTTAACCCGATATCAATTATTTATTGCTATAATGAAAATACACTGCGATGTATGGTCTACGAGGTTAATAATACCTTTGGGGAGCGGGTACACTACATCGTGCCAGTGAGTTCTCAACAAGGGTTGCTTCGCCAGCGGTGTAAAAAATCACTCTATGTATCCCCGTTTTTCGAGGTCGATGGTCACTATGAGTTCAAGATAAGCGAACCTGCAAAACAGCTCACATCAGTGATAGATTATTACGTGGGAGAAAAGATTCAGCTTAGAGCTCTATTCAAAGGATTCCGAAGTGAATTCACAAGCGGTAATGTACGTAAAATGTTAAGTGCGAGTCCTTTTTTGTCCGCAAAAGTGATTACCTTGATCCATTATCAGGCGCTTCGTCTTTGGCTGAAAGGGTTGAGCCCGGTAAAAAGGAATGACGGTCCAGAAGGATTGATCGTTATGGGCGAAGAAAAATTTACGAGTCTATCTCAGTAGGAGAAAAAAATTGGGTTTTAGGAAAGTTATAGCGCAAAAGATTTTGGAGAATATTTTTGTAAAGGGTAGTCTCCAAATGGATTTGCCGGATGGAGATAGTGTTATTCTCAGTGGTGCGGAAAAAGGTGGTATGGTTGCCCATATTGAGCTCAAAAGTTGGAAAACATTCTATTATTTTTTCATGTCTGGAGTGACCGGATTAGGTGAGGCTTATATGCAAGATTTTTGGAGTAGTGAAGATCTTTCATCTCTGTTGAAGTATGGTCTTTCCAATCGAGAAACTACTATAGGATTAGCGCGTGGCCGATTCATTAAAAGAATATTTAATCGCTTGCAACACTCGTTGAGGCATAATTCTATTGAGGGATCGAAAAAAAATATTGCTCACCATTATGATTTAGGAAACCAATTTTATGCGCTATGGTTGGATAGTTCTATGACCTATTCTTCCGCTTTGTTTTTCAATCAAAAAGACACTTTAGCTGATGCTCAGGAGAACAAATACCGTAGTTTATGTGAGCTCATTAACATGAATAGCTCATCCTCAACTCTCGAGATAGGATGTGGTTGGGGTGGATTTATAGAACATGTTTCCAAAGAGCATGGCTCAAAGATTAATGGTATAACAATATCCAAGGAGCAATTTCAGTTTGTAAAAAAACGAATTGAAAATGGCCAGTGGAGTTCATCTGCGAGTGTACAGACCCTTGATTATAGACTGGCGCGAGGAAAATATGACAAGATAGTTTCCATCGAAATGATAGAGGCAGTAGGGGAAAAGTATTGGCATAAGTTTTTCGAACAGCTTAAAACGCTTTTGATGCCGAACGGTAGTATTGGTTTGCAACTTATCACAATTGATGAGGCGGCGTTCTCCTTGTATAAAAAGTATCCCGACTTCTTGCAAAAGTATATATTCCCCGGTGGTATGCTTATGACTAAAGATTTGTTAAGAGAATTATCAGCATCTGCCGGTCTGCAGCTAGTCGAAGTTAGAGATTTCGGTTCTGATTATGCTCGGACTTTGCGTCTTTGGAAGGAGGGGTTCAACGCAGTCTGGCCTGAACTCGAAAAAATGGGGTTTGAGGGCCGTTTTCGTAAAATGTGGAATTTTTACCTATCCTATTGTGAAGCTGGTTTTGACAAGGGCTTGATAGATGTTTCACAAGTACATCTTATGCATGCTGGCTAGTGATTTTAGTTTGAGGATATTTTTTTTCTGATCTTTTTTAGAATTAAACTAAATAAGGGTAATTTCTCATATAACCCTGAAGCTGCGTCCCAATAATCAAAATGCGTACTAACTTTACCTTCTGAATTAAAGGTGACTCGAGAAACGCCTTCTATGTCTAGTTCCTTACTCCGTAGATGCCTTGATTTCGCTGCCATATGCCAGAGCAGATATCCAGCTCGTTGTTTTTCTGAAAACACGCAGTCAGTCACTTGGAACTGGAATGATTCTAGGTGAAGGAACATGTCCGATAGCACTGTCTGAAATCCGTCTGAACCAACGCAATCATTGAAAGGATCACGAAAATGAACATCTTCTGAGACATACTGTTTCAAATTTTTTATATCGTCTGCCTTAAGGTTTTCCAAAAAATGAGCGTATACATGAAGAACGGTTTGTGTCATAGCTGGGATTGTGTCGGAGTGCGATATTTTTCTAGTAGGCCGCAGGAGTCAGGTTCCGTAACTTGCACAAGGGGGGGGGAGGAAAGCGAGGCACGGACCCGACCACCTGCGAAATATTCATCAATGACTTAAGTACGGTTGCTTTTGGTTGTTGGATCATTAGGTTGGCGAGATACCAGTTAGTGATGCTCGGGCAGATATTTCTAACCAATTTCCATCGGGATCTAAGGCAAATCCAACTTTTGCGATTTCACCAACCCAAATTGGTTCCATAGCAATCCTACCACCCATTTTTTTTATCGATCTACAAGTTGCAACAGCATCGAATACCTGAATTGTTAGGTATCGAAATCCTTCGCCCACGAATGTTTTTGTCTCCGTCGCGCCTACTCCTTTTTGGAGAATTAGAACGGTATCTCCGCATCGACACTTAAAGGGGGCAATCGATTCAAACTGCAGTACTTGGACATAAAAGTTCTCTAAGCGGCTCGGGTTTTCGGAGGCGATAGTCACTGCTATTCCTTGAATACCGTCGGTGCCTCGCGGTACTACTCGAACAAACTCTCCCGAACCGGTTTCGTGATTTAATTCCTTCGAAATATCTCTTGCGATTGATAAGCCTTTCAGTCCGGAGGGGGTGCTTCTTGAGTAAAGCATTTTGTCTTGAAAATCATTTACCTTGATTACTGAACCATTAGCGTCATGTCTATATTGAGTCGTTGGGCCGGGCACTACTGGCTTATTAAGATTAAGTTTTTCTTCAAAATTAAGCCCGATTATTTTCTGCCAAAAGTCTATATCTGAGCTGATGTTCGTACTGAATAAACCTAGATCGAGGTGATTTTTTGCTAACTTCATATGTGCTTCCTACAGTAGGTCCATCGCATCATTATCAATTGCCTGATAGATGCTGTCCTCCACCATTTTAAGAAATAGTGCATCTCCTCTCGCCGTTTGCTTGACAATTACCGTAGCTGCTATCGCGACTACAGCGGCGGCAAAAGAATAATGTCTGTAGTCCGCTAATAATTCATCAAATGTATAGTTTCGAATGCCGTTATCTAGCAAAACTTGGTGATACTCCTTAAGTAGTTCGCGCTCTACGTCCTTTCGCACATTTCGAGAGAGGGCACTTCCTAGAAAGTAAGCCACATCCATGCCGGCCCCAAGATAATTACTAGTCTGCCAATCCACCACATATATCTCTTCGTTCTTAAAGAGCATGTTATCAACCCTGAAGTCGTTATGAGAAAAACATCGATTCTTCGTTCGAGGACTATTCCATGATTCGTGTTGATCTATGAATTTTTCGCAAGCGCGAAAAACGTCTGGTTCGAGTCTCCTACCATACAATGAGCTGAAATGATTCCAAGAGTTATTAACCAGTTCAGTGGTGTAAAACCCTTGGGCGCCTTCAGGGATATACAACCAGTTTTGCGATTCCAGATAATCATCATTCCAAAATGCGGAGTGCAAAAGAGCAGCCTCTTTTAACGCGACTCTGGCCGATTCTATTGAGCAGCCTACCATGTGATCACCTTGTTTGGCCGGAAATAAATCTTCCAAGATCAAGGTAAAATTATTATCGTCGTCCAGCTCTGCGAACAAAGGCCGGGGTGTCTTTATTCGGGTATTAAGAGCAAGTTCTTTATAGAACATTACCTCGGCCTTGTAGAAGCCCATACTTCTACCAGTGTTGGCGGCAGTCTCATCATCCGACGGAAATTTTCCAATAAGTGAACTAGGAAGATCTTTCGACGGTTTTTCATATCGAAGTTTATAACGTCGCGTCTCCCCAAGCTGTCCAGTACCAACCTTTTCAATAGAGAAATCTTTAACGTCAGTCTTATAACCGTTTTTTCTTAGTACTTCGGTAAGCCAGCTAGAGGATATTTCTGAATAGTTTGGTGTCAGTTTAGTTCCCCATCCTACTTTGATAATTTATTAAAATCACATTGTTCTCTTATTAAGATATTTCTTGGGAGAGATTTTAGCAAGTTACCCCCCCCAGTCATTTTTCTAAAGTAACGAGCAGTTAGTCGAGAATTCGTCTGATCTGGAGTACAATTAAGATGATTTTGCTCACACAACAAAGAGCAAATGGCGAGAATTTTCATCTAATCCCTGATATAATTTAAATTTCTCTTGGTAAGGAAATCGAGTTGGACAGTTTGAGTCTTTGGATCTTTCTTTTTGTGTTCCTGGGAGGCATTCTTAGTGTTTCCGTAGCTGCGTTGTATTTAACTTTGCCCGAGGCTACGCGGTCTAAAACTGTTGATTATTTAGTTAGTCTCGCAATCGGAATTTTGCTCGGTACTTCCTTCTCACACCTCATTCCAGAAGCTTTGGCGGGAGATGGTACTAATAGCCAGTTGATCATGGCTACTCTGCTGTTTTCAATCTTGCTGTTCTTCATTTTGGAGAAAACATTACTTTGGAGGCATCATCACCCAACAACGGTAGAAGAACATAAATTAAATGGGAAAATTGATGCTTCGGCTCCGATTATCTTGTTCGGCGATTCTTTTCATAATTTCTTAGACGGTATTTTGATCGCGTCTGCCTTCATGGTGGATTTTAGTTTGGGTGTTGTTACAGGTCTCGCCGTCGTGGCGCATGAAATACCACAAGAACTTGGTGATTTTGCAATTCTGATTAAGGCTGGTCTCACCCGCCGAAGAGCGTTTCTTTTTAACTTTTTCTCCTCGTTTGCAATGTTTCTAGGCGCGGTAGTAGCACTAGCTTTTGAAACGGCATTACTTGAGTATCAGCCATATTTGTTGGCGATTGCGGCAGGTTCTTTTATCTATGTTGCAATGTCTGATCTAATACCTGCACTAGATAATGAAATAGAGGCAAAAGAATTGAGTTTGCGAGTATTGTTAGTCGCTGTCGGTATGATTGTTTTTTCCTTACACCATCATTAAATTATAAATTTCATTGGATCGCTAAGAAATCAATCTCTTTGCGCCAGGGTGGCGAAACAATAGCCATGAATTCAAGTGGGTCACTGGTCTTGTTTTCTATGAATTGATTTTTTCTGGGTGGGATCATAATGGTATCCCCTTCTGTGACTTCCGAGGTATCTGGTCCTACGGTTACTTTGCCCTTTCCTTTTAAAATATAGTAGATTTCGGTGTGAAGCAGGAAATGTTCTTTCGTGCTAGCGAAGGGCTCGACTCGAGCGATTGCAATAGAGTATGGGATGTCTACAGAATCGTTTTTAGGGTTTAATGCTTCGTAAATCTCAGAACCATCAGATGTAATGTAAGTTGTTTTATCTTTCGAGTATTTGATTAGCATTTTAGGCCTTTTCTCTGTTATTTTAGTTTGTGAATCTAACAGCGGTAGTTTTAAAGGGGAACAGATATCTCAAATACCAAGATAAAACAATTGGCATTATCGCTCTGTTCCCAGCATGATACTCAAGCCAACTTCGAGAATTTTTCTGGCGAAAACAAGATTTTGGATATAGAGGAGGCTTATGCTGTGCAAAAACAGTTTGTTGATATTCGACTATCTCAAAATAAGGATGAAATTGCAGGCTATAAAATAGGCTTGACGTCGGCTCGTATGCAGCGCTTGTTGGGCATCGATAGTCCTATAGGGGGTTTTGTCCAGAAAAAAGGAATTAGATTTTCAGGGACTGTCGTTAAAAAGAGTAGCTTTAGCAAGGTCGGCCTAGAATGTGAAATTATTGTTTTAATAGGGCGAGACCTACCTCCGGTGCGCGATAAAAAATACGAATTTGATGATATAGAGTCTTCGATATCAAGTGTTTCACCTGGCTTTGAACTAATTGATGATCGTCACGCTGATTACCAGGACATAGATGTCTATACTCTAGTAGGGGATAACTCTTGGAATGAAGGTTTGGTAGTTGGAGAATTTGTCGAAAGTCAGGTTGATCTGGCTTGTGTAAAAGGCATGCTCGAGAGAAACGGAGTGTGTATAGAAACTGGGAAAGGAGCTGATGTTTTAGGGCATCCTTTCCATGCTGTTCAGTGGTTGGCAAATAATTTAACTGGTAGGGGGTTGAAAGAAGGTGATTATGTGGCAACCGGAAGTATTATCCCGACTATTTTTCCTGAGCCAGGAGAATCCTACTTCTTCAATATATCGGATTATGGTTCTGTTCAGGTTCAAATAGAGTGATTTGTTAATACACCCCATATATGATTTGGAGGATATGCTTTGAAAGATAAATTGTGTTTGATTACTGGTGTGGGGCCTGGCACTGGCAAGGCGTTAGTGAAAAAATTTGTCTCGCAGGGTTACTCGGTCATCATGATAGCCCGAGACGCCGATCGGTTGGCGAGTATCAAAAAGGAAGTTCCAAATACTTTTGCTTATCCTTGTGATGTTAGTGACGAATCTGCCGTTAATGATATGGCATCCAAGGTTGTCAAAGAAATAGGGGAACCTAATGTCGTTTTTCACAACGCTGTGAGAGGAACTTTCGGTCACTTCTTAGAGATTTCGCCTTCTGATTTAGAGGAAAACTTCAGGGTTAACACCATGGGTATGCTGTATCTCTCTCGAGCCTTTGCACCAGCCATGATAAAACGGCAAAGTGGAGTGCTTATGGCGAGCGGAAATACTTCGGCTTTGCGTGGGAAGCCAAGATTTTCAGCCTTTGCTCCCTCTAAGGCCGCTCAAAGAATTCTATGTGAATCTTTAGCAAGGGATCTTGGCCCAAAAGGAATTCATGTCGCTTATTTAGTGATCGATGCGGTAATTGATCTGGAATGGACAAGAAAGATGTTCTCTGAGGAGAAAGATGAATTTTTCATAAGTCCAGATGCAATCGCCGATACGGCCTATCATGTCGCTCATCAGGATCGGTCTGCGTGGTCTTTTAACGTGGAAGTACGGCCCTTTGGTGAAAATTGGTGAACAGTGGCGATTACGAACTTTTGTTCTCACCAAGCCTTTTCGAGTAACTCGAATATAGTCGATGCACCAGTTATAGGTCTCGGATTGGTCGCTATCCAATGGTCAAGCATGGACTCCTCGGCAATAGTAGTTAATAGGTCTTTTTTTACTTTGGCATCTCTTAAACGAGTTGGAAGCGAAAGAGAGGAAACCAAGTCTTTGACAGAGTCCGCTAAGGGACGATTGGGCTTGTCCATAGCTTCCGCCAAAGCATTTTGCCGAGAGTGATTCACTTCTAGATTATAATCAAGTACGTGAGGTAGCATTACACACGATGTTTCTCCATGGGGCATCCCGGCGGTGCCGCCTAACACGTGACCAATGCCATGACTTGCTCCCAAATCAACGCCCGTGGCGACTCCCTGCACGGAGAGCCACGAACCTATTTGGCATTCTAGTCGACTCTCCAAGGAGTTTTCCTTTTTAGACGAGGGCAGTGATTTAGCTAGTAGCCTCAAAGCGTGTAAGGCAAGTGCCTCTGCCGGGGGAGTTACGTTTACAGAACACCAAGTCTCTATAGAGTGGTCAACCGCACGAATTCCTGTGCTGAAAAAAAGTGGGTCAGGGGTTTTGGTAGTCATTTCAGGATCTAAAATTACAGAATGAGGCGCAATATCAGGATGCCAAAACACCTCTTTCCGAGGAATTTTTTCGTCCGTAATTCCTGCGAAGCAAGTGAATTCTCCCGCTGATAAGGTGGTGGGGATAGCGACAAAAGGAATCGGTGTATTTGTTAATTTTTCTGGCGAACTAAGCGAGTCAAAATTATCTTCGTCTAGATCATTGGTATGTGCCAAGCACGCGACTTTAGTTGTGTCGCAAACCGAACCTCCTCCGAAAGCGACTACTAAATCAATAGAGTGCTTTTTGATAGCATTACATACTCTAGTCACGTCGCCTCGTGGAGAATGCGCTTTAAGCCCTGTTACTTGATGAACGCCAAACTTCCCTAGGGCATCGACTATGGAAGCGGATAAAGCGGTGTTCGCTAAGGAAGAGTTCGTTACAAATAAAATGTTTTCAGCACCGCGAGATTGAGCGATTTCGTTTAAAGTAGGTTCTAATTTTCGGCCATAATATACATTTTGCCGAGCGGGGGGGAAATAGTGCCCAGTATTTTTCATAATATCTCTAGTCTCGTTAAATTAGTAAATACCTTTAGAAAAAGTCTTATCTGTTAGTAGAATACTATATGATAAAAAAGATAAGTGATTCTAGTCCTTTTTTGGAGGGATTGATATGTTAATGCTAGAGGGGATAAGGGTTTTGGACTTCACGCAATATCTAGCGGGCCCAACCGTGGGTCGACTTATGGCGGAGATGGGTGCGGAAATTATTAAAATTGAAATTGCTCCGAACGGAGATGCTTCAAGAGGAATTCCAATCGTTAAAAAAACAGGAAGAAGCGGATACTTCATTCAACAGAATCGAGGGAAAAAGAGTCTGTGTTTAGACTTGAAACAAGAGGGCGCTAATCAAATTGTAGAAGGCTTGATTAAGAAAGTGGATGTCATTGTGGAGAATTTCGGTCCGGGAGTAATGGAAAAGAAAGGATGGGACTGGAAGGGTGTGCAAAAGATTAATCCCTCCATTGTGATGGCATCTATCTCGGCGTATGGCCGCGAGAGTACTCTGTCTCATAAAACTGGATATGATTGGGCGGCCCAAGCCTACTCCGGACTCATGCACATGAATGGAGAACGAGATGGTCCTCCTTTGCCGGTTGGAATAGGAATTGCTGATATTGGGAGTGGTGTTCACGCGTTTTCTGCTATAGGTTATGCTCTCTTTCACAAGCTGAGAACAGGTAGAGGTCAGTGGTTGGATATAAGTATGGTAGATAGTATGTTTCATATGCATGACGTGTCCCTACAAGGGTATTCTTTGACAGATGGAAAGTGGCGACCGTTTAGGCAAGGAGCACATCATGAGTTGATAGCCCCCTTCGGGGTATTTAGAGGGCCTTCGGGATATATCGTAATTATGTCTTTACAACCTCAGTGGGAGAATGTCTGCGAGGCTATAGGCCGTCCTGAATTGAAAGATCACCCTGATTATTTAACCGCGGCAGATCGAGGCAAAAAACAAAATGAAATCATTAAAATTATCGAAAGTTGGATGGAGTCTTTTAAGGACAATAATGCGGTAATGGAGCATTTAGAAAAATATCGCGTCCCGGCTGCTCCGGTTATGGATCCCGTAGATGCCATTGATGAGCCTTATTTTCATTCTCGCGGTATGGTGCGAAAAATAGTTGATCCTGTTTTAGGACCACTGACAATTCCTGGGTTTCCGCTTAAGTTCTCTGACCAGCCAGAAGTTTTGGATTTAAAAGCGCCCACTTTAGGTGAACATAACCGAGAAGTTATGAGCAGTTTGTTAGGCTATAAAAAAGAAGTTATCGATGATTTAGAGAAGAGCGGTGTTCTTTTTTGCAAGGATGTGTAAAAAATAGTTAGAGGTGAAAATGAAAACGATCTTTGATTTAACCGGAAAAATCGCAGTGATTACTGGCTCGAGCAAAGGCATTGGGCGGGCTATGGCAAAGGAAATTGCCCGTCATGGGGCTACTGTAATTATTTCAAGTCGTAAGGCTGATACATGTGAAAGAGTGGCGGATGAGATAAACGAGGAATTATCAAATCAGGCGGGGGGAGCGGTGGCGATACCCGCGAACATCAGTAGCAAGGAGAGTGTTGAGGAGCTAATTCATAAAGTGAAAACAGAGGTTGGACATATAGATGTTTTAATTTGTAACGCGGCGGTAAATCCAGCCTATGGTTCAATGTCTACGTTGGAGGATTCAGCTTTCAGAAAAATTCTGGATGTTAATATTATGTCTAATCACTGGCTCTCCCAGGCGGTGATTCCTGAAATGAAGGAAAAGCGTGAAGGAGCGATCATTGTTGTATCTTCTATAGGGGGCTTGCGGGGGCATGAGAAGCTGGGAGCCTACTGCATTTCAAAGGCAGCTGACTTACAGTTAGTTCGGAATCTAGCACTGGAATTTGGCCCTTACAATATAAGAGTGAACGCAATTTCTCCTGGGTTGGTAAAAACAGATTTCGCAAAAGCATTGTGGGAGGACCCTGAGATGCTCGAAAAACGAACTAAATTTGATCCTTTAAGAAGGATAGGCTTACCTGAGGAGTTAGCAGGTATAGCCGTTTATCTATCGTCTTCTGCAAGCAGCTTCACAACGGGCCAGAATTTTATTATAGATGGAGGCAGTACCATTGTCTGACTGTATCAGGAAAATTTGAAGCCCTCGTACTCCTTACTAGCCACATCATCGCACTTCTCAACGTAGGGAGGAAATCCTCCAACATAGGGCATGAATTGACGAGGTTTCCCGGGAATGTTGGCGCCCAAGTACCAGGAATTACAGAGAGGGTAGACAGTCAGATCTGCTACTTCGTTCACATGTGCTACCCAACTATCTTCGGCTTCTATTGAGGCTTCAATTTTTGAGAAGCCCTTTTCCTCCATCCAAGTTATGCAATCAGCTATCCATTCGACGTGTTGTTGGATAGAAACAAGCATGTTGGTTAAAACTGAGGGACTACCTGGACCCGCTACGTGAAATAGGTTGGGGAAACCAGAAATACCTAGGCCCAAATAACTTTTGGGACCCTCTTTCCATTTTTGTCTGAGGCTTATTTTATCTTCTCCTATAATCTCTATTTTATCTAAAGTGCCCGTCATGGCATCAAATCCCGTTGCGAAAACTAAGTCGTCCAGGAAGACATGCTTACCACTAGATAGATTAACTCCTTTTTCATCGAAGTTGTTTATCAAATCATTGCTTATGTCTACGAGTGTAACGTTCTTTCTGTTGAAGGTTTCGTAATATCCAGTATCTGCGCACAATCGCTTGCAGCCCACGTAATGATCGGGCATCAACATGGAAGCTACATTTGGATCGGTTACAATTTCTTTTATTTTGCCTCGAATAAAGTCTGCTGCTGTATCATTGGCGGCCTTGTCGAGTAAAAGATCTGAAAAGGCGCCCAAGAACATTAGGCCACCATCCTTCCATCTTCTCTCGTATTCCACCAGTAGTTCTTCCTTGCTCGCAGATATTGCTTTACCCTCATTCACCTTTAAATCATAGGCGAATGGTTTGGAGGCCCATTCCTTTCTATACTCCGGATAGCTAGCTTTTATTTTTTCTTCGAGGACGGAGTCAACTATTTTATTTTCCGCAGGAACTGAAAAATTGGGGGTGCGTTGAAATACGTAGAGGTGTTTTGCTTCTCTAGCGATTTCAGGAATAGATTGGATGGCAGAAGAACCGGTTCCGATTACGCCTACTATCTTGCCGGAGAACTCTACCTTGGAGTGTGGCCAGTTGCCGGTGTGATATGTTTTGCCCTTAAAGGTGTTTAATCCCGTGAAATTTGGAGAGTTGGTGGATGATAAACATCCGGTAGCCATAACGCAAAATCGGGCTTCAACTCTTTCTTTATCGATATCAATAAGCCATTTTTTGTTGATATCGTCATAGGTAGCCTTACTCACTTGAGTCGATAATTGAATGTCTTTCATTAGGTCGAATCTATCTGCTACGTGTTGTATGTATTCGAGTATGTCTCCTTGCGCAGAGTATCTTTCAGGCCACTTCCACTCTTGCTGTAGCTTTTCGTCAAAAGCATAAGAGTATTGCAATGATGGGACATCACACCGAGCTCCGGGATATCGATTCCAAAACCAAGTACCTCCTACTCCGTCTCCGGCCTCATAAAGCCGAGTTTTTAAGCCGGCTTCTCGAAGCTTTAGTAGCATGTAGAGCCCGGAAAAACCTGCACCTACGACAACTGCATCAAATTCAGAAAATTTTTTTTCGCCTGTCACCAGTGTTCCTCCGAAATTATTACTGCTTCTCGCAAATTGAAAACCTAACAATAGGCCGAATATATGTCAATTTCGACCATGGATTTTAGTCCTTTTTGCCTCATATTTTTGCGGAGACGCGTTTAAGGAATTCTATTACGCTTTTGGCAAAAATATCATTTCTATCACCAGCCACCATGTGGGCCGCGTCGGTGACATTCCTATATTCCGCCTGAGGACAAATTTTTAAAAAATCCTGGGCGCCTTGCTCGCTCACAACGTCCGAAAGTCCGCCTCTTACTAAAAGGGTAGGTATATGCAGGTTTTTTGCACAAGATGTGAGTCTATCTAATCTTTCGTCTAGGTCTCTACGCATGTCCATAAATCTTGGATCCCAATGCCATTTAAACTTCCCATTGCTAGATATTCTCAGATTTTTTGCAAGACCTGAAAGATCCGTCGGTTTTGTCCGGTGAGGTTGATAGTTGCTTATCAGTTCTGCAACCTCCTCCAGACTTTTAAAGCCTTCTGGCTTAGCTCGCATGAACTCTCCTATGCGTTTCACTCCCTCGGGTTCTATTTGTGGTGCGATATCGACTAAAACTAGGCTTCCAATTGATAGTTTTTCCTCCCCAGCTGCCACCAGACCAGTTCCGCCACCCATTGATGCGCCAACTATTGCAAAAATATCTTTTCCTATTTGGTCGGAGACGCCGGTAAGGTCGTCGACCATTACATCCTGGTTGTAAGTTCCGGTCGTCGACCAATCCGAGTCACCGTGACCTCTAGCATCTAGTGCCACTACGTAAAATCCATTCTCGGCAAGGGTTACGCCCGTATTCTTCCAGGCATGTCTTGTTTGTCCACCCCCGTGCAAGAGAAAAACCAGCGGATTTTCGGTCGCTCCCCAACTGTCACCCGCAATTTGCATATTCTCTGATAGAGTCCAGTTGTGGTCGGGGCTAGGGGTATCAGGTAGTCTCTTTCCTTTTTCCAAAATTTGGGTTCTCCTTTGTTTTAATGAATTCAACAGATTTCCGAACCGGGTGCTTCGCATTAAACTAGATCATAATCGAGCAGCATTATACAGGAACAACAGCTAATCATTTTTGATCCGCTAGATCGAATGGTAATATCCTTACGTATTCGGTTGTTAGTTGTATTTTTTATTACTTTTTAAGGTTATTTCTTAATGAACGGCATGTTACCTAATCAAGATCTATTAGCTGAGATGAAAAGTGGAAGAGACCGCATTCTTCATGGAGCTCAGCGACGGTTAGAGGGTAGAAAAGATGGTCGTAGCATTGTTAAATATATCTCAAAATCTGTTGATGAGCTCCTCGTGTATGGTTGGCAGCAACTTCCAGAGGATGTTCGTTCACAGGTGGATTTAGTTGGAATTGGTGGATATGGTCGATCCGAATTGTCCCCTTTTTCCGACTGGGACATTTTATTTTTGATACCTGATCGAGTAGATAAAAAAGTCTCTGCAGCGATATCAAAATTCACCCAGCTCATTTGGGATGTCGGTGGAAATTTAGGTCATTCAGTAAGGACTGTTAAGGATGCAAGAGGATTTTTTAAAGAAGATCATCATGCCCGTACCGCCTTTCTCGAATCTCGATTGATAGCAGGTCGCGGAGATTTTTATAAGCATCTACATATTTGCGAGTCTCCCACCGCTTGGAATAAGAAACTCAGGATGGAGTTTTGTCGACAGAAGTTAGAAGAATGTTACGAACGACGGCTGAAACTTGGCAACACGGCGTTCTGTATGGAACCGGATTGTAAAAATGGAAAGGGTGGATTGAGAGATGTAAGCACAATCTTCTGGCTGTCGATGGCATGGTATCAAGTCCCCGCTGCTAGACAACTTGTTAAAGACGGTGTGGTGTCATTGGAAGAGTTCAATGCTTTTGTTAAAGCTAGGGATTTTCTGTGGAGGGTTAGAACGGGCCTTCATCTAATAGCCGGCCGAGAAAATGACCGCTTGATATTTGAGCATCAGCTGATTTTAGCAAAGAGATTCCGCTACCGAGATGATAAAAAAAATGGAGCGGTTGAAAGGTTTCTTAAAAAATACTTCCTAAATGTGAGAATGATTGCCGATCTATCAGACCTATTTTTGCTGCATTTTGAGGAGTTAACGGAACCCGCTAAACGAATTGTTAAGCAAAGGATCAGTCACGGGATTATTATAAAAGGCAGGATAATTGAAATTTCTGACGAGTATGAATTTCTATCTGATCCGCTAAACCTCTTGAGGATATTCAAGATGGCGCAGGATAATCAGTGCGAATTTAGCAGTAAAGCCCTTCGTATGGTCAGAAAAAACGCGACGCTCATAACGGCTGCTCATAGGATCAAGAAAGAAACAGGTAGTATTTTCTTAGATATTTTACGAGCCTCCGAGGCGGTGCCCAAGCTACTTAGGCAGATGCATGAGACGGGCGTTCTTGGCCAAGTGTGTCCCGACTTCAAGCGTATTACCGGGCATGGGCAATTCGACAGGTATCACCATTACACAGTTGATGCGCACACCATCGTTGCTGTTTCTCATCTTCGGGAACTAGATAAGTTCCTGGATGATAAGAGCTCTGCGTCCTTGGTGGTTTCTTTATTAAAGGAACTAGAACGACCAGAGCTTCTGTACATTGCGGTCATTTATCACGATATTGCAAAAGGGAGAGGAGGAGATCATTCGGAGTTAGGGGCAGAACTAGCGAAAAAGTTTAGTGTAAGAATGGGAATTTCTTCGCATGATGCGGAGTTAATTTCGTGGTTGGTTTTAAATCATCTGAATTTTTCCAAGACGGCTCAGCATCACAATTTGAATGACACAGCTGTTATAGAAGAGTTCAGTAAGTTTATAGGCGATAGGCAAAGGTTGGTTTATTTATTCCTCCTAACTATTGTAGACGTTGCCGCAGTTGGTCCGGGAACGCTTACTGATTGGAAACTGCATTTATTTGTGCAGCTGTTCTATGCTACCGATGATTTTCTCCGCACTGGGCGGTTAGATGTCACTGAACAACTCGAGCGGATTGATGCGCGAAAAAAAGCGGCTTCTTTACTCTTGTCTCCCAAGGATCGAGCGTCTCTTCAAATTCAGATGGACATTCTTCCAGAAACGTTGTTGCTGAATTTAGCGCCGGAATCCATAGTAACAGTTTGTGATGCGCTCAAAGCTCCGTTCGGTATAGATTTAAAGGGTGCTGGAGGAAAGGGATATACTCGATTACTAGCGTGGGGGCAGGACAAAAAAGGCTTGTTGTCTAGTCTTGCAGCTGCCTTGGCCCGGTCTAATATAAAAATTATCACGGCTCACGTTCATACTCTTAAAGATGGTAGGGTCCTGGATGAGTTCCATGTTACAGATGAACATGACAATCCTATCGCTGAAAAGAGTTACCTAGAAAGAATTAAGTCTTCATTGATAAGAGTGTTTAGGGACGACGTTGTGCCTCTGGTAGACGAGACTAGTTTCGTTCCGGATGTCTTGATGAAATCTTTACCAGTGACCGTTAGACGTCACCCTTCAGCAACTCGCGGGCAAACGGCTATTGAGGTCGTTGCAGCTGATAGAAGAGGATTACTCGCTAGCTTGTCTGGGGTTATTGCAGAGGCAGGATTAGTATTACGTGGCGCTAATGTGAGGACTTTTGGAGAAAAAGCCGTGGATGTATTCTTTATCACAGACGAAAACGGTGGCGAACTTACTGAGTCAGACACCAGGATTATTACCTATGAGCTAGAAAAAAGCGCTCAACTCACCTATTAAGATCTCTTACGGCTCCTGCTTTCGCATTGAATTTTTTATGCTTATTTTTCCGTCCTTGAATGTATAGACATCACACCCCCGTACTTTTATTTTCTTCCCATCTGCCTTTCTAGTTCCAGTGAATATCCATTCGCTGCACCCTCTGTCTCCAGCAAAAAAGTCTTCACCAATTGCTTCGAAATGAGCGTCTGGGTAGCCAACATAGAGACTCTCGCAACCTTTCCGGACTTCCTCTCTACCAACACACTTCGTTCCTTCTACATCGAATCCTACCGAGGTAAAAAACGAACAATCTTCGTCATGAAAATGATTCATTAAGGCGTCCACATCAGCTTCATTCCAAGCTTGTGTGAAAGTGGCTAAGAATTCTTTAGTAGGCATGTTAATATTAATCCCTTGGTTATTAGTTCTTTTATGATGAACTATATTGTATCAACTTTTGAAGTTCAAATTAAAGTGGAGGGTGGGGTGTGGCCGTGGAAAGACCATCTAGTGAAGAGCTAGAAAATATCCTTAAAACGCATAAACTTGAGATAAGTTTTGAAGATAGAAAGACTTATCAATCTTTAATCGATGCAACGCTCTCTGCTTATGATGTTGTGGATCATCTTCCGAACCATTTGCCCGCAATTAAATACCCGAGAGAGATGGGCGAAGCGGCATCTAGTTCAGATAATCCTTTCAACGCATGGTATTGGAAAAGTGATATTCAGGGCTCTAAAAATGGGCCTTTGGTAGGAAAAAGTATCGTGTTCAAAGATAATATTATGGTCGCCGGAATTCCCATGATGAACGGTTCTTCTACCTTAGAAGGGTTCGTGCCCGAGTGTGATGCTTCTGTTGTAACGCAGGTGTTAGATGCGGGAGCTACGGTAGTAGGTAAGGCCAACTGCGAGTATTTTTGCACATCCGGTGGAAGCCATACCTGCGCAAATGGTCCAGTCGAAAATCCATTGAAGAAAGGGTATTCGGCAGGCGGCTCATCGAGTGGATGCGGCGCTTTAATTGCTGCTGAAGAAGTAGATATGGCGGTGGGTACCGATCACGGCGGATCGTGTCGAATTCCTGCTGCTTTCTGCGGGGTGGTTGGATTAAAACCGACCTATGGCTTAGTGCCTTGCACCGGACTTATGCCCATAGAGGCTACTATAGATTATATAGGTCCAATCACCAAGTCGGTTTATGATAACGCATCGCTTCTATCAGTCTTGGCTCAGGCTGATGGTATAGATCCCATGCAACCGTTGGGAATGGCTGCCAAAGACTACACAAAGGACATTAAAGGTGGATGCAAGGGACTTAAGATTGCAGTTTTGAAAGAAGGTTTTGGTCATGAATCTTCAGAACCGGAGGTAGATTCATGCGTAAGAGAGGGGGCTGAGGTTTTAAGGGGACTTGGTGCTGAGGTAGAGGAAATGTCCATTCCACTTCATAGAGAAGCAACCGCAATATGGACTCCAATTTACCTTGAGGGTTTGGTTTGTTCTTCTTTGTTCGATCATGGATATGGGAAGAACGTAGAGGGACTGTATTCCGAAAATTTACAAAAGCAACATGGAAATTGGGAGAATGAAACACAGAAGTTTGGACCGCAGACCAGATTGATACTGATGGTGGGCGATTATGTTCGAAATAAGTTCAAAGGACATTTTTATGGAAAAGCACAAAATATTAGGAGACTGTTGCGGCAAGAGTATCAGAATCTCCTAAGCGGCTACGATCTAATACTAATGCCTACTCTTCCTATGGTTGCTACACCCATTCCAAAAGATGAATCCAATCTTTCGGAAATAGTGGGTAGGTCTTTAGAAATGGCCGTTAACACTCCTGCAGCTGATTTAACGGGCCACCCTTCAATCTCCTTACCTTGTGGAATTAGCCAAGGCTTGCCTGTTGGGATGATGCTCACTGGTAGGTTTTTTGAAGAAGAGACACTGTATCAAACAGCTTACGCTTTTGAAGAATATCTCAAGAAAGATTAAGGAATGAAAATATGTTGTTAGCTCACGAGCTTTATGGAAATGGCCCAAACGGTGTAATAGTTTTACATGACTTTTATGGCTGTAAAGATACCTGGAGTTTTGCTAGAAATTTTTTTAACGTGAAAGATTTTACGTACGCCTTTACAGAAGTGAGAGGTTACGGAGGATCGCGAAGCTACGTAGGAGAGTATACCCCAATTGAGGTGGCCGGTGATGTTTTGGCTTTGGCTGACAACCTTGGTTGGGAGAGGTTCCATATTGTAGGTCATTCAATGAGTGGCATGTTGGCTCAACGTGTTGTTTTGGACGGTCAGGAAAGGATCATCTCGGCAGTGCTGAACACTCCAGTGGCGGCCTCGGGATTGAGTTTTTCCCCTGAAGGCTTTGCACTTATTAAAGAGTCTATACACAAGGATGCCGCTCTAGCAGAGGCCTTTGATGCTTTGACCGGTAATAGATTGTGTAAAGAATGGGTGGATTTTAAAATCAGACAAACGCGCTCGAATCGCCTATTAAATGCGCAAGCTACCTACTTCAAGAATTGTACCGAAATGGGTTTTTTAGAAGAAGTGAAAGGTAATACTACCCCTGTCTTAGTCATAATAGGGGAGCATGATATGGAACCCTTTACAGTAGCTACTGCACAAGAAACCTTTTTAGATTGGTACCCTAAAGCCCAGATAGAAATTTGTCAGAATGCAGCTCACTACCCGCAGCAGGAAACCCCAGTATATTTTGCAACCGTTTTTAACAGGTTTCTAAAAAAACAAATTGATTAGTGCAGTTGAAAGAGCGCGCTACCAGGGGTAGTTGTTTCGCCCTTGGAATTCTTCAGAAATAAATTTAGTCGTACCAAATCATCTGAGCATTCTTCTATGGAGCCTCCGCCCACCAAAGTCTCACCGAGGTAACTAACGATTCGGTTGGTGTATTCAAATTCTCTCAATGTGGCGTTATTTCCCATCCAGTCCGTGGCTATCTGGGCTAGCCAGTCGCCTTGAAGTGGGCCGTCAATGACAATACCGGCGTGGTTTTCATAACTAATACTATAGTTCTCATCGTAATGAATCCTATGCGCATTCCAGACAGCTGCGTTGTAAAGAAATAAAGAGACATTTGTGGCGGTAAACTTCCTGCTGGGCAAGACAGTACCTACTTTGAAATACTGATTCATCGATTAATTCTACTTTGTGTAATTTCCATTACCACACTCCCATTTTCGTCCTGAATAGAAATGTTGTAGACCACAAATATTAAAGGACCACTCTTACCTTCCTTTTGATAAATGTCAGCGATTTTTTTTTGAATGAGAAGCTTATCACCCGCTCTTATTTCTCTGAAATATTTCTGTCTAATTCCGCCTGCCATGACCTTTTTTAGTGGTAAGGGTGGGGTGAGTATATCTTTTGCTAAACCGTCTTTGGTGAGGTCAGATATTGAGACAAGGGGTTTATCCGTTCCGAACAAAAACATTGGAGGAGCAATATCGCCCTCTAAATGGATTTTCTTAGTTTGCTCGGTGGCTATCGAGTATTTGATGATGTCGCGTCGAGAAACCTCTAAGCGTATAGGAGGAGCAACCCGGCCAATCCACGATCTAATTTCATTCGATAATAGGTCAGGCATAGAAAGACTCATGTTCGATCATTTATTCTTGGTCTAAAATGAAGTGTGGAGTGCCAATTGTATCTGATATTTTCGAAAAGCCTATTGTGAGTGTCCTGCCAATATATAACTTTTCTTTTTGCTGTTGTTCTACTAAAGGGGCCAGTAATCTAACCGGCTCTTCCAATTGGGCCGTAATCATCACGTAAGGGACCTTACCCTGGAAAGCTGGATGGAATGCATGGTGGCAGACGGACCAAGTGTAAATTGAGCCTTTACAAGAAGACTCTATCCAATCATAGTTAAGGCTATGGCACGCGTCACACATAGGACGTGGATAATGTCGCAACTTATTACAGTTTGTGCATCTTTGTAATAGCAACTTTTCATTAAGCAAACCGTCCCAGTATGTTTGGCCTTCCGGAGAGCGGTTGAAAGTCAGTTCTTCAAGATTTTTTATCATGTTGACATCACAGCTATAGACCCGTCCCCCAAGTCTCCGTATCCCGTTACCAGTCCGGTCTCAACATCACTCAGTTGGCGTTCACCACATTCGCCTCTTAACTGTCTAACCAACTCAACAATGTGGTTCATACCAGCGATGTGAGCTTCAGATAACAGGCCTCCATGGGTATTAATTGGGATGGTTCCATCTTTCTTTATATTTCCTGAGCTAACAAAGTCTCCGCCTTCTCCTTTTTTACAAAAGCCTAAGTCTTCTAACTGACAAATGACTATGTAAGTAAAGCAGTCATATATTTCTGCAATATCTATGTCATTCAATGAAAGGTCAGCCATTCTAAGTGCTATCGGAGCTGCTTTAGCTAATCCTAATTCTACCATGTTGGGACGTTGAGTTATCGTGCTAGGGCTGACGGGATGCCCTTCGGCTAGTCCACTCAAAAATATGGGCTTATTTCTTAGGTCTTTTGCCCTATCGGCGCTACTCACTACAACGGCCGCAGCCCCGCTGCTTTCCAGACAACAATCATATAGTCTGAATGGATCTGCAATTATTCTAGAATTCTGATGATCTTCAACCGTCATCGGTTTTCTCATCATTGCATTTTCATTTTTTGCCGCATTTTCTCTGCAGGTTATCGCTACTTCAGCAAATTGCTTACTCGTGGTTCCGTATTTCTCCATGTGTCTTCGCGCCATGTGAGCATAGAATTGAGCAGGAGCATTAGTGCCTAACGGCATTTCGTACTCGCTAGCCACCCTCATCTGTGGCATTTGTGCCAATCTATTTGTAATACGCCCAGAAGTTGCGCCTCTTCCCAACGCAATTAAGACGTGTCTCGCGACCCCGGTTGCTACGGCCATGGCTGCTGTTTGTAGTGCTGCAACTGGGCTGGCACCTCCCATCGGGGTTAGGGCTGAATAACGCAAATCTTGTATGCCAAAGTTGGTAATAAAATCTTCGGCAACTATTCCTCCGGCGCCATAAGGAATGACTCCGTCAATGTCTTGTGGTGAGAGCCCTGCATCTCGAACTGCGGCAAGGGAAGCTTCTAAGGTGAGCGCAAGAGTGCTCCGATCGGTGGTTTTTTCATATTTTGTTTCACCTATTCCGCTAACGCAGGCCTTATTTTTTAGAAAAAAATCACTCATTATTTAGTTCCAGAAACGGGTATCAAAGCTCCATTTATGGCTTTGGCTTGATCGGATAGTAGAAAGCAGATTACCTCGGCGATGGAAGATGGGGTGACCCAGTTCGAAAAATCTGCCTCAGGCATTTCTGCGCGGTTGGTAGGAGTATCTATGATGCTTGGTAGCACAGCGTTCACGTTGATTCGGTATTCATTTATTTCTTCCGAGAGACTCTCCGTGATTCTCATGACGGTGCTTTTAGCCGCGATGTATGAGGACATATAAGCGGTCCCACGCAGTGCAGCCTGAGCACCTATGTTAACAACACTGCCTCTTCTAGCTTTTACCATTCCCGGGATCACCGCCGAAAGCACGTTTCTTAGACTATTCACATTAGTGTCCTGCATAGTCATCCACTCTTCAGAATTTTCTTCAAAGGTCGAGTTACCCATAACGAAACCGCCTGCCACATTAACCAAGCCGTCCACCTGATCTAATTCTTCTACTTCTCGTCTAATTTCTTGACTGGAGAGCAGGTCTACTTTTCTCTTGTAGCCATCATTTTTTACATAAGAAATGTCAAAGCCTACAACGAGACCACCATAGCCTTGAACAGCTTCAACAGTGGCTCTTCCCAAAGCTCCGTTTGAACCCGTAACTATTATTTTTTTTCCAGTTAACATTTTATCGATCTCAGTACCGTTTAAAGTTATAAATCGTATTTTTCGGTTCCTTTAGTACCCGCCTTACCATGGGCTCGAACTCCCCGAGGTCTAACTTAGGTTTATCAGAATCGAATGCGATGTCATCATATTTGGCGATAAACTCAGCCGTATGATCAAAGTAGGGCGATTTTCTGTATGTCTCTCTCATGTTTCTGTCCATTCCGAGATGGTGAAAAAAATTGTATCCTTGGAAAATGCCGTGATGCTTTACCATCCAGTGATTGGCTTCACTAATAAACGGATACAAAATGGCAGCCGCGATATCGGGGTGATTGACTGGTCCTAAGTTATCTCCAATATCATGTAGTAGAGCACAGACTATGTATTCTTCGTCCCGACCGTCTATCGCCGCCAACTCTGCGGTCTGCAGGCTGTGCTGCAGCCGATCAACAGGAAAACCAGCGTAGTCTCCATCAAGCATCTTTAAATGATTTAAAACACGGTCGGGGAGAGTTTTAAAATGGATTTTTTGCTTTGCAATAATTTCTTCCCAGTCTTCCTTCGAGCTCTCTGATAAAGATTTAAAGTTGGGAGGATCAGTGTTAAGTATTTTTTCTCTGTTGTTCATCAACTTAGCTTATATAGACTTATTTCTCATTTTGTTTAAATGGTTGGTAATTTGGCTGAATCTTAGATTAAAGCACATTAGTTGAAAAACGTATATCCAACTTAAATGAATGTGGTCTTTCCGAACAATATTAGTCATACTTCTTTAGTTCAAGCTCAATGGGATGCAAATCGCATATGAAAGATGGAATAGCTGTTTTTGTTAAATACGATTGTCCCACCTGTCTAATGGTGGTGCCTGTGCTAGAAAGGCTTCAGAAAACCGTCGAGGTGAAGGTCTTTGTGCAGGACTATCCTGAAAAATTTCCGTCCCTCAAGGTGGAAGATGATCGAGAGCTTGTGGATTCCTACGACTATGATATTGAAATAGTACCAACCCTAGTCAGATTTGCAAATGGTGCTGAAATAGAGAGAAGCGTGGGCTGGGAGAAGTCTTCATGGGAGAGAGTGTTGCAAACGAAACCATTAGGCGATGCGTTGCCGTCGATCAGACCTGGTTGTGGGTCGTTATCTGTGGAGTCGGGCATCGCTGAGAAACTAGCAATAAAATCTGGAGAGGTGAAATTCAGCTCGCGAGTAGTTAGCTTGGGTTCGCTGGAAGATGATATTGAATTGTGCTTCGAGAAGAGCTGGACTGACGGTTTGCCTGTTGTGCCCCCAACCGAAGAGAGGGTGTACCGCATGCTCAAAGGAACAGGTCGTAAAGCCGACGAAATATTAGGAATGATGCCACCAAATAATATTGCGTGCACTGTCGAAAAGGTTGCAGTAAATGCGGTTATGGCTGGTTGTAAGCCAGAATTCTTGCCAGTGGTGTTAGGTGCTGTAGAAGCCGTTTTGGAGCCCGACTTCTGTCTGCATGGCTTGATAGCCACAACTTGGCTCTCAGGTCCGATGGTGATTGTGAATGGAAAAATAAGAAAAACAATAGGAATGAATTGGAAGGGAAATGTTTTGGGTCAAGGCAATAGGGCGAATGCAACCATAGGAAGAGCCTTACAACTAACCGTTAGAAACGTGGGTGGAGGAAAACCCCAAGAAGTAGATCAGTCGACTTTCGGATCACCTCTTAAGTTTGGGTTTTGTTTTGCTGAAGACGAGTCTACGCCTTGGACAACATTGGCTGAAGATCGGGGTTTTAGCAGGGATAAGTCCACGGTCACTCTGTTTTCTGCTGACGGCCCGATAGGTTGTGTCGATCAAAATTCGAGGGAGCCAGACAGTCTTATAAAATCAATTGCTGGTAGTTTGAAAATGGTGAATCATGTGAGGCTGGCTAACGCTTCTGATGCTGTCGTTGTAATAGGCCCTGAGCATGGACGGGTATTCGATGATGCTGAATGGACTAAAGAACAGACGGTGGAAGCTTTGCATGCGGCCACCAAAGTGTCTAAAGTCTCCGACCTTAAAATGATTACAACCGAAGATAGTTTAGATCACAACAATCCACAAAAATGTGAAAGCGTGAACAAGTTCCGAAAGGATGGGTTGACGCTTATTCGTGCTGGAGGAGATGCTGGTCTCTTCTCCGCTATTATTCCTGGATGGCTCATGAAAGGACCCGCTGGAACCGAACCTGTTACAAAGGAGATCACTTGATATGCAAAGTTTATTGGATCCAACTGGTGAACTGGAACCTGTTACCAGATTCCCTATTGAAAAGCCTGATTCCTTGGAGGATAAAACACTTGGCCTGT
>MDTG01063083.1_pt1 | contig 25368 bp, 23 predicted proteins | sample 811421 | NCBI WGS metagenome assembly MDTG01 (sample SAMN05326645, study PRJNA326480) | marine metagenome | isolation source: seawater | place: Pacific Ocean: South East | collected 2011 | reverse complement strand
GGCCAATGACCAGCAGTTGCGGCACGAGCATGAATAAACAAGCCACCCAGGCTGCTCGCTCACGGCCCAGTTGTGCCGGCAGCGATCGAATGCCCATCTTGAGGTCACCCTCTACGCTCTTGAAATCGTTGAGGGTCATAATGCCGTGGGCGCCGATGCTGTAGAGCAGGGCAATGATCAGAATGGGTCCGGAGGGTAGATCGCCACCCAACACAATCGCAGCGCCGGTCACCCAGGCCAGTCCCTCATAGCTTAGCCCGACAGCACTGTTACCCCACCAGCCATTTAATTTGAGTCTTATGGGCGGTGCGCTGTAGGCCCAAGCCAGTAACAAACCGACAAAAGTCGCTGCAGCGACCCATGGGCCTAGCATCAATGCCCAGATTTGGGCGGTGGCCGTCCAAATAATCGCAAACCACAGTGCCGTTTTGCCCGGCGCACGACCCGAGGGGATCGGCCGTTGTGGTTCGTTCAGGGCATCGACATCCCGGTCATACCAGTCATTGACGATCTGGCTGGCACCGCACACCAGGGGTCCTGTCAGTACGATGCCTGCGAGGAGTGACCAGCCGCTCAGTCCCGTCCCGGGACCGGCAGAAACCCAGCCGCACAGAAAGGCCCACATGGGCGGAAACCACGTGATCGGTTTGAGGAGTTCAAGCAGCGCGCCCGGTGACGCCCTGCCAACTGCTACGTTGACCGGGGCAGACTGATCCATGACGCCATGTTGGCCGTCGAAGGGAGGGTTGTCAATTTGAAATTACACTTAGAGCGTCAAATAAAAGTGGCAGCTCTGGGATTAGGTGACGGTGTCCTCAGAGTCGCCGATATCAAACCGCCGCAACTTGGTATATAGGCTCTGCCGACTCAATCCCAATAGCTCTGCCGCTGCCGCACGGTTATCCTGAGTCAGCTTGAGAGCGGCTTCAATACAGAGGGCCTCGATGACATCGGTAGACTCCCTCACGAGCTGCTTAAGAGGAACGCGTCCTACGCGGCCGGTGATTTGCTCAATCGATCGCGGCAAGTGGACGTCGGCGGTTTCCTCGCTGTTGATACGACGACTGACATCGCGGATAAACATTAGGATTAATGACTGTCCCGAGCGCTCGCTGTGCACAGCGGAGAGCTCAATGTCCAAGCGCGTACCCAGCTCGGTGCGCAGAACAGAGCTAAACAATTGCAGTGGTCTCTCCGGGCGGATGTTGCTCAACAATACATCTAGGTCGACGATAGAGCGCCCCAGCCAGCGATCCGCACGACGGCCTGTGGCCTGCTCCATATCCTGAATGCTGGCTATCTCGAGAAAGGCTGCATTGGCCGCGATAACTATGCCATTTGGATCGGTAACCAGTATGCCGTCGGGCGAGGTTTCAAATGTTTCGCCGCCCAGCCCCAGGTCCGTCTGATTTTCAGATAGTGACGCGAGGCGAATCAGCAGGCGGGTCTCATTTCCCTGACGGAGACAGGTCACGCCAGTGGACAGCGGATCACCGGAAGTGGTCGTAATCTCTCCCTGCGCAATGCCTGTCGTGCCGCGGGCTTCACGCTGCAATTCGGTCAGAGTTCGCGCTCCCTCCGTATCCAGGCCGACAGGAAAAACCCGTCCGACCAGTGCGCCTTCCTCGAGCTTTAGCAGGCTCGTTGCTACGCTGTTGGCTTCCAGTACCCGACCCGATAAATCGTCCACCACCAGAAAGCCTTCCGCAACCATCTCCAGCATGCGTCGGTAGCGCGCCTCGAGTCTCCGGTTACTCCAGTAGTCCTGCTCTAATGTCCGCTGGGCGTTGACCAGTTGCTGCCGCAAGTTGGTTTCGCCTCTGAGGTCTATACACGCGACCTGCACAGCACTGTTTTCGTGGCTTGCACACAGCCAACAGGTTACGGGCACGGGCTCTTCTTCTGGCCCAGATATCAGTGCGACATCGGCCCGGTGGGCACTGCCGGGCTCAGCCTGCGCCAAACGCAAGGCTTCCTCGGCGACACTGGTGTCAGAATCGCGAACCAGCTCCAGCCACGGGCGCCCGATCAAGGTGTCCCTGAACAAGTGGCGCAGCAACTCGCTGTCGGAGGTGATTTCCTGAACCCGATGAGAGTCGTTAAGCGTAAGGCGCAGATCAACGAGGCTGGACAGCAAGGTCTCTGCGCTCATGTGGGTGGAACTTGACACCTTTCCGGCTCTCCCAATGGTGAAGGTGTCTTATTAAGTTGACACCCTAGGCTAGAAAATACAGAGTCTGGCACACCTGTCCGATCAGTAAAAGCCCTTTGCGCGCCATTTTACCCCCCGAAAATCCCAATGTAAGTGTCTAAATAACTTAAATTTAAAATTGTAAAAAAGGTTTGACAGTCACACGGGGTAACTCTACTCTCATTCTCATAATAATTGCCGTAGTACTGGCTGCGGCTGGAGGTTTATATGGGCGGGGATCAGTCGTTATTCACTGGGCAGAAGCAGACACTATATACCCCGGCAGAGCGTGCTCGCCGTGACGCAACAGCGTGGACCTTAGTGCAGGGGATACTGGCGCCACTTCAGTTTTTGGCGTTTGCCGTCAGTCTTTGTTTAGTGATCAATTTTCTTCTTAACGGCGTTGGCCTCGCAGCCGCGACAATTTCGGTGGTAATCAAGACCTGCCTGCTTTACGCGATTATGGTGACCGGTGCGATCTGGGAGAAGGTGGTTTTTGGTCGCTATCTTTTTGCCCCGGCTTTTTTCTGGGAAGATGTGGTGAGCATGTTGGTTATGGCGCTGCACACCGCCTACGTGGTGATGTGGCTCGCCGGTTGGGGTACTCCCACAGAACAAATGTGGGTGGCGCTGGCCGCTTACGCGAGCTACGTTGTCAATGCACTGCAGTTCCTGTTGAAGTTTCAGGCGGCAAAACAAATGCCCGCGCCGGAGTTCCGTGCATCACCCTCAGTGCTTGGAGCGCAGGGAGCGCTTGAATCGTGAATCAGGTCATTGCAAGAGCCGACGCCGACAGCATGCCCTCTGTGACAACAGAACGCGGTGAGCGAGCGGTATTTTGTGGGTTGACCTCGATCATTTGGTTACATCGTCGTATTCAGGACGCCTTTTTTCTGGTGGTGGGGTCCCGGACCTGTGCCCATCTATTGCAGTCAGCGGCCGGCGTAATGATTTTTGCAGAGCCACGTTTTGCCACCGCCATTCTCGGTGAGCGGGATTTGGCGGGGATGGCAGATTGTCACGAAGAGCTCGATCGCGTGGTGTCGGAGTTACTGGAGCGCCGTCCAGATATCCGGCGTTTGTTTCTTGTCGGTTCCTGCCCTTCCGAGGTGATTAAGCTGGATCTAGCCAATGCTGCGGCGCGGCTTCAAGGAGTGCACGAAAACCGCCTCCGAATCTCGGCCTTCAGTGGCTCGGGTATCGAGACCACTTTTACTCAGGGAGAGGACCAGTGTCTCGCCAGTATGGTGCCGGATCTGCCGACGGCACCCGAGGAAAGCCAGAGGCTGATGGTGGTGGGCACCATAGCGGATATTATTGAAGAGCAATTCCGACGACATTTTGCGCAGCTCGGTATTACCGATGTCGATTTCTTCCCCGCTGCGCGGGCCGATAATCTGCCACCCGTAGGGCCGGGCACCCGTATTCTGCTAGCGCAGCCTTATGTGAGCGATACCGTTTCGGCTTTGTTGAAGCGCGGTGCCAAGTTGGTCAGCGCGCCTTACCCATTGGGCATAGAAGGCACGCTGGCATGGTTTCAGGCCGCCGCAGCAGAGTGGGGCCACAGTCCGGAATCGGTACAAGAGGCGCTGGCAATTCCCATTGCCCGCGCTCAGAAATCCCTCGCGAAAGCCAGGGAGTCACTGCAGGGTCGCACGCTACATTTTCTTCCTGACTCGCAGCTCGAGCTTCCACTGGCGCGCTTTCTCCGCGACGAGTGCGGCATGTCCTTAATTGAGGTGGCCACACCTTTCCTTGATCAAACACTGATGGCCGATGAGTTAAAAAGACTCGGGAGCGAGGTGTCGATCGTTGAGGGATCGGATCTGGACTCGGCGCTTGCCCGAGTGAGGGCAAGCCGCCCTGATCTCACCGTCTGCGGTATGGGTATTGCCAATCCACTGGAAGCAGAGGGCCTGCGAACCAAATGGTCCATAGAGCTTATTTTTACCCCGATTCAGGGCTTTGATCAGGTGGCGGATCTCGCCGGTCTATTTGCTCGACCGCTGACTCGGGAACGGCAGCTGGAGGGCGGTTCATGGAGCTGACGCTCTGGACCTACGAAGGCCCGCCTCACGTGGGCGCGATTCGTGTTGCCGCTTCGATGCGCGAAGTGCATTTGGTCCTTCACGCACCTCAGGGCGATACCTACGCCGATCTGCTGTTCACGATGATCGAGCGCGAAGGCAGGCGACCCCCTGTGACCTGGACCACCTTTCAGGCGCGGGATCTTGGTAGCTCAACAGCGGAAATGGTGATCGAAACTCTGCAGGGTGCCTGCGAGCGCTATCAGCCACAGGTGCTGCTGGTGGCTGAGTCTTGCACCGGCGAACTGATTCAGGATCAGCCGGGTGCGCTGGCCAAGGGAGCCGGTCTGAGTGCGCCGGTGATTCCCATCGAGATGGCCGCCTACACGCGGAAGGAAAATTGGGGCGCTAGCGAGACCTTTTATCAGTTGGTGCGTGGACTCTTGGCGGGTCAGGTTCCGAAACCTGGCGAGGAGCGCACGCCGCGCGCGCCGGATCAGGCGCCATCCGTGAACTTACTGGGTCCTACGAAACTCGGCTTCCGATGCCGCGACGACGTGGTCGAGGTTCGGCGATTGCTGGAGAGCATGGGTGTTCGCGTCAACGTCGTCGCTCCCCTTGATGCGACGCCTCGTGATCTGCTGCGGATCCCGGAAGCAGATGCCAACATCAATTTGGCGCCAGAAGTGAGTGACCTCAGCTGCGAGTGGCTGCGGCGGCATTTCAAGCAGCCCACAATCTCGACGGTACCCCTCGGTTGGGGTGCGACTCGTGACTTTATCGCTGAGGTGATTGAGACGCTAGGGCTGGACATCGATCCGGATGCGGTGGGAGAGAGCCGCCTTCCCTGGTACAGCCGCTCGGTCGATTCCACTTATTTGACCGGCAAGCGGGTCTTCATTTTTGCCGACGGGACGCATGCGCTGGCCGCTGCGAGAATGGCGCGGGATGAGATGGGATTCGAGGTCGTCGGTCTGGGGACCTACAGTCGGGAGCGCGCTCGGGATGTGCGCGCACTGGCAAGCGAATATGGACTCGAAGCGCTGATCACTGACGATTATCTCGCGGTGGAGCGCGCAGTGACTGAGCTGCAGCCAGAGCTGGTGCTTGGCACCCAGATGGAGCGTCATATTGCCAAGCGGTTGGGGATTCCCTGTGCCGTGATATCGACTCCGGCGCACGTTCAGGATTATCCCGCACGTTATTCACCTCAGATGGGTTTTGAGGGCACCAATGTCATCTTCGATACGTGGGTGCACCCGCTCATTATGGGGCTCGAAGAACATCTGCTCACCATGTTCCGAGATGACTTTGAATTCAATGATGACGCCGTGCCATCCCACCTCGGTGGAGAAGGCGGAGGCGCTCAACAACCCGATAAGGTGACACCCATGATCCCTGCTGAGCCGGGCGCAGTGGCTTGGGCTGTCTCAGCAGAGAAGGAGCTCAGAAAGATTCCCTTCTTTGTTCGCGGTAAGGCGCGCAGGAATACCGAGCACTTTGCGCAAGAGCAAGGGCTGTCTGTGATTGATGTCGAGACGCTGTATGAAGCGAAAGCGCACTTCAGCCGCTAGGGCAGATCATCCCCTGCGGGTGGTGCTTGTCACCCTCGATAACCACGTCAGTGGTGCCTGGTCGCGTGCGGCGCATGCGTTATCAAAACAGGTGCCCGCGCTCAGCGTTTCGGCGCATGCGGCGACGGAATGGGATCGTGATCCTGCTTTGTTAGAGGAGACTTGCGCCGCTATTGCCGACGGTGACATCGTCATTGTGACAATGCTATTTCTCGAAGCTCACATCGAGGCGGTTCGCGGTGCGCTAGAGGCGCGGCGCGACGATTGCGACGCGATGATCTGCTGTATGTCTGCGCCGGAAATTATGCGCCTGACCCGCATGGGACGCTTCCGCATGGACACCGAGGCTACCGGAGCATTGGCCTTGTTAAAGCGTTTGCGCGGTGGCGGCGACAAGTCGAGCCGTTCTGCCGGCGCGCAGCAGATGAGCATGCTGAGGCGCCTGCCACGTTTGCTGCGATTCATTCCAGGGACGGCGCAAGACGTGCGTGCCTATTTCCTGACACTGCAGTACTGGTTGGCGGGTTCCGAGACGAATTTGGCCCGCATGATGGCCTTTCTGGTAAACCGCTACGCGGGCGATACCCATGCCGCCACCCGGGACGCGCTGGTCTATGAGCCACCGGTCGAATATCCCGACACAGGCCTCTATCACCGCAGTTTGCCTGACCGGGTTACCGACGATCCCAAGGTGTTGGGCAAGACGGCCAAAAAAGCGGTTAATGGCACGGTCGGTGTGTTGCTGATGCGCTCTTATGCGTTGTCGGGTAATAGCGCCCACTACGATGCCGTAATCGAAGCGCTGGAAGACCGGGGCCTGCGGGTGATTCCCGCATTTGCTTCGGGTTTGGATGCCCGTCCGGCAGTCAACGCCTACTTTATGGAGCGTGGCGAACCCATTGTCGATGCAGTCGTGTCGCTGACTGGTTTCTCTCTGGTGGGTGGGCCTGCCTACAACGATACCGATGCCGCACAGGCGCTTCTCGAATCACTAGACGTGCCATATTTAGCTTTGCAGGGACTCGAGTTTCAGAGCCTGCAGGATTGGCAATCTTCTTCGATGGGTTTGATGCCTGTCGAGGCGACCATGATGGTGGCGATCCCGGAGCTCGATGGCGCCACCGGCTCCATGGTGTTTGGCGGGCGCTCTGAGGGAGCTTCGGGCGAAAAGTTTGATATGCAACCCGAACCGGAGCGGATCGAGCGTCTCGCAGATCGTGTGGCAAGGTTGGTGTCACTGCGACATACCCCCATTGCCGAGCGCAAAGTGGCCATCGTGTTGTTTAACTTCCCGCCCAACAGCGGTGCGGCAGGTACCGCGGCGCACCTCAGTGTTTTTGAGTCGCTATTTAATACCCTCTCGGCGATGCGCGATGAGGGCTATCACGTCGAGCTTCCGGAGACGCATGCCGAGCTGCGCGACGCCATCCTGAACGGCAATGCCAAACAGTTTGGCGCCGAGGCAAACGTGCATACGCGAATCCCGGTGGATGATCATGTCCGCTCGGAGCCCTGGCTTAAAGAAATCGAAGAGCAATGGGGTCCCGCTCCTGGACGGGAATGGACCGATGGCCAGCATTTGTTTGTGCTGGGTGAGTCCTTTGGCAATGTGCTGGTAGGCATTCAGCCGCCCATGGGTTACGAGGGTGACCCCATGCGAATGCTGTTTGAGGGAGGGCTGGCGCCGACCCACGTCTTCTCTGCCTTCTATCGCTGGCTGCGCGAGGAGTTTGCCGCCAATGCGGTCCTGCACTTCGGCACCCATGGCTCCCTGGAGTTTATGCCCGGCAAGCAAGTGGGGCTCTCTAATAAGTGTTGGCCTGACCGGTTGATTGCCGACTTGCCCAATGTTTATTTGTATGCGGCGAATAACCCTTCCGAGGGTTTGATTGCCAAGCGGCGTGCGGCTTCTACCCTAGTGAGCTACCTGACGCCCCCGGTGACACATTCCGATCTGTATCGCCATCTTGTAGATTTGCGTGCTGCGATCGATCACTGGCGGCAGCGGCCCGCGGATCTCGATACGGCCGCAGAACAGACCATGATCGACACCGTGCTCTCCATCGCTGCACGCTGTGAGCTGTGTGAAGAGGGCGTCGAGTGGCCTGCTGATCAATGGACCACAAAAATGAGCGCGTTGCGGGATCAGCTCGATGAAATTGAGCAGGCGCTCATTCCCTTTGGCCTACATGTGGTGGGTGAGCCTATGAAGGTTGAAGAGCGGCACGAAATGCTTCTGGCGATGGCTGAGTCTAGCGGCGTGACCGGTGTGAACCCCGAGGCATTCGCCAAGGCCATTCAGGCGGCGGATACTACGGGCCTTGAGCAATTACTCGCCGACACGATGACAGTGCCCGAGGAGGGCGCGTCGGCGTCACTTGCGAAGACGCTGCTGCAAGCAGGTGAAACCCTTGGCGAAGACCACGAACTCAGAGCGATTCTGCGAGCCCTCGACGGACGATTCATTCAGCCGGTAAAAGGCGGTGATGTGCTGCGTGCGCCCGAGATTCTGCCTACTGGACGCAATCTACATGGTTTCGACCCTTTCCAACTGCCCGCGAGATTTGCGCACTCTGAGGGTTGTAGACAGGCCGAGCAATTGCTGGCCCGGCATCAGGCCGACACAGGCGCGCTGCCAGAGTCGGTTGCCCTGGTGCTGTGGGGTACGGATAACCTGAAGACTGAGGGAGTCAGCATCGCTCAGGTGCTGGCTTTATTGGGTGCCGAACCACGACAGGACAGTTACGGTCGCGTGGTGGGTGCGCGGCTTCTGCCGCTGGAGCAATTGGGTCGACCGCGCATTGATGTGCTCGTGACGCTCTCCGGTATTTTTAGAGACCTATTACCCATGCAGACCCAGTTGCTCGCCGAGGCAAGTTGGTTGGCCGCTATCGCTGATGAAGACATCGAGCAGAACTTTGTGCGCAAGCATGTGCTGGCCTATCAGGAAGAGCATGGTTGCGATATCGAGCACGCGGCACTGCGGGTGTTCAGTAATGCCGAGGGCGCCTACGGCTCCAATGTCAATCTCATGCTCGACAGCGGCCGCTGGGAGGATGAAGAAGAACTCGCTGACTGCTACACGCAACGAAAGGGATTTGCGTATGACCGCCATGGTCAGGTGACCCAGCAGTCTGACCTGCTCAATCGGGTGCTTGAAGACGTTGATCTCGCCTATCAGAACCTCGATTCCGTGGAGCTCGGTGTCACCACTGTGGATCACTATTTTGGCACCCTGGGCGGCATCAGCCGAGCAGTTCAGCGTGCCCGCGGTGAGCGTGTCCCGGTCTACATTGCGGATCACACCGCAGGTGGATCAGGCAGAGTACGCACGCTCAACGAGCAGGTCGCTTTGGAGACCCGTACCCGGCTTCTCAACCCCAAGTGGTACGAGTCGATGCTTGATCACGGTTATGAGGGTGTGCGTCAGATCGAGGCGCATATCACCAACACGATGGGCTGGTCGGCCACCACAGGCGATGTTGCCCCGTGGGTTTACAAGCAATTATCTGAAACATTTGTGCTGGACGAAGACATGCGTCGTCGTCTGGCAGAGCTCAATCCGGTTTCTGCCGCACGGATGGCAAACCGGCTCATCGAAGCACAAGAAAGAGAGTACTGGGGGGCCGATGAAGAAAGCATCGATGCCTTAAAACGAGCAGGAGAAGACCTCGAGGACTTCCTCGAAGGTGTTACAGGAGAGGTGGCAGCATGAACTCACCGAATCAGCACATTCCGGTCAGTAACATTGATCCGGGCAAGAACGTCGGCGATGGGGAGGGCAGCGTTCAGGTCCACCTCGAAGAGGACCTGATGCAGACCAGTGCCAAGGTCTTTGCTGTCTACGGGAAGGGCGGTATTGGCAAGAGCACCACATCGTCGAACCTGTCGGTCGCGTTTTCAAAGCTGGGTAAGCGCGTGATTCAGATCGGTTGTGATCCCAAGCATGATTCGACCTTCACACTTACCAAGGCACTCATGCCAACGGTGATCGATGTGCTGGAGTCGGTCGAATTTCATGCCGAGGAACTGCGCCCGGAGGACTATGTCTACGAAGGTTACAACGGGGTCATGTGCGTTGAGGCGGGAGGACCGCCTGCGGGCACCGGCTGCGGTGGTTATGTAGTGGGGCAGACGGGGAAGCTCCTGAAACAGCACCATCTGCTCGATGACTCCGATGTCGTGATCTTCGATGTGTTGGGCGACGTGGTATGCGGGGGCTTTGCGTCACCGCTTCAACATGCCGAGCGAGCCTTGGTGGTTACCGCCAATGACTTTGATTCGATTTTTGCCATGAACCGGATCGCAGCAGCGATCAAGGCAAAATCCAAGAACTACGCAGTGCGCTTGGGCGGCGTGATCGCGAACCGAAGCGCTGACACGGATGAGATAGACCGCTTCAATGAGGCCGTCGGACTGAAACGGCTGGCACATTTCCCGGACCTCGATGTGATCCGGCGAAGCCGCTTGAAAAAGTCGACGCTGTTTGAGTTGGATGATTCACCAGAACTGAAGGCAGTATGTGATGAGTATCTTCAGCTCGCCGAACAATTATGGGCGGGTACCGATCCGCTCCCCTGCGAACCGATGAAAGATCGCGACCTGTTCGATTTCCTGGGATTCGATTGATGACCTCAGTGAGCTACGAAACCCGTCGGGATGAGATCGAAACCTACTTCGATCGCACTGCGGCGGACGCCTGGGCGGCACTCACATCGGATGCGCCCGTGAGTCGTATCCGACGAACGGTCCGGCGGGGTCGTGACGCGATGCGCGAAACCCTGCTGAGCTGGTTGCCCGAGGACCTCACGGGCAGCACCCTGATCGACGCAGGGTGTGGCACGGGAGTGCTGGCTATTGAAGCCGCACAGCGGGGTGCCGAGGTGGTCGCGGTCGATCTGTCTCCCACGTTGGTTAATCTCGCTCGCGAGCGGTTTCGCCAGCTCGATCAGGATCTCGACGTTACGTTTCTGGTAGGTGACATGCGTGAAATGGATCTCGGATCATTTGATTATGCCGTGGCGATGGACTCGCTCATTCACTACGACGTGGCAGACGGCGTGCAAACGCTGCAGGCGATGGCGGAGCAGATCCAGCGCAAAATGGTCTTTACCTTTGCCCCCAAGACGCCACTTTTGGCCCTCATGCACGCGACAGGGCGCCTGTTTCCCAGGGGCGACCGGGCACCCTCCATCGAGCCTGTGTCACCCGCTCGTCTCGGCCGCCAGCTCGAAGACGCTGGGATGATGCAGGCCTGGGAGACGGGCCAATCACATCGAATTGACGTTGGATTTTACAAGTCTCATGCGATGGAGCTCACGCGACGATGACACGTTCGGTCGGCAATGTAGGAAGCCGCCTTGGGGACTTGAGTCACCGATGGCTTCCTTTTGCTGACGCTGCCTCGGCTGATCTCTCGCTGGGGCGTCTGTTGCGGCTGTCGATGTTTCAACTGTCGACCGGAATGGCCATTGTTTTAATGACCGGAACGCTGAACCGCGTGATGGTGGTGGAGTTGGGGCAGCGGGCATCATGGGTTTCGTTGATGCTGGCGATACCGCTTTTACTCGCACCCGCGCGGGCGTTGATTGGGTATCGCTCTGACCATCACCGGTCGTATCTTGGGTGGCGGCGAATCCCCTACCTCTGGTCCGGGACCATGATGCAGTTTGGCGGTCTGGCCTTCATGCCTTTTGCGCTGATCCTGATGACAGAGTCCCATTCGGGCCCTGCCTATATCGGAACCGTCGCGGCGATGGGAGCCTTTCTTCTTACGGGACTCGGTATGCATGTCGCCCAGACAGCGGGACTGGCCTTGGCGACCGATCTCGCGACGGAAGAGACCCGTCCGCGCGTTGTGGCGCTGCTGTATCTGATGCTCCTGGTGGGAATGATCGGGAGTGCGATTATCTTTGCCGGACTGCTCGAGGACTTCGGGTACGTGCGTTTGATTCAGGTGATTCAGAGCGCTGCAGTCATTACCTTGATCTTAAACGTGATCGCAATGTGGCAGCAGGAGAAGCGACGTCCGGAGTTGACGGACCACCGCATCGAGCGGCCGACATTTGGTCATGCCTGGCGAGACTTTATCGCTCTGCCAAAGGCACGGCGGCTACTGTGGGCACTGGGGCTTGGCACGATGGGCTTCACCATGCAGGACATTTTGCTCGAGCCCTATGGTGCAGAGGTATTGGGCCTTACGGTTAGCCAAACCACGATGCTCACCGCAATGTTTGCGGGTGGCATGGTCGTGGCGCTGATGCTGACGTCGCGTCGGCTCGGAAGGGGGTCCGACCCAATCAGGACCGCATCGCTCGGTATATTGATTGGCATTGTGGCTTTTGCTGCAGTCATTTTGAGTGCACCGTTACAGACCCCCGTTTTGTTCCAGTTAGGGGCGGCCTTGATCGGGCTGGGTAACGGTTTGTTTGCAGTCGGTATGCTAACGGCGGCCATGGTATTTGGTGGCGCCAAAATGGCAGGTCTGACGCTGGGTGCCTGGGGCGCGGTGCAAGCTGCCGCTGCCGGGGTGGCCATGTTTTCTGGGGGTGCAATCCGTGATCTTGTCGCGGGTTGGGCAGATGCGGGGCTTTTAGGTGTCGCTCTGCAGTCACCCGCTTCAGGTTATGGAGCGGTGTATCACATCGAGATTGCCTTGCTATTCGTAGCGCTCGCGGCAATGGGTCGGCTTGTTCGACGACCTGGAGAAGCGAGCGGGGATGACAAGCGTCTCGGTTTAGCAGATTTTCCGAGTTAATGACCACATTGGGAGGACTCAATTATGGGTACTGGTGCAATTACTGAATACATGGACGTCGCGCAGATCGTGCTCTACGCGTTCTGGATTCTGTTCTTTATTTTAGTGGGCTATTTACACCGAGAAGGCAAGCGCGAGGGATGGCCCCTGCAAATGTCGTCTGGTGAGCTCCGTACCGGCGTTGGTGGTATGCCGAAGCCGAAGACTTATCGCCTGGCTCACGGCCAGGGCGAGCGCGTGAAGCCCGGGCCCGAACCGGCGCAGTATGACGTGAACGCGACGCCGATTTACGATGCAGGCGGCGCGCCGATGCATCCAAACGGCGATCCCATGGTTGACGGTGTCGGTCCTGCAGCATGGGCCACGCGTCCAGACAGGCCTGATCTGACCGTCGACGGGCGGCCTCGCATTGTCCCACTGCGGGTTGATAGTGATCACGGTGTGTACAGCAATGATCCTGATCCTCGCGGAAAGGCAGTATATGGCTGCGATGGTAAGCAGGGAGCCACCGTAGTGGACCTCTGGGTAGACCGTGCAGAGCCCCTGTTCCGTTATGCAGAGTTAGATGCCGCGGGTCGGCGGATCCTCTTGCCCATGACCTTGGCAATGGTGTCGTCTGACGGAACCGTGAACGTCAAGTCGATTCGCTCTGATCAGTTTGCTCAGGTACCCGGATTGTCGAATCCGGATCAAGTAACGCTGCAGGAAGAGGATCGTATCACCGCCTTTTACGGTGGAGGTCATCTCTACGCCATGCCAATGCGGTCGGAACCATTGATATGGGTATGACGGAATACGAAGACGAGCCCGTAGAGGGCTTGCCAGAGCACCTGCCAGAGGGTGAAACCATGGTCTGGCAGGGGCGACCGACTGTCGCAGCAATGGCCAAGAGGGTGTTTTATATCCCTCATCTCGCGGTGTATTTTGGCTTGCTCATAGCGGGTCATACGATCTATCGATTAATGGAGGGCGTCTCTGCCGCTCAGGTGATGGGCACTTTTGTTTGGCAGGCGGGTCTGGCGACCACGGTAGTGGTATTGCTGTTGTGGCTCGCGCGAGCCTATGCGCGATCCGTGCTCTATACCCTGACGAGTGAGCGTCTGGTGATTCGTTCGGGTGTCGCACTGCCCATGATGGTCAACATCCCGATCGAGCAGATCACGGCGGCTGACCTACGCGTGTATCGCGATGGCACCGGCGATATTCTGCTCAAGGCAAGCGCAGACCGAAAGCTATATTGGGTGCTGTTGTGGCCCAATGTGTCGGCTTGGTATTCGCGGCCAGTCAGGCCGTTGCTAAGAGGCGTGCCTGAGCCTCAATCGGCAGCAGAAGCGTTTGCCGCCGTCGCCAGCCAGCATTACCGGGTGACGACAGAATCAACCACCGCTCGAATGGCGGTGCACGCTGCGGGAGACCCGTTACCGGCGGGCTAAACGATCTATGGAGGGGGGGCAGAAGCGGCCGAGGCAATCACTCGGACACCCAATGGTCTGGGTGATTGTTGCCATGGCATTGCTGTGGGCGTGGGGGGTATCCAGAGAAGATGCCACCTATGCACCGCCGCCGCCGCAAGCCGCCTTGCCTGTCTCATCTGTCGACTTACTGTTTATCGATGGCCCGCAAGGGCGAATTGATGTGGCGGACGCGAGGACGCAGTCCACCCTGGCGGTATTTGCCTCCGGTGAGGGTAGTTTTTTGCGCGGTATTTTGAGAAGCCTGGTTCGGGAGCGGCGCGTCCGCGATCTCGACCCGGGGGGTGCCTTCAGTCTTGCCTTGCTCGATAACGGCAGTTTGGTTATCTCTGATCCCGATACTGGATACTGGATGGCGCTAGAAGCCTTTGGTTCCGATAACCGACGCCTGTTTGCTGAAATATTAAAAGAAGCAACTGCAGTCGATGCTGTCACCGCAAGCGCAATCGGCGCGAAGCAATGATCTGGTTGGCCCTCGCCGTTGCCGTGTTGCTCTGGTGGCTGATGACGGGGTTGGCACTCATGAGCGTCCACCAACCTCCTGCGCGCAAGCGGGCCATTTTTGCATTGGTCAGTTTGCTGGCGCTTGCGGCACTGTTTGGTGTCGAGATGAATGCGGCACGCCACACGACGTCGGCGACCATTGCCGGGTTTGCGATGGGTCTGGTTATCTGGGCCTGGTTGGAGCTGAGCTACTTAATGGGGTACATCACCGGACCGATAAAACGGCCCGCAGCAGCCTCGATGAGATTGCCGCAGCGTTTCTACAATGCGCTAGGCACTACCATCTATCACGAAGTCCTCGTGGTTGGGGTGGTTGGAATCGTTTGTATTCTGGGCGCAGGGCTCCCTAACCCCACGATTCAAAATACGCTTGCGGTGCTGTGGTTGATGCGCTGGAGCACCAAACTGAACCTGTTTCTGGGTGTCAGGCACTTTAACAGCCAATGGCTGCCCGACAATATGCGCTATATCACCAGTTACCTGAAAGCGGGTAAAAACAGCTGGTTTATCTTTTTTTCGACGATTTTCGCGGCCTATTGCACCTATTTACTGTTTTCTTTTGGCCAGATCGCTGCCGAGCCGGCGAGCGCGCTGTCGCTGTTTCTCGTGGGCTGGTTGGCAGTGTTAGCGGTTCTGGAGCATTGCTTTCTGATGATGCCCATGGGTGAAACCGCGCTATGGCGATGGGCGGAGGTCAATGCACGGAAATCTCCCTGATCATGGCTCGCTCCCGCCCATGTTTTTCCTTGACGTTGTCATCCAGCAGGCATAGTGTGAGTGCAAGATCTGGAAAACAGACGAGTACTGGGACTTCTTTGACGCTACCGTGTTTCATCTTCGGTTCCGCCACGCGGTGACCCAGTCAGTATGGTACTAGGGGGCGAACATGAGTTTAATTTCTGGGGCGTGGTCTTCCGAGCAGTCGGCTAATATCTCGGCAAGGTCACCTGACACCCATTCTTTGGGTGAGCACGCCACGCAGGTCAGTGAGGCGTTACTTCAACCGCATTTTGCAGCATTCAATGAACGTTCAGACGCGTCAATTGCGCTCAATGTGCACCTGCCGTTTTGTCCCTCACGGTGTCTGAGCTGCGACCGTATTGCCGTCGTACAGCATCAACCGGATGAGTTGGAGCACTACGTTGCTAATTTAGCGCGCGAACTGGCACGTGCCGCCCAAACCTTGGGCACTTCTCGCCCTCTTGCACGGGTTCACTTTGGTGGCGGGTCGCCCAATCATCTTTCGGAGCTGGCCCTGGCGACAGTGTTCTCGCACATCAGCGAGCATTTTACTGTTGACGTCAACACGCAGTTCTCAATGGAGTTGAATCCGCGTAGAACGTCGCGTGCACAATTGAATTTTCTGAAAGGTCTGGGCGTTGAGCACATCAAGCTCGAGGTGCGCGATGTAGACGCCAACGTCCAGCGAGAGATCGGTCGAATCCAGTCTCTGGAGTTACTCGAGGATGTAATCTCTATCGCCCACGGCGTCAATTTTGACTCCATTGGTATGGATTATCTTGTTGGGCTTCCCGGTCAAACCGCCGACTCCTGTGAACAGAGCGTCGACGCTATCGTGTCACTGGGACCCGATTGGCTGGTGTGTTTACCCTTCAAGCGGCGAGAATCCCGATTCCCGCATCAAATAGCGGTCGACTCACAGCACCTTCCGTCACTGGCTGATCGGCTCGTTATGTTCAACCAGGTTCAGATGAGTCTGACGGAGGCCGGTTACGAGGGAGTCGGACTGAATGTCTATGCCAAGCCGGATCATCAGCTGGCTATCGCGCAGCAAGAAGGTCGCTTGGCACTGAATGTACTCGGATACGGTACGGATGCCGATCAGGCTGTCATGGGTATTGGTCTGGGCGCTTTAGGTGAGTTGCCGGGGCTGGTGCTTCAGAATCAGACTAAGCTGAGCTCCTGGCACAAAATGGTCGAATCCGGTTCACTGAGTGCAACCTCTGCCGTGATCTCTGACGACAAGACGACATTGCAACGAAAAGTCATGCGCAGCCTCATGTGCAGGCAAAGTATTTCGGTTGCCAGCCTGACCGCGTCGCAGCAAAAAGAGTGGGTGCAGCCTCTTATTGGTAATGGGTATGCGGAGCAGAAGAGCGGAGACTATCGCTTGACGGAACTCGGTCGATCGATGCTTCCCCATGTCTGGACCGATTCCTCTCCGGCCTTCCGAGCGTTTTAACCAGCTTGCTTAGGCACCTCCTGGGTGCCATTTCAAACCAATGCTTTCAAGCGTGTCCGCGTGATGTCCCGAGCGGAGCTCCGCCCACTCGATTTTGAACCAAGGCGTGAGGGTTTCGGGCGTTCTATCAAGCCAATCATCGAGGGCGTTAGGGCTGATCCATTGCCAGTCACTGATCTCCTGTGGATTAGGAGAGGGCGTCGCATCGGTGCAACCGACGTAGACTGAGCACAGCTCATGTTCCGCGCCGAAATCGTCAAACTGTGCCTGATACCGAAACTGGTGTGTAAACGACAGTGGTGCTGCGACGCCAAGCTCTTCCTTTAGACGCCGTTGAGTGGCGATACCGTTGGATTCCCCCTGTCGTGGATGGCTGCAGCAGGTGTTCGACCAATATCTCGGCCAAAGGGGCTTTTGCTCACTGCGTCTTTGCAGCAGCACTTCACCCTTTGAGTTGAACAGAAATATTGAAAAGGCTCGATGTAGGGTGCCGCTCCCCCGGTGTAATTCGGCTTTCGTACCGTATCCAAGAACACGATCTTGCGCGTCGACAACAATCAGCGCTTCGCTGTCGAAAGAGACGGTCTCTCCAGATTCTGGAGGCGCAGCTGACGTTTGCCGTGGGTTCATGATGCTTGTCCCCAAAAATAAAATGACCCGCTCCCCGAAGGGAAGTGGTGTCAGAAAAGCAGTTTAGTCTTCAGGGCGATCGACAGCTCTGGGGGCAGGGTGATCGCAAACTTTTCCACTTCTGTCACCACTGGTTCCGCCTGACGGCTTCACCGCGGGTCGTAAAATATCAGGCCCCCATGAGGGGCCTGTAAAACGTGTTAGCTCCGTGCAGGAGGCATAGCCTCTTGCTGAGCGCTAACGGCAAGGCCGCCGCCGTTGGGGTCACCTAACCAGTTATATCTGTCAGTACTCAACAGAATAAAATGGATAGTGATTGCCAGTGTGAACACGGCAACTGCAACGCCCGTAAGGACTTGGCGTGGATCAAACAACATCCAAAATCTGTGCATAAGTTGTCTCCGTTACTTAATTGCGAGGTGGCCGAAACCACACGCTGTGAACAAAGCGGTCTCCTTGGTTCTTAGAACCAGGGCTTCCACGTATAGAGCAACCAATGTGCAACGATCGCGATGCCCACAAAGCCGATGAATCCAGTCACATATGCTGAGTGGAATTCTTTAGCTTCGCTTTCAGACAAACTACTCATGGTTAATACCTCCCATGTACGTTTGTTTTCTACATTTGCCGCCTGATCGCACCGAAGTGCTCTTAGACGACGCCGTTTTGGATCAAAACTTCACTCGCGAGTGTCGTATTCATCCTTCTTTGCCAAACCGAAGTGGCCTGGCGCAGAACTTTCCTACCTGATATGCCCGGTAGGGCGGGGCGGCAAGCCACCCCTATTAATCTCTAGTTCGCTTCTCCCGACATAATGACTCCTTCCGCTTCTTCCACTGGTTCAGCGGGTGCTGCAACCGGCGCCAGAGCGCTTAGGTTCGGGTAGTCTGCAAGCATGTTGGCGCCAAGTAGGGGCTGATAGGCACCCTGATGGCAGGTCGCACAGTTCACTTTCTGTGCGTCACCCAGTGGCCCTTGCCGATAAGCAGGAAGCCAGTCATTGGTCGGGTTGATGTACGCGTTGTTCATCTCCTTGACCATCTGCTGTCCATGCCACGCCTGAACTCGCTCAGAGTTACTCTGATCCCAAGCGGCAAATGCCCGAGTGTTATGGCAGTGCGTGCAGTTCACACCCAGCGCATCGGAGTAGTGCATCATCAGGCTATAAACGTATTCGGTGCTCTCGATTGATGACTCGTGTCCGGTGGGCAAGGCGGTATCACCCGCGACCCGTGCAGCGTTGTCCTCAAGCAGATAACGCGTGAAGGGGTCAAAGGGGAGCGATGCGTAAGCATTGGACTCTTGATGCGCGACGTTCTGCATCTGGTGAACGACACCCGACGCATGCCGGGGCGGTACACCAATTGTCCACACGTACTCGGGGACGTTATTGCCGCGGTGACAGGTGTAGCAGGTCACACCGGCGCCGCCGACATGAGCGTCCCAGTTCTCGTTCGCGTTCTGAGTCATGGCGATCATCACGCGCGATACTTTCTTGGTATAGAGGGTGTCAGTTTCAAAACCCTCGCCCGGAACGTGACAGTAATTACAGCCCTGCTCAGGGGAAACCCATTCGGTGATGGCGGCCATCAGCCGAGTGAACTCGCCAACCGACAGATGACCCAGCACCTGCACGTTTTGGTAGATATCACCGGCCTTGGGGCCCTCTGAACTGACCGCGGGGATGGCGTCCGGAACCTGATTCGCGGCGACCACCTCCTGCAGCGCCTCGGGGCTATAGATCGCCTCCATGCCCGTGCCACGATAGCCTCGTTGCACGGATTCCTGAGGAGGAATATCGCAGCCGCTGAGAAGCGCAGCCGTGAGTGCCGCGGCGCTGGCAAACCATTTCATAGTGAAGATTTTCATTGCGCAGCCTCCATCATTGGGTCAAGCACCGGGGTGGCCTCGAGCGGGGGATAGGCTGGCACGATGCCGTGCTTCATACCCCAGAGGTACCAGTTCTCAACCACGGTACCGGTGAGCAGAATGCCAATGGCTCCGGTCAACACGGTCAATACGGCAAACCACCATGCCCATCGGTGAATGGATTCCATTGAAGCGTTGAAGCCCATGCACCATCTCCAGAACAAGGCACCGCGTTCTGCTGCGGTGCCGCGATCGGTGATCTGATCGATCTCCCGGTCAGCGCCATACCGGCTAGTGGCGAGAATAGTGGCTCCATGCATCGCAAACAGCACGGCGGAGCCGTATAGGAAGGCGATAGAGAGCATATGGAATGGGTTGTAGAACAGGTTGCCGTAGCGCAACGAGAAGGCCGCTGTCCAATCCAGGTGCGGGAAGATGCCAAAAGGCACCGCCTCATTCCACGACCCCATTAGTACCGGCCGAATGAAGCCGAGCACGAGGTAGAGGAGGATGGCCCCGCCAAATGCCCACGCTAGATAGTTGCTCATGCCGAGGTTGCGCGAAATCCGGAAAGTGCGCGCCCACCAAAGCATGATGGACAGGGTCAGCAAGGCGCCGACAATGAGCCACCATCCTCCATCGTTGAGAGGCGGAATGGATAGGCCATACTCCGGGCCGGGAGGGTCCAAAGACAGCCAAAACAGCTGTCGGACGAACTGCACGGGGTCCCAGTTAACGGAAGCCAGCATGTTCATGCCGATGATCAAAAAGGCGAGTAGCCCGGTAATCAGGGAGAAGACACCGAGTGTGCCGAGGTAGATCGGCCCGAGCTGTGCATCGCCAAGCTTGCCCAGCAAGTGATTGTGAACGATGCCCTTGGTGCGATTACGCTCGTCTTCGCCAATTGGGACACCGGGATAGTCAGGTGCGGCGACCTGCACCTGCGTGAATATGTTCTGATACTCTCTCATAGCGCAGTTCCCTCCTTAGTACCAAACCGGCAGTTCTAACCACCAGTTCCACCATTCAGGCCAACCTCGGGTCCAGAATGGTCCGCTGATCACGATACAAACTGCACTCCAGAACGCAGCTGAAATGGCAACGAAGACACCTAAGCGGTGGATGCCCAGCGCGCCAACGGAGTAACCGATATCGTCGCGGAAGAATGTGTTTTCATGTTCACCGGTCTTGACGGTCTCTCCCTCGCGGGGGTCAGTCGCCATCAGAATGAGTGATCCATGCATGGACAGCGCGAGTGCTGTGGTGAAGAAGAACGTCACCGCAATCATGTGCGCCGGGTTGTAATGAAAATGCAGGAACTGGTAGCCCACGTTGGAGACCCAGTCGAGGTGACTGAGAATGCCGTAAGGAAAGCCATGGCCCCATGCGCCCAGCAGTATTGGTCGGACGATGACCAATGTCACATAGGCCAGTATCGCGAAGCTAAAGGCGAAGGGGATATGGAGCCCCATGCCGAGCTTGCGTGATAATTCAACCTGTCGTAGCGCCCAGGAAGCAAAGGCTCCGACCGCACAGATGGTGATGATCTGCCACAGTCCGCCCTCCATAAGGGGTGCGAGTCCTAACCCATAAGACAAGTCAGGTGGCGCAATATTGATCTGCCAAATGTTCCATGTCGGGCCCATCGCCGCTCCATAGACCAGCAGCGCGGTACCCAGACCTGCAAAAAACAGCGTTGTTACGCCGAAGAAGCCGACCCAGAAGGGGCCTATCCAGAAATCGAATAGATCACCTCCGAGTAGAGTCCCTCCCCGGACACGATACTTTTTTTCAAACGTCAGCATCGACATGACATGACTCTCCCTTATGGCGACACGCGCCAGTTTTCAAACCACTTTCCCCCGACCCTCACATCCTTTTTGGGTCAAATGGACTAAATCCTCATAAAGGCATAGGGCGTAAGGCTGTATGCCTCGCGTCGCGCCTCTTGCCAGCAGCTATCCGTGCTGCCGCCCCGTTGCAAAGTGAGTGACTTCAGTACTGCCGCGAACAGGAACCACGTGAAAACCATCGCAAACAGGATCCGGAACTGCATTTGCTCCCAGATACCGTGTGTCCCATCGCTTGTTTTGTTATGCGTTGCCATGAGTCCTCCCCTCCCCAAAGGGTGTTTCTGTCACTATCGAAGTCGTGCTCTGATTCATGCGGCATCTCCAAACTGCAGGCTTTCGCTAGCGTGTTGGACATGTTCAATTTCAACCGTGGCGACGCCCGCTGCGCGCGCGACTTGCTCGGCGGCATCTCGCAGACGCTTGGCGGCGGAGATGCGGACTAAAATCGGTTGCGCTGCGACGATGCGATCGAGACCGTTCTGCGCAGTCTCGGCCCATGTCAGCGTCTCTGCTGCGCGCGCCGGCGTGGCCTCGACCTTGTCGAGATCCGTGCCAAGCGGGAGCACATTGAAGAGGGCGTCAAAGAGGGCGTTGCAAACCTCTTGAATGAGGTAGCAGGTTCCCGCATACCCCATGAAAGGTGTGCCGGTATGCCGACGAATGATGGTGCCCGGTAACGATGCGGGTATATAAACACTCTTGTCGCCCGCTTCGTTCACATACATCCGCTCGTTGTAGCCACCAAACACCAAGAGTGCGCCGGACTGATGAATCGCTTCACGCACTTCCTGATTATTCGGTTTGACGCCCGCTTTGCGAGAAAAATGGAACGCACAGGGCAGGCCCAGTTCGCCCTCGAGGAAGTGTCGTAGACCTCGGGTGTACGTCTCAGTGGCAACGACGCCAAAGCTGGCGGTACCAAAGAAATCCTGGGTCACGGAACGCCACAGATCCCAAACCGGTTTCAGCGTGGTGTGCTTTTCCTGTTCGATGAACGGCTCGGGGTCGAGTCCCAATTCCTCGCCGAGTGCACGCAGGAATTTGGTCGTGCTATCGAGACCAATGGGTGCCTGAAAGTAGGGTGCTTCCAGCGCTTCGCAGAGCTTGCGACCGTATTCGCGATACAAACAGACGTTGGCATCGGCGTCCGCCAGGGCGACGATCTCGTCCAGCGGGCAGCCCAGTGGAAAGATCATGTTGATCTCAGCCCCAATGCCCTCGATCAGCCGCTGGATCTCGGCGAGATCGGACGGCGTATTAAAGTAGCCGTAAGCGGGCCCAATGATATTCACGCGCTTCACTGCGGTGTCGGTTTTCTTGGCCTTGCGTTTTTTCGCCTTGGCTTTACCAAATTGATCCCAAAGCCAGACCAGCGCCCGGTCGGCGCTCTGCCACTGATCCTCATCAATGGTTCGCGGCAGGAATCGTTGAATATTGGTGTCTGTCGGTGTGACGCCGCCGCCAATCATTTCCGCAATAGACCCGGTCACCACTACGCTAGGTTTTTTGGGGTCGAGGGTTTGATGGGCGCGGCGCAGCGCACCCTCTGTGCCGCGTTGCCCGAGCTCTTCTTCCGCAAGCCCGGTCACCACAATCGGTAACTCGTGGGGCGGGAGTGCATCGGTATAGTGGAGCACGGAGGTCACGGGCAAATTTTCGCACCCGACGGGACCATCGATAATGACCTGAAGGCCTTTGACCGCTGTGAACATGTACACCGAGCCCCAGTAGCCGCCAGCGCGATCATGATCGAGAACCAGCATTAGCTTGCCTCCCCCATACCATGGCGCTCGATAATCTGAGGTGTCCAAATGCCGCTCTTGGTGCCGCTGCCAACACCGGCAAAGAAAGATTCCATGGTCTGGAAGCGCTCTTTTCCGGCCAGCGCGGTATTGATTACCTCAGCCAGAGACCCGGCGCCGGCGACGCCCATCAAGGGGCGGGCCGAGATCAGGTTGGTGAAATACAGGCTCGGGATCGACAGCTCTTTTGCATGCTGTACGACAGGAGTGGTCCCAATCGCAATATCGGGCTCAAAGGTGTCCATGGCGTAAAGATCGTCCTCGAGCGACGCGCGAAACTTGACGCTAACGCCATGCGACTCCAGCCATTCGCAGTCGTGAGCTGACCAATCAGATTTGGCGCAGGCCGTCCCGACGTAACGGACGTTGGCGCCGCTTTCAATGAGTAGTCGCGCGACGATCAGCTCTGAGCCCTCGTATCCTGAGAGAGTGATCCTTGCATCGATCGGGTTGGCCTCAAGCACACCCCGAATGGCAGAAAGTTGGGCATTGATCGCCGCATCAATTTGTTTTTGTGGGAGGTTCAGTACGTTGCCGAGGTTGGCGAGCCAGTCACGAGTACCGTCGACACCTACTGGCGCAGACCCTAATAGTGGGCGCCCGGCCGCTTTAAACTCTCGCGCAGTGGCAGCGTAGAAAGGATGCAGCATGGCCACTGCAGAGCAGTCCAGTGCCGCATACAGTTCGCGCCATTCGCGAGTAGGCACTACTGGCCCCGCTTTCAGCCCCAGGGGCTGCAGCATGCGCCCAATGGTGATCGCGTCGACCGGAAAAATTTCGCCGACCATCGCCACCGTGGGTTCGCTGTTCTCGGTATCAAGGCTGGCGGGTCGTGCTACCGGACCTGCCTGAATCTCTGTGCGCGCATAGCCCAGCATCGCACCAGCGAGTACGTCTTTTGCCTCGGCATGAGTGGGCACACCAAAACCCGGAACATCGATACCAATAATGCGAACGCCGTTAATTTCTTTTGGGAGCAGATCCAGTGGCACACCGGAGGCTGTCGGGACGCAGAGGTTGATAATGACCACCGCATCATACTCATCAGGATTAGCAAGTTCGTGGACTGCTTCACGGATGTCCTCAAAGAGCTTGCCCGTGACCAGTGACTCGGAATCAAACGGGACGTAGCCAACGGTCCGCTTGGCGCCATAAAAGTGCGACGTGAACGTCAGGCCGTAAACGCAGCATGCCGATCCCGACAGTACCGTTGCAGTGCGACGCATACGAAGTCCCACTCGGAGGGAACCAAAAGCAGGGCACATGCTCTGCGGCTGATCATGGGGTCCTTTTGGGTAATCCTTGTCATACTGCTCGAGCTGCGCGCTCTTGCCGGCCTTCGCGGCGGCATCGCGCATCACATCTTCGCCTGCATGGCAGCCCTCCGCCTGAGCGGTGGTGTCGGTATCGACAGCGATGACGGTATCAGACGCTGTCATAGATCACTTCCAGTGAGGGCTTGTTAAGGTGCTCGACGCTGCAAAGGTCTTCCAGGCTCGCGGGTTGCAGCACGACGTCGCGACCGACGGTGTCTCCGTCGAACAGCTCCAGTAACCCGTCTTGCGTAAGGGGTTCCGGTTTATGGGGGGGAGCTTCACCGACATTAACGGCGAGCTCGCTAAAGAGCGAGCCCCACTCGCTTTCCGGGCGGCCAATGATCTCGTAGGAGGCACTTTTACGACGGATATCGTCGTTCGCGGGGATCGAGGCGAGTTCCGGGATGCCTACCGCCTTACAGAAGGCCTGAGCCTGGCCGGCGCCATCGTCTTTATTGGTGACCATCCCAGCGACACCCACGTTGCCACCCAGCTTGCGGAAATACTCAACCGCTGAACAGACGTTGTTCGCGACGTAGAGTGACTGCAGATCATTAGAGGCGACCACAATCACTTTCTGGCACATGTCCCGGGCAATCGGGAGGCCAAAGCCGCCACAGACCACATCGCCGAGGAAATCTAGCAGCACATAGTCAAAGTCCCAGTCATGAAAACCGAGCTTTTCGAGCGTTTCGAAACCGTGGATGATGCCGCGCCCGCCGCAGCCGCGGCCCACTTCGGGACCGCCCAGCTCCATGGCAAAGACGCCGTCACGTTTGAAGCAGACGTCGCCCACCGACACTTCATCGCCCGCAGCTTTCTTCGCTGAGGCGGTCTCGATGATGGTGGGGCAGGCCTTGCCGCCAAACAGCAATGAGGTGGTGTCACTTTTCGGGTCGCAGCCGATTAGCAGGACCTTCTTGCCTTGCTGGGCCATCATGTAGGAGAGGTTAGCTAGCGTGAAGCTCTTGCCAATACCGCCTTTACCGTAAATGGCAATGATCTGGGTTTTCGGTGCATCGTCTCCTGAAGAGGCTAGTAAATCGGCTCTCTCACCGGTTGATTCCAGACCCGGGTCATATAGCTTGGCACTCTGCGGTGCGTTCATGCGTCTCTCCAGTCGAGGACCATTTTCAGGCAGCGTGGATCAGAAAAGGCCTGTTGATAGGC
>MDTG01195186.1_pt1 | contig 25369 bp, 23 predicted proteins | sample 811421 | NCBI WGS metagenome assembly MDTG01 (sample SAMN05326645, study PRJNA326480) | marine metagenome | isolation source: seawater | place: Pacific Ocean: South East | collected 2011 | reverse complement strand
TCACCTTGGGTGGTGGAATTCACTTAATAGATTTAATCTGTTGGTTATTAAATATTAAAATTGAAGAAGTTTCATCTTATTCAAATAAAATATGTACTAATGGGACTAAGTTTAAATATCCGGATTTAGTAACAACAATATTTAAAACTAAAAAACAAATAGTTGGTAAAATTACAAGTAATTTTGGAGCTGTATATCCACATTTTCATAAATTATCATTATATGGAACAAAAAAAACTTTTGAAAACTTTTTAGGTAAAGCAAACTTTTTTATAAAACGAGATACAAATAAAAAAATTAATGTAAAAATACCATATGTTGTAAAAAATAAAGGAGCTTTATTTAACGACATTTTCAATTGTATAGAAAATTTTAAAACTAGAAATGATACAAAGAAAGAGATTTTTAATGTTTTAAAAGTTTGTTTCGCAATTGAAAAATCAATAAATAGTAAAAATAAAATAAAATTAAAATATAAAAATTAATAATGAAAATACCTTTTGGAAAACCTCTAATAGATTTAAATGAAAAAAATATTGTAAAAAAAGTATTAAATTCAAATATTCTAACGCATGGAGCTTATTCATTAAAATTTGAAAAAGCTTTTACTAAATCAACAAAAATAAATCATTGTACGTCTACCTCAAGCTGTACAGCGGCCTTACATATCGCATACTTGTTAATTGGAATAAAAAAGGGTGACGAAGTTATACTGCCATGTCAAACTCATGTTGCAACTGCACATTCAATAGAAATTACTGGTGGTAAACCAATATTTATTGATAGTGATGACAGCACTGGAAACATAAATTACGAATTAATAGAAAAAAAAATAAACAAAAAAACTAAGGCGATTTGTGTAGTTCATTTTTTGGGTAAACCTGTAAATATGGACAAAATTTGTAGTTTGGCTAAAAAATACAATTTATTTATTGTTGAAGATTGTGCTTTAGCTTTGGGTGCGAAATTCAAAAATAAACATGTTGGATCATTTGGTGATTTTTCTGCATTTTCTTTTTACCCAGCTAAACATATCACAACAGCTGATGGTGGTATGCTTGGAATTAAAAAAAAATATTTTTATGATAAAGCAAAATTGATTAAAGCATTTGGAGTAAATAAGAAATTTCAAGAAAGAAAAATACCAGGTGATTATGATGTTAAATATTTAGGGATAAATTATAGACTTGATGAAATACGTTCAGCAATGGGCTTGGTACAATTAAAAAAACTTCCAAAAATTCTAAAAAAACGAGAGCAAAACTTTGTTGCTTTAAGCAAATTATTAGGGAAACTTAATAAAATAAAAGTGATTAATACAAATTCTACAAAAAATTTTAAGAGTAGCTACTATTGCTTATCATTTATTTTGAATGATCAGATTCAAAAAAAACGAAAGGAGATTATTAAATTTTTAAATAAAAAAGGAATAGGTACAAGTATTTATTATCCAAAAATAATTCCAGAATTTTATTATTATAAACAAAAATATAAATTAAATACTTCTCAATTCAAAAATGGTAAAAAAATAAGTAATAACTCAATATGCTTACCTATAGCTCCACATGTAAATAAGAAAAATATAATACATATGTTCAAATCAGTAAAAAAAATTTTAGAATATGTTTAATTAAAATTAAAAATGGTTTTTTTAAAGGTTTTTTTGTTTTATTTTTTAAGAAATGAGCTTTCTATTTTCAAGAATAGACTTGTAAATTTTATTTTTTTTATAAAAAAACAAGATTCAATCAATAAAAATAAAAGTTTTATTGATTTTTTAAAATCAAATACAAACTTTTGGGAAAAGCAAAACAATAAAAGGAAATTTGATAAATCAATTTTGATTACAAATAATTTAAGTCATCCAGCTTACACATCTTCTGAAATTATAATTGGAAAAAACTTAATGAAAATTCATAATGCAGATGGAATCGCATTAATAAATCAATTTGATATAAAGAGTAAAAAAATATTTAAAAGTTACGGAATAAATAAATTTTTTTATCTGAATAATTTAAACTTTATTTTAAGATTAAAATATTTTTTGAAATCTTTTAATACTTTAATTAACACTAAAAATATCGATGATTTATTAAAAATAAAAATTAATGACATCGACTATGGTAAAATTATTTATGATCATTGTGTAAGATTTTCAGGTATAGGAACTATTGATAAAGTTTTAGATATATTTTATTCATATTTATTCAAATGTTTTTTGATAGAACATCAGATCAATTATATCTTAAACCAAAATGATATTGTGGCAACTGTTCAAACTGAGAGACAGTTTATTCCTGGAGCTGTTCTTTTCCAATCTGCTTTGGTAAATAAAAAAAAGGTTTATTCTAGAATTGGGGCCAGTAACAAATTTTGTGTCGTTAAATATGATGATTTAAATGACAAATTCCGAAGTAGATATAAATTTTCAAAAAAACTTTTTGAAGAAATAAATATTAAGATTGGGGAAAAAGCTAGAAAAGAAGGTGAAAAAATTATAATTGAAAGATTTAGAGGTATTAATGAAAAGCAAGTTTTTCATGAATTTTTTGATGGTCCTGATTTTAGAAAGCAAAAAATAATCAATACAATTGATAAAGTTCATTTTACGAAGAAAGAACTTTGTGATCAATTAGGATGGAACATTGAAAAACCTATAAATGTTATTTTTTCAAGTGACCTGACTGATGGTATTTTTGATCAAAGATGGTCAATATTTAGAGATAGACTTACAATGCTTAGAGAGACTTTAAAAATTGCAGTTAATACCTCTAATGTTAACTGGATAGTAAAACCTCATCCAAATGATTTATTACACAAAGTTATTACAAGTACTTCATCTGAATTTGAAAAAATTTGTGAAAATAAAGATCATGTTAAATTAATTCCAAACAATGTATCAATCAGTTCTTTACCTAAGATAGTTAACTTAGCAGTAACAATTAATGGGAGTGTAGCATCAGAATATCCTTCTTTCGGAGTTCCAACAGTAGTTTCTGCAGAAGCCATATGCTCTAATTTTGGTTTTAATATTACACCAAAAAACTATAACGAATATGCCTCAGTGCTCAAAAATAGCCACAAACTTGAAAAATTACCTCAAGATCAGATAGATAGAGCTAAAATATTTATATACCTTTATACAGAAATTATGGGTGTGAAATCTGAAATAATTCCAGAAAATGACTCTAGAGATTTTGATGAAAAAAAATATTGGAATAAAATGAAAAATTTAATTGAAAACCACGACGTAAAAAAAAATAATTTGTTAGAGATGATGAAAATTCAAAATGAAAAAAATGACAGACATGCTGTAAATTATAAATTAATTACCGATTAAATCTATTTTTAAAAAAATCTCTGTACCATTTAATATACTTTGGATAACCTTTTTCGATCGGCCATGAAGGATTATAACTTAGTAATTCTTTAGCTTTATTGATAGACAATGTTCCTCTTTTTGGCATTAGTTTATCTCTTTCTTTGTTCTTAACTTGAATTTTTGGAAAATCTTTTTTTAATATATCTATTAAATCTGATATAGATCTACTTTGACCATAAGTTATATTAAAAATTTGATTTTCAGAATTTTCATTTTCAATAATTTTTACGATCCCCTCAATAAAATCTCTTATATAAGTAAAGTCTAGTTGATCTGAACCATCTCCATCTATAAATATTTCATCATCATTAAGTGCACTTTCAATAAAAATCTGACCTACTCTTCTGCTAATACATCTTTCTCCATATAAAGCTGACGGTCTAACAATTGTATATTTTAAACCAAAAACTTGGTTATACGCTTTAATAATTTTTTCGCCTGATAATTTTAAAGCACCATAAATACCTATTGGATCACATTCGGAATTCTCATCAACCTGGGGGCTTTTGAAATTTCCATATACCATACTTGAAGATAAATATATTAAATGACATTTGCTATTTTTTATTGAATCTAAAACATTTTCAAGTGTTCTCAAACTGTGATCAAAAGTTTCGTGGGGATTTTTGTTAGATTTGTTAGCATGAGAAACCGCAGCTAAGTGGATTAAGTAATCCGGTTTTATCTTATCGACTATATGACTTATGGCATGATAGTTTCTAGCATCTTCGATGGCAATCTCTATATTATTATTATTAATTAGTTTTAATCTTTCACTGATTATCTCTTTCGCTAATTCTGGAAACTTAATGTTATCACTACTTTTATAAATTGAGTACAAATTGTTGACTGCTAAGCTATCTACTAAATAGACATCGTAATTTAATTCTTTTAAAATTAAAGATAAATTATGACCTATAAATCCAGCTCCGCCTACTATTAGTACCTTATTTTTTGATTGATCATTTAGATTTGATGAATTCATTTAAAGGAAAGTCTTATAATTTATTTTAATTAATTATCAATTAAAAATTTAGTCTAATATAAGCTAATCTTTAAATATCTAAATTAATAAAAGGCAAAGTTTTAATAAAGTGTTAATCCTCCATCAATAATAATATTCTGTCCATTTAAATATTTATTTTTTTTGTTAATCAAAAATTTAAAAGTTTCTAATATTTCATGTTCATAAGCTAACCTTTTCATAGGTACATTGTTTGAATATCTTTTTTGAAAACTTTTATTTTGTTTTTTATCGTTATAAATTCCTCCAGGAGAAATACAGTTTACTTGGATATTGAATTTTGAAAAGTAGTTAGCAAAATATTTTGTAAGATGAATAACTGCGGCCTTAGTAGCTCCATATATCTCTGAAGATTTTCTATCTTTTTTTGAATATATATTAAAATTAGGAGAGATTACGCCATAGATTGATCCAATATTTATTATGTTTCCATTTTTTTGTTTTTTAAAAAAAAAATTAAAACATAACTTTGTGAGTAAAATAACTGAAACCAAGTTTACATTAACAGACTGGTTAATCTCATCGAATTTTCTATTTTCAAAATCAGAAAAAATTTGAAAAGCAGCATTATTGACAAGCAAGTCAACATTTTTATAATTTTTTATTTTAAAAAAAAAATTTTTAACTTGTTTTTCCCTGGATATGTCCACCCTACAATATTCAATACCTTTGTTATTTGTTTTTTTTTTTAAATCAATTCCAATGACGTGATAGTTTAACTTTTGTAATAATTTTACAAATTCTTTTCCCAATTGTCCTTCGCAACCAGTCACGATTGCTTTTTTTTTATTTATCATTTAAATTTTTTATCTTTTTTTAATGAAGGGTTCCAACCACCATATCTATCTATTTTTTTTTGGTATTTCACTAAATTTTTATTTTTTCTCAAATATCTAACAATTTGATTAGTGTCACAAGTATATATTTTATCTTTAAAATACTCTATTATTTTCATTAATAGTCGAAAATCATCGTAGTAATCGAGGGAGTATCTATAATTTGAATAGTTATATTTATTTTTAAGTTTAAATATTTTAAATTTTTTAGATTTCCACATATAAAAAGTTACGTGTTCTTTTTCTGATGGCAACTTGGCATTAAAAAAGGTTTTTTCTAGAGTCTTATATGAGAATATCTCTGCATCACTTCCATCTGGAAAACTACTGGGTGGCGGAACAGAGTTTGAGACAAAGTCAAATTTATTTGTTTTAAAAATTTTTATTAATTTACGAATTATTTTGATGTCTATTAAAGGACAATCTGAAGTAAGTCTAATAACTTTATTAAGTTTATATTTTTTACTGGCTAGGTAATATCTTTTTAAAACATTTTTCTCCGGTCCAATAAAATATTTAATTCTATTTTTTTTACAAAAATTAATAATTTTTTTGTCTTTTTTATTTTTTGTCGTAGCAATAATTATAGGTTTCAGACAGTTTAACCGTTTTAATCTTCCTAGCATAAGTGCCAACATTGATATACCATTATGCTTCATAAGAATTTTACCCGGGAGTCTACTTGAACCCATTCTTGCTTGAATTATGACTGGAAAAAACATCATTTTGACAAAATTTAATTTTTTATATCTTATTTATACATGAAAAAAATTTTTAAGTCTCAGATTAATAGTATTATAAAAGAGTTTAAAAATACTAACAAGAAATCTTGCTTCTTTTTTGGCAATACTTCTAAAAAAGAAAATAATAATTTTTACATTTCAGAAATTAGAGAAAATAGTAAATACAAATATGCAGTAGGTGTTTTTTTTAATAATAAAAATGTTGAAAGCATAGCTAAAATAATTGATGGAAAAGTTGATTTAATTTTAGTCGATACAGAAAAAAAGGTTGTCTCTAAAGATAAAAGCGAAATTGTTAACATAGAGAAAGTTGTCAAACAAAGTATAAAAAGTACTAAAGTTTTTGTTTACAAAGGAAATGATTTAACAGTTCAGGCAGCAGATACTTTTTTAAATAATTATTTTTTAAAAGATATTAGAGGTTTAGGTGGTAAAAAAATATTGATATTGGGAACTGGAAATATTGGAAGCAAGCTAGGTTTAAAGCTCGTTGAAAGTGGAGCAAATGTTTATCTACATAGGAGAAATAAAGAAAAGCTTAATTCAATAATTAAAAATATTAATATAGTTCTACCAGCAGGAACTGCTGCGAAATCAAAAAAATTTTTATTCAAAAATGGTTTTAATAAATATGATGTAATAATTGGTTGTACAGATGGAAAACCAGTCATTAATGAAACTATAGTTAAAAAAATTAGTCCCAAATGTATCATACTAGATATTGGAAAGGGAATATTTACTTCAAAAGGTATGCAGCACGCAATTAGATCAAAATTAAAAATGTTTAGATTAGATGTCTCACCGGCATTCAATGCCTACTTGGAAAACATTAATTCAACCACAAAACTGATTAATAGTTTTACACAAAACTACAGATACGAAAAAAATTTAAAATTGATACAAAGAGGAATTCTTGGAGACAAAGGATATATCATTGTAGACAACGTACAAAAACCAAGAAAAGTTTATGGTGTTACTGACGGATTTGGGGGGATAAAAAAAGTTAATTTTACACAATTGCAAAAATTGAAAAAACGAATATTAAAATTAAAGTGAAAAAAAAAGTTATAATTTTAGGAGCAGGACCTGTCGGATTAGTGTCTGCTTGGCTGTTATCACAACGAAATTGGAATGTTAATGTATTTGAAGCAAAATCTATGGTGGGTGGAATGTGTAGATCTTGGAAATGGGGAGATTTTATATTGGATACCGGACCACACATTTTTCACACACCTGACAAAAATCTTTGGAAATTTTGGAAAAAAGAATTTGGTAAATTTTTAGTTACAGGAAAATATTGGTCAAAAAATACAGATAATAAAAATTTACATAATTATTATGATTACCCAATATCATACGAAAGCATAAATAAATATCCAAAAAATTTAAAAAAAAAAATAAATGCAGAATTTAAAATGCTTAATAATAAAAAAAAAACAACATCAACCAATTTTCATGAACATGTGACTGCACAAGTCGGAAGTACATTAACAGATATGTTCTTTAAAAAATATCCACAGAAAGTCTGGGGAATTGACACAAAAAAGATTACATCTGAATGGGCCCCGAAGAGAATTCAACTTAGAAAAAAAATAGAGCCATTTTTTTCTGAAGAATTTACTGCAGTCGGAAAATATGGAACGGGCTCAATATATGAATTTATAGCTAATAAAATAAAAAAAAATGGAGGAAAAATAAATCTAAATTCTAAGGTTTCAGGAATTGAATATAAAGATAATAAAATAAGAAAAGTAATTATAAATAATAAAAAAAAAATTAACATTGACGATAACACTATAATTATTTCAAGTTTACCAATAACTCTTACATCTAGACTATTAGGTTTTAACTCAAATCTAAAATTTAGAGGAGTAAGAAGTATATTTGTAGCTGTCAACAAAAGTAGAGTACTTCCTAAAAAATGTAATTGGATTTATTACCCATCTAAAACAGTAATATTTAACAGAGTCTCTGAACATAAAACTATGACGGAATTTGTTAGTCCCAAAAATAAAACATATTTAACTTGTGAAATTGCATATACAAAGGGGGACTATATAGATAAAAAAAATTTTGAAGAAATAAAAAAAATTATATTAGTTGATTTAGAAAAAACGGGTTTATTAGAAAAAAAACAAGTTTTAGATATTTCTGAAAATAAAGAAGATTTTGTTTATCCTGTTCAATTTACAGATTATAAATATGAATTATCTCAGGCAATTTCAAATATAGAAAAATTTAGTATGTTGTATTCATTAGGTACTGGTGGAGATTTTAATTATGCCGATAGTCAAATAATATTTCATAAAGTGATGGATCTTGTTGACAATCTTTCTTCAAAAGACTCTATAGAAAATCAAGTAGTAAAGCATTATAACTCTACAATGTTAAATAAAAATGTAAAATTAGGCAATCATACTGTTGGGGATGAAAATCCAGTTTATATAATTGCCGAAGCAGGATTAAACCACAACGGAGACATAAATCTTGCAAAAAAACTAATTGATAATGCTAAGAAAATTAATTGTAATGCTATTAAATTTCAAAGTTTTAATCCAGAAGGAAGAGTATCAAAAGAAGTAAAAAGTGTGAAATATTCTGAAAAAGCTGACGGATTAAGAGAGGATATTTATGAGATGTTCTCCAGATTATCATTAAGCAAAAATGAAACGAGAAAACTTTTTGCCTACGCAAAAACAAAAAAAATTGAAATATTTTCAACACCATTCGATGAAAATAATGTTGATCTTCTGGAACAACTTGGGGTAAAATTTTATAAATTAGCCTCAGTTGATCTTGTTAACATTCCATTAATTGAAAAAATTGGCAAAACAAATAAGCCATTGATTTTATCTACCGGAATGTCGAATTTAGGAACCGTTGAAGAAGCAGTTGAGGCATTTAAAAAAACTGGCAACAAAAATTTAATTCTTCTACACTGTTTGTCTTCTTATCCGGCGAATGAAAAAGAGATGAATTTAAATGCAATTAAAACTTTAAAAAATAATTTTAATATTCCTGTTGGTCTTTCAGATCATTTTCCTGGTATTGACGTGTCATTAATGTCTATAGGTGTAGGAGCTAACATAATTGAGAGACACTTTACGCTAAACAAATCTTTTGAAGGTCCTGATCATATATTGTCTAGCGAACCTTCAGAATTGCAAAATCTTGTTAAGTTTGCCTCTAATTCAAACCATATACTTGGCAGTGGACAAAAAAAAATTCAACCTAGTGAATTTGAAGTGATTAATAGTCAAAGGAAAAGCTTGTATGCTGCCTCTAATATAAAAATTGGTGAAAAAATTAGCAAAAAAAATATAATTGTGAAGGGACCTGGAGGAGGAATTCTTCCAAAATATATTGATCTTATTTTAAATAGGAAAGCCAGAAAAACAATTAAAAAAGACTACCCAATAAAATGGGAAGATATATAAAATGTATAACAAAACGTCCTCTTTAGGAAAGATACACGAAAAAACTTTAAAACTTCTAGAATGTGACCAGAAAAAAAAAGATTATTTAGATTACAGAGAAGAATTTGATAACGCATCTAATTTTAAAAAAATTTATAATTACCCAATACATATTGATATAGAGATTGACAATTTTTGTAATTTTGCATGTACATTTTGTCCAATAGGCCAAAAAGATAATGAATTAAACGGTTATTATAAAACTTTAAAAAAACTAGATGAAAATAAGATTTATGAAATTTTAGATGAAACCAAAAAAATAGGAGTAAAATCTGTACAATTCAGTTTAGTTAATGAGCCATTGGCTAATAAAAATATCTTTAAATACGTAAAATATGCAAGCAAACTTAAATTTTCAGATATATTTTTCGTAAGTAATGGATATTTATTAAATGAAAAGAATATTCATAATATTTTAAAATCTGGTCTCACTAAAATTCAATTTTCATTAGATGCTTTTAGCGAGAATACATATAAGGAAAGAAGATTAAAAAATACCAAACCTGCAAATTACAAAAAAACATTAAATAATATTTTGAATTTCTTAAAAATAAAAAAAAAACTTGGTAAAAATTTTCCTTTAGTTAGAGTAAGCTTCATTGAATTAGACGATAATAAAAAAGAATTTAATGATTTTAAAAAATTTTGGGAAGAAAAAGTTGATGGAATTAATTATCAAAAGTTAGTTGACTACTCACAAAAAACCCAATTTGCAGAAGAAAATTTTTTAAATAGCTGTAATATGCCAATGTTTAGACTTGCTATAAAATCTGATGGAAATGTAAAACCTTGCTGTGTAGGTTTTGGTGAAAAAATTCATTTAGGAAATGTTTACAATCAAACTCTGTCTGAAATTTGGAATTCAAATTTTATGAAAAACTTTCAAAAAATGCATTTAGAAAAAAGAGCTAATGAAAATGAAGTTTGTAAAAATTGTTTAAAATATACAAATGTATAATCGATTTAAAGCTAGTAAAAAATTTATCAACGAAGTGCTACTGAATGAATTTCGAACTTCGAAAAATAAAATTTATAACAAAAAACTTACAAAGTTATTTTGTGAAAAAATAGGTGTAAAATTTGGAATACCTTTAAATAGTGGAACATCAGGATTACATACTGCTTTATTGGCTCTTAATCTAAAAAAAAATGATGAAGTTATTATGCCAGCGATTACAATGTCAGCCGTTGCTTACTCAATAATTTTAGCAGGTGCTAAACCAATATTTGTGGACATTGATATTAAAAGTTTAAATTTAGATCCTGAAGATTTAAAAAAAAAAATTAATAAAAAAACAAAAGCAATAATTTGCGTTTCCTTATTTGGCCTACCAGTAAATTATCAAGTTATAAAAAATATTATCAAAAAAAAAGGCAGAAAATATTTTTAATTGAGGATAATGCAGAGTGTATGATGGGAAAATTTAAAAAAAAAATTGCAGGATCATTTGGTGATTATTCAATGTTTAGTTTTCAATCCTCAAAAGTTCTAACATGCGGTGAGGGTGGAATGTTAGTAACAAATAGCAAAGAATTATTAGAAAAAGCAAAATTATCAAGTAATCTAGGTTACAAAACTAGAGACGATAGCTATGGAGTATTAAGAAAAAAACTTCAAAAGACAGATTTTAATAGACATATAGCTGTTGGCTACAATTATAGACTATCTGAAATAAATGCGGCAACAGTTTATGGTCAATTATTAAATGTAAATAAAATTGTAAAAAAAAGAATTTACAATGCCAATAAATTTAACAAAATTATTCAAAAATATAAATTTGTCAAAAGTCAAGAATTTTCAAAAGACTTTGTGCATGGTTATTGGGCATATCCGATAATATTTAAAAATAAAAAATTGTTAAACATATTTAATGATTTATTTATTAAATATGGAGGAGATTATTATTATGGGTGTTGGAAAATACCATATAATGAAACTTTTTTTCAAAATCTTAAAATAAAATATAATAAATGTCTTAAAGCAGAAGATGTTCAAAAAAGACTTATACAAATGAAAACAAATTACGAAATTAAAAAAGATTTAAATAAACAAGTTAAAATTTTAGATAAAACTTTAAAAGAAATTAAAAACAAGTATTTGTAAAATTTATATTTAAATTTTATACCAGAACATTTTTTATATATTTTATTAATTTTTTACTTCCAACTTCATTTTTATCTAGTTGAGTAAATTTTCTATTAAAACTTGAATATTTTTTAAGTGCATTTTTCAAAGCAATATCTATTTTATTTTTTTTAAGATTTACTTTATTATCAAGGTCTATTTCTAATAAACCTAAATTATGATAATTCTTAAGAAATTTAATTTCACCTAAATTTGTTTTAAGACTTTTAATACATACAATTTTTTTTTTTAAAATGAATGCGTCTACAATTGAACTTGAATCTGAAAAAACTACCAATTCAGACTTGTAAATATACTCAGGTGTTTTAAATTTTACAATTTTAAACTTTTTAAGTAAATTTTTAATATTATTTTTATTTGTTGAAGGGTGTAAACATACAACGACTTTTTTTTTGTAAAGATTTGAAAGTTGAAGTAGAAAGTTTTCTGTCAATTTATAGATTTCTTTCTCAAATTTTTTTTCAATAATTCCTCTAGCCTCCACCCATTCCGGATGATTTAGACTGTGATCTAAAAATACTATATATTTTTGTTGTTTTGACATTTTATTTTTTAAAATATCCTCGTGAGCTCTGCTATTAATTGGAATCATTTTTTTAGCTTGTGAAAATAATTTTGGTTTAAAATTTTCTAGAATGTACTTATTAGATATAAATCTTACGGATACTTTTTTGAATATACCCATGCCATAGAATATTAAAGTTAAATAGTGAGAAATTTTTTTCAAAAATAAATTAGTTATGATATTTTTTCCCACATATATATTTGAACCTTGTATATTTCCAATATTAGAAATCATAATTTGATGGATATTTCTTTTATTTAAAAGAAAGTGTGTTTTCATTTCAGAGAAACTTCGTCCAAATGAATTGATTAAAATAATTTTTTTATTTTCAACGAATTTATTAAACTCAGATGCATTTTTTGGATTATAAAATATAATTTTTTTATCTAATTTTTTTTTTGTTGTAATTTTATATTTTTTTTTGGATCTAAAAAACTTTAAATTATCATTATTAATTATATATACTTCATTAAATTCATTCGAAAGTTCATTTAGAATTAATTTGTAAGTATTTATAACTTTATCGATGTATTCAAAAGAAGTGATTAAACCAACTACAAATTTAGTTTTCAAATTGCTTACCTTTTTTCAACAATTAATGTATATAAACTGTTCTTAATTATTTAAAACAATATATATAAAATATGAGTTATTTTTGGAATAATTTTTATAAAAATAAGAAATCAAGATTAAATCCATCAAATTTTGCAAAATATTGCGTTAAAAATTTTTTTACAAGGAATAAATCTATATTAGATATTGGTTGTGGGAATGGTCGAGATAGTTTCTATTTTAAGAAAAAAAAACTTATAGTTACAGGTGTTGACAAAAGCAAGGTTATTATAGAACAAAACCTTTCTAAAAATATTTACAAAGATATCAATTTTATAGCAAAAGATATAAATGATAAATCGTTTAATAAGATTGGAAAATTTCATTTTATTTATGCTAGATTTTTTCTTCATACCATTGATAAAAAATCAGAAAAAAAGTTATTTAATAACTTTGTCAAAATAGGCTATAAAAAAAAAACAAAAGTCTTTTTGGAGTTTAGAACTATTAAAGATCCATTAAAAAAAAGGGGAAGAAAAATAAGCAGTAATGAAACTTTTACAGATCATTATAGAAGATTTATTGAAGTTGAAAGTTTAATAAAAAAATTAAAAAAAATGAAAAATTTAAAAATAATTAACGTAATTGAAAAAAAAGGACTTGCGAGATTCGGGAATGAAAATCCGGTAGTTTGTAGATTAATATTAAAAATTCTATGAAAAATAATAAAGGAAAAAAAGGAAAATTAATTTGGATAACTGGACTTTCTGGATCTGGAAAAAGTTTAGTTGCCCGGAAATTAAAAAAAAATTGGATGTTAAAATGAACCCTTTTTTACATTTTGACGGTGATGATATTAGAAAAATTTTTAATTTTAATAAATATGATTATAATCACCGACTTAAGTATGCTTTTTCTTACAGTAAACTTTGTAAGAAATTAACAGATCAAAATTTCAATGTTATCTTGGCAGCTATTTCTATGTTTGACGATGTCAGAAAATGGAATAGGAAAAATATTAAAAATTACTTTGAAATATATATAAAATGCAAAAAAAAAGATTTGCAAAAAAAAAATAAAAAAAATCTTTATAAGGGAAAGAAAAAAAATGTTGTTGGAAAAGATATAGTGCCCCAACTTCCAAAAAATCCAGATGCAATTATAGTTAATAATTTTAAAAATGACTTAAATTTACCAATAAATAAAGTATTAAATAGAATTGTTAAAAAATTTGAAAAGTAAAATATGAAATATTGTAAAAATTGTGTTCTTCCTGAAAGCAGACCAAATTTATACATTCTCAAAAATGGCATATGTAGCGCTTGCATATCTCATTTAAATAAAAGTAAAATTAATTGGAAAAAAAAAGAAGGTGAATTTAAAAATCTTGTAAAAAAAATAAAAAAAAAAAATTTATTTTACGATTGTTTAATTCCTGTAAGTGGTGGTAAAGACAGCACCTGGCAAGTTTTGATTGCAAAAAAATATAAATTAAATCCCTTAACATTCACATATAAGCCAGTACTTAGAACTAAGATTGGACAAGACAATATTGATAATTTAAGAAAAATTGGTGTTCATCATATCGAATTTTCAGTAAATGAAAAAATAGAGAAAATTTTTTTGAAAAAATCTTTTTTAAAATATGGAGCAATAGCTTTACCAATGCATTTGGCGTTATGGTCAATGTCGTATAATTTAGCCAACAAATTTAATATTCCATATATTTTTTGGGGAGAGAATTCAGCTAGAGAATACGGTGGAAGTAAAAAAGATATTAAAATAAAAAAATTAGACAAGTTATGGATTAAAAAATATGGAATAAATTTTGGAACTAAAGCAGAAGACTGGATTGATAAGGACTTATCAAGACAAGATTTAGCCCCTTTTACTAAAGACAATAAAAATAAAAAAAATAAACCTACATCATTATTTATGGGTGATTTTTTCAATTGGGACCCAAAAAAAACTTTTAATTATGCAAAAAAATTTGGTTTTAGAAATTATAAAAAAAAAACGAAAACAGGATTTTACAATTATGCTGATATAGATGATAATCTTATATCAATTCATCATTATTTAAAAATTTATAAATTTGGTTTTTCTAGATTACAAGACAATTTAAGTTTAGAGATAAGAAATAATCGATTAAATAGGAAAAATGCTATAAAAATAATAAAAAAAGATAAATTTAAAAGTCCTAAAAGTGACATCAAAAAATTTTGTAAATATATTAATATTTCTAGAGAAAGTTTTTTCAAAAACTGTGAAAAATTTAGAAATAAAAAATTTTGGGAAATTAGAAATAATAAATGGAAACTTAAATACCCAATTATATAAATGAAAATTTTAAAAAAAACAAAGCCAAGGATTTTTAAAGTAGGGTTCGATAATAAAATCTCAGTAAAAGATTTTGGAAAAATTTATTTGAAAAATCACGAGCAAATAACTTTTATGGATGATAACCATGAGTACGATTTTGGAAAAAAGGATTGGGGATATTATTCAACCCCATCTATCAATGGTAGATTAAAAAATAATCAATTCCAAGTTTATCTTGTTAAAAATATTCATGGGAAAATTTACTTAATGACAGTTAAAAAGTCTAAAATTAAAAATTTTGAAAATTACTGTTCAACCGACCATCAAAAAATTTTGTTTAGATTAGATAATTTTAAAAATGAGTATGAAATTATAGACGCTTTAAAAAATTTTATAAAAAAAGATATTTTTTGTAAAAAATTTAGTTGTTTAAAAAACAATCAATATTTAATTGATTTTTATTTATACAATAAGCCTCCAAAAGGAGAGCCTGATTATAAATTTAAAAGATATAAACGCAAAGTAGTGAAATGTCAGAATTGTGGTCATTTTTTTGGAATTCACAATTTAATTAATATTAAAAATTTTTATAAAACTAGTTATTCCTCTATTTCTCATGGAAAAAATGTTTATAAAAAATTTGAAAAAATAAATAATTTAAAATCAAATTCTGACAATTATCAAAGAGTAGAAAGATTTGTTGATTTTTTTCATAAACAAAAAAATAAAAAATTGTCATTACTTGACATAGGAAGTGGAATTTGTGTGTTTCTCTCAAAACTTAAATCAAAAACAAATTGGAGTTTAACTGGTGTCGAACCAAATATTGAAATGGCAAATTTTGGAAAAATTCAATTAAATCTAAATATTCATCACGGTAATTTTAATAAAAATATTTTTAAAAGAAAAAAATTTGACATCATCACTTTAAATAAAGTTGCAGAACATATAAAAAATCCAAAAGTTTTTTTAAATTTAGTAAGAAGAAAGCTTACAAAAAATGGGTATATTTATATTGAGGTGCCAGATGGTTACACAGCTTCTAATCAAGCTAATGGTAAATCAAGAGAAGAGTTTATGGTTGATCATTTTCATATATTTAGTTTAAATTCTTTTTACAATTTATTAAATACATGTGGATTCCAAATTCAAAAAATTGATAAGATAGTAGAAAAAAGTGGTAAGTATACCCTGTTCGCTTTTTGTAAAAAAATTTGATTTTATAGATGAATAGTTATTTAAAAAGTAATTTGAAAAGTTGGAGCGAAAAATATGATGCTCCAAATGTCGAAAGTGTTATTTTTAGACTTCATGGAAGAATACTCAAGAATGAATTAAATCTTCCTAAAAAGAAAACTGTACTTTTAGACTTTGGTTGTGGTCAAGGTGCTTCTACAAATTTTTTTTACAAACAAGGATACGATGTGTATGGAATCGATATTTCTCAAGTGAATATAAATATAGCAAAAAAACGCTATCCTAAATTAAAAAATAGATTTAAAATTTGTAAACCAGATGTATTTAATCAAAATTTAAAAGTTTTTTGTAATAAAAAAAAAATATCTGTAATAATTTGTCAACAATCACTTTATTATTTTGACAAAGCAGATTTTTTTAAATTGTTAGATCAAATGAAAAATTCAATGAGTCAAGGTGGGGTAATTTATGCTTCGATGATTTCAAAAAAACATACCTACTTTAAACATTCTAGATTAGTTAAGGGCAGTAAATGGTTAAGAGAAATTTTATTTAAAGGAAGGAGATTGAAAAAGAAAAAAATATTTGAATTTTTTGTAAATGATGAAAAACATTTGAGGAAGCTATTTAATAAATTTAAAATTTTAAATATTGGCTCTTACCATTTATCTTTAGAGGCTAAAGAATCAAACAATCATCATTTAATTGTTGTTGCGCAAAAAATTTAGGATATAATTTTTTTTTAAATTATGGAAAATTACTTAAGAAAATTCAAAAACTCTGGATATATAAAATTCGATGATATTTTAGATAAAAAATCAATGAATGTTTTCTGCGACTCTTTATTAAATCTAACTTATTATCACCTTAAAAAAGCAAAAGATCATCAAAAGAGATTAACAACTATTTATAAGTCAAATTTATCTGTTGGTAAAAAAATTTCAAAAATGTTCGAATTATTTGAAAAAAAAGACGCAGAAATTTTATATCAACTTCAAAAAATGCTTATGGTTCATAATGATCTAAGAAATATTTTAATTAGTCCAAAACTTAACAATATTTTTAAAAAATTACTTGATATAAAAGGAAAAACTCCAATTCTTATGAATGGACCTGGCATTTTTGTAAATAGACCCAAAACAAAAAGATTGCTTTATAGATGGCATTCAGAACAACATTATTATCCCAAAAGAAGAAATTTTATAAACATATGGTTTCCAATATTTTCAAGTAAAAGCGAAAAAAACGGAACAATGTTTATTAAAGAAAAATCACACCTACTAGATGATTTGCCTTTTAATGAGTATCAGGGTTACGACAAAAAAACTGAAAATGAAAAAAATCATTTTGTTCAGTATGAAATTCCAGAAAATTTTGTAAAAAATCATAAAACATATAAAGCTAAATTAAATGTTGGCGACTTATTAGTTTTTCACAGAAAAGCTGTTCACACATCGACTCAAAATAGATCTAATGATTACACATTTGCTGTGGTCTTTAGAATATGGGATATGTCGAAAGATTTAACTATCAATGGTAATCTTTCTGTATTTTCTTACAAGGACTCAAATAATGGAAGACCTAACTTAATTGTAGATACAGAATAAAACCCTATGTGTGGAATTTCTGGTTATTTTGGCAAGAAAAAAATCAGTCAAACCACAGTCAGATCAACTCTTAAATTAATGAAAAATAGAGGACCTGATAATCAAAATTACTATTTTAATAAATATATACAAAATATTTATCTATTACACTCAAGACTATCTATAATAGATATTAATCAAAGATCTGATCAACCGTTTGAAACAGATGACCATACGTTAATATTCAATGGAGAGATTTATAATTATTTAGAATTAAAAAAAAAAATTTCTCATAAAGTCAATTTTAAAACCCAATCAGATACAGAAGTAATTATTCATTATTACAAGTTATTTGGTTTAAGATGTTTTAATTTTTTCCAGGGTATGTGGAGTATAGCAATTTTTGATAAAAAAAATAATAAACTTATTTTGTCAAGAGATAGGTTTGGAGAAAAACCCTTATATTATAAAATAGAAAAAAATGGTATTTATTTTGGTTCAGAAATTAAATATATAAAAAATTTAAATTTAAATAAAAAGCTAAAAATTAATTACGACAAGATAAGAGATTATTTGCAATTTGGTTATAAATCTATTTTTAAAAAAAATTCGTCCTTTTTTAAGGACATAAACATAATAAATTCTGGAAGCTGTATTGTAATAGATAAAAAACTAAATTTGAAATTTTTTAAATATTGGAAACCTAAAAATAATATTAATAAAAAATTGTCATTACAAAAAACTATAAAAAGATCTAAAGAATTACTTTCTAGAAGTGTTGAATTAACGTTGAGATCAGATGTAAAAATTGCATTATGTTTAAGTGGAGGAATAGATTCAAATGCAATTGCTGGAATATCAAAAAAGAAGTTTAAAAAAAAATTGGAAACATTTTCAATTATAGATAATAAAGATACTAGATATAATGAGAAGTATCAGATCGACTTAACCACAAAAAGTCTTGGATTGAAAAAAAATTATATTAATATTTCAGATAAATTAGATCTTAGTAGATTGAAAAAACAAATAAAATATCATGACTCTCCAGTATTCACGATAACAAATTATTTACAAAATTTCTTAGCTGAAAAAATCGCAAAAAAAAATTATAAAGTTGTATTATCAGGCTCAGGTGCAGATGAAGTTTTTTCGGGTTATTATGATCATCAACTAATGTACCTATTTGAAGTGAGGGGGAAAAAAAATTTTTATAATAGTCATTTAAATAATTGGAACAAACATATCCTTCCTATAATAAGAAATAAATATTTTAAAAACCCAAAAATGTTTTTTAACGACAAAAATCAGAGGAACTATATATATGATCACAATAAAGAATTAAAAAAATTCTTTTTAAAACCGAAAAAACTTAAATTTAAAGAAAAACTTTTTTCTAAGTCTTTACTCAAAAATAGAATGTTTAATGAAGTTTTTTTTGAAAATGTACCAGTAGCAACTCATTCAGAGGATTCAAATTTTATGCAATATTCTATTGAAAATAGAAATCCATTTTTAAACAAAGATTTATTTGAGTTTATGCAAACAGTTCCTGTAGAATTTTATATGCAAAAAGGCTTTACAAAATATATTTTAAGATCAGCCTTAAAAGAATATGTCCCTGATAATATCAGATTGCAAAGAAAAAAAGTTGGTTTTAATGCCTCAATAAATTCATTGATTAATTTAAGGTCAAAAAAATTTTTTGATTTTGTAAATAAAAAATCACCAATTTATAAAATTGTTAAAAAAAATGCTTTATTAAAAAGTTTAAAAACAAAAAATAATGAGAATTTTTTTAGCAAGTTTATCTTTTCATTTATAAGTGCTAAGATTTTTTTAGAAGTTAATAACTAAATTGTTAGATAGTTATAGCTTAATTTTTATTAATTTATTCTTTTTTAAAAGATTTATTATTGGATATAAATTTTTTGGTTTAATTTTTGTATTGTTTGCTATCTGGTCGATAGTTAATCCATCCGAATAATATAACGTCTGGAATAAATATTTTTCACTTTTAGACAAATATTTTTTTGAGATACTTCTATAAAGATTTCTTTTACTTAGAAATGGCTCACATTTTGTATTTGCAAAATATTTTTTTGATTTTTTTATTTTAGGATCAATTATTTTATTAAAATTTCTTATTTGAAAATTTAAAAAATTTTCTGAATTATTCTCTAAATAATCAACTATGGATTTTATGAAGCTAAATGAATCTTTAATTGCTTTGAACTTTAAATTTTTAAGATTATCTAAAGATGTATGATATTCTTTAAACTCACCAAACAATGATCTAGTAAGAGTTACAACAGGTAAGTTAACGCCAGGAAAATTATATTGTCTTTCATCTGAACCACAATTTTGAAATGGATAAATTTTTTTATTCTTTTTTTGATTCAAAATAGATTTTGCTACATAATCTGAATAACTATTTTTGTATTTTGTTTGTATCATAGAATAATTACCATCACTGCCTAAGCATGTTAGGTGAAAACCAGAAATAAAATTTTTTTTAATCTTTTTTAGATTATAAAATAAATAGGAGATCGTTCCTACTGTTTCAGGTAAAAATAAAATTCTATAGGAATAATATCTCTTTTTCATTAAAAGATATTTTGAAATAAAGGTAAGTATTGCTGGGCCTACTAACTCATGATTGGCCATTGATGGATGACATATATTTGTACTCAATAAAATTTCTTTTTTTGACTTACCCTTAATTAATAATTCACCAAGAGATAAACTTCCATTTTTATTAAATTTTGAATCAATGAATACTTCATATTTCTTTTTTGATTTTAATTTTTTCTTTTGTATTTCACTTATGCAGAAACCCCAATTTTTTTTATAATAAGATGTAACATATGGTATAGCCTCAATATTTTCCTTGTCTGTAAACAAATGTTTTTTAAGATCTTTAAGATACATTGTTTTATTAATTGGCTGTGAATATCCCATTAAATGTAAATTATTTTTATTAAAATTTATTATTTTTTTATTATCATATTTTATAAATGCATCTGTAACATTCCATTCAGGAGGGATCACCCAATCAAAAACTTTTTTTCCAGATTTGTATTCGATTATTTTCAAATTTTTTATTATTTTTTTTAACTCATAGAGTGTTTTCCTATTGCCATTACCTGTTAAGCTCCTATTAAAAGGAAAAATTTTTTTTATTAAATTAAAAATTTTTTTATGATAATTTTTTTGGATAAAATACATGGTAGACATATTTACTTTGTTTTTTTTTAAATTGTAGTTTTTTATAAAATTTTACAGCAGATTTATTATTTGACTGAGTGCCAGCTAAAATTAAATCACCCTTTTTCATTAATTTATTTTCAATATATTTTATGAGAATTTTGCCTATTCCTTTATTTTGATCTTTTTTACCAATCACAATCAAATCAATAATTAATTTATTTTTTTTTTTTAATAATAATACAAAACCTTTTATTCTCTTTTTTTTATAAATAACTAAATAGTTTCCTCTTTTTTTTAAAAAAAAATTTTTTAACCAATTGTACCTCAAATTTTCTTTAAACTTTGATGGCAAATTCTGATCTTGTACAAAACGAGAATTAGAAGTTTTCTCAAGGCAAATTTTTTTTAAATTAGATAAATCACTTTTTTTTGCAAAAAAACAATTATTTTCTAATAAAGGTGTATTAAACTTTTTTGTTTTACAAAATGTTATTTGTTTGCAAATAAAATAAATCTTTCTCTCTTTTTTTTGCTTTAAATTAATTGAATGGTTACTTTTTAAAGTCAAAAAGTAAGGTTTTTTAATTTTCTCAATTTGATTAAAAGTTTTTTCTTTATTAAGATTTAAAATATAACTTTTTATATTTAAGTGTTTTGAAATAAAATTATCTTTAACGATTTTCATAATTATAAAATTAAAACATTATGCCAAATATAAATAGAATAATTTTTTATAGATTTTTTTAACAAGTTATGCAATATCCAAATAATGCCTGATTACAATCAAGAAGACCTAAAAACAGCCTTAAAGAAATTAAATATATGTAATGGTGACTCTATATTTTTAACTACGGGACTGGGTATGCTTGGATTTCCTGAAACAAAAAAAAAAAATTACATGCTAATTTCAAGTAAATGGGTTCTAAATTCATTAAAAGAATTAATTGGATTAAAAGGGAATATTTTTGTACCTACTTACTCTTACTCATTTACAAAAAAAAATAAATATTTTAATCCATCATCAACTAAAGCAGACATAGGATATTTTCCTAATTTTTTTCTTAATCAAAAAAAAATTGTAAGATCGATAGATCCCATGATGTCTATAGCGGGAATTGGTCCCGAAACCAAAAAAATTTTACATGGTATCTCAAACAATTCATTTGGAAATAATTGTGCATTAGAAAGACTACTTAAAGTGAAAAATTTAAAGTGTTGTCATATTGGCTTGGGTTACAATTGGATACCTTTTATGCATTATCTTGACTGGAAAAATAAAGTACCATTTAGATTTGATAAAATTTTTTACGGATATATAAAAAAAAAAAATAAAATCAAAAAGGTTAAATGGGTTTATTTTGCAAGACATCAAAGAAAAGAAACTCTAAATAATGGATATAAAATAGGAAAAATTGCATTACAAAAAAAATTATATAAATATACCAAAATTGGCAAATCGCTTATATATGTTATTAATTATAAAAAATTTTTTAATTTTTCAGTAAAATTAACAAAAAAAAATAAATGGTTAACAGTCGATGGTCCAAAATATAAAATTTAAAAATTGTGGAAAAAATAATTAATATTGCAGTTATTGGCGGTAGCTATGACTCAACAATAGGTAACACCCATTTAAAAAGCCTATTAGCAACAGGAAAATTTGAAATTTCTTGTGGTTTTTTCAGTAGATCAAAATTTAAAAATAAACTTAATACAAAAATGTATAATATAAGTGATAAGAAGATTTATAATAATCTTAAAAAATTAATCATTAATGAAAAAAATAACTTTGACTTAGCAATAGTACTTACCCCACCAAACACGCGATATAAAATTTATAAGGAATTAGTTAAAAATAATATTAAATTCATAGTTGAAAAACCTTTTGAGGGTGAACTAAATAACGCAATTAAAAGTTACAAGTTGTTGAAATCAAAAAAAAACTTTTTATGTGCTACTTACAATTACTTAGGTTATCCAAGTTTATTAGAAATTAAACCATTGATTAAAAAAAAATTAGGAAAAATATTAAATTTTAATATTGAAATGCCTCAACAGTCTTTCATTTTAAACTTTAAAAAAATAAAAAAATGGAGATTAAAAGATAATAAAATCCCTAATATTCATCTAGACCTAGGAAGTCATTTGTTATCTTTATTAATTTATTTTTTTGATGAATATCCAAATAAAGTAATGAGTTCTGAAACAAATCTAATTAATAAAAAAGTTATTGATAACAGTTATGTCTGGCTAAAATTTAAAAATTTTATGGGTAATTTATGGTTTAGTAAAAATTCATCAGGAGAAAGAAATGAATTATCAATTAGGATATACGGAACAAAAGCTTCAATTGAGTGGAAGCACTCAAAATCAGAAAAAATAATTTTAAAAAAGAATGATGGACAGATCGAAATAATCGATAGACTTAGTAAAAATAAAAAATTTATTAACAATAATTATCTATATACTTATTCAGCTGGCCATCCTAATGGGTTTCTAGATGCATTTATAAATATCTATAATGAGGTTTTTAGAATTTATCATAATAAAAAATCAGATAAGAAATCTCCGTATATTCTAAATCTAAAACAAAATTTAAACATTATATCCATACTTAATTCAATGCATCAATCTGCAAAAAAGAATATTTGGCAAAAAATCAAAGTAATTAATTAATGAAAAAAAACACCTTAATATACGGGGGTGGAGCAATAGGCTCTTTTCTTGCAATTTGTTTAATAAATTCAAATCATAAAGTTTTTTTTTTATGTAGAAATGAAAATTATAAAAAAATTAAAAAAAATGGACTAATTGTTAAAGTTTATAATAATAAAGTTTTATTAAATAAGTTTCATATTATAAATAATAAAAATTTTGTAATTTCAAATTCAATTAATAAGTTTAGAAATAGTAAATTTGATAATATATTTATAACAACAAAAATTACAGAAAACTTAAAAAAAATTTTTTACAAAATTGAGCCATTCATTAATAAAAAAACATTAATCATAACTCCATGTACTTCTATCCCATTTTGGTGGTATTCTTGTTTAAAAAAAAATTCTATAACAAAAAATAAAATTAGAAAAAATTTAGATAAAATATTTAAAAAAAATCTTAAAAGAAAAAATTTAGTTGGCATGACCATGTGGTTATCTGGTAAATTAAAAAGTCCTGGAAATATAATCATAAATCATATTCAAAGGGGTTTTCCAATTAAAGAAGTATTTTATGAAAAAAAAAACATGGTTAATAGACTAAGAAATGATATCTCTAAAACCTGTATTTCCCCAATTACTAAAAATATTTTTTCAGAAATATTCATTAAATCAATAAACTCTCTTGCATTTAATTTAATTGCTTTAAAATATAAACAAAACAATCTTAAATTGAGTAAAAACAAAAAAGCAAAACAAGAAATTTTAAAAATTTTAAAAGAAGGTGATAAAATTTTAAAAGATAATAATATAAAGATATACCAATCAGCTCAATCAAGAATCGACCAAACATTAAAAAGTACTAAACATACTATGAGTATGTTGTACGCTTTCAAAAAGAAGAAAAAAATTGAACTCAATCAATTATGGTTAAGTTTTAATAATTTGCTTAAAAACATAAATACAACAATGACTTTTACAAAAAAAACATTTTTTGAGGTTAAGAAAAAACTACATGAACATATTTGATATAATTAAAAAAAATACAAAAAAAAACCCAAAAAAAATCGCACTAATTTTAAATGAAAGAAAATATTCATATGAAGAATTTTTTAAGATACTTGTAAACACAATTAAGATTCTAAAACAAAATAAAATTTCAAAAAACAGTGTTGTTTTAGTTATAGAGGATAATACTTTAAGTCACATCCTGTCACTTTTTGCTCTATCATATATTAATGCATGTATAGTTCCAGCAAGTACTTATTACTCATTTGATCATTTAAAAAAATTAGTTGAGGTTACTAAAGTTAATTCTTTAATTGCTAATTCAAAATATTGTTCATTATTTAAAAGTGTAAAAACTATAAAAAAAATAATATCTACGAATAAAGTAAATAAATTTAGTTATTTTTTTGAAAACTCTAAATCTAAAAAAAATCTGAAAACTCAAAAAATTAATACATCAAAAAATTTTATAATTTCATTTTCTTCAGGATCAACAGGGAATCCAAAACCAATAATTTTTTCCCAAAAGACAAAAATCAAAAGATTTTTGTTAATGAAAAATCTTTATAAAATTAATGACAAAGATATTATCACTTTAACGTGCCCACTTGATCATTCTCTAGGTATGAGAATATTATTTCTATCTTTTTTGTCTGGAGCAACAATTG
>MDTG01419581.1_pt1 | contig 25374 bp, 22 predicted proteins | sample 811421 | NCBI WGS metagenome assembly MDTG01 (sample SAMN05326645, study PRJNA326480) | marine metagenome | isolation source: seawater | place: Pacific Ocean: South East | collected 2011 | reverse complement strand
CGTTTTGCTCGACCATTATCGTGGTGACTCCTGCCTTGTTGATGTCTGAGACCCTAAGAAAAGCTTCATGCTGCCTCACAGGGGAGAGTCCGGCCGAAGGTTCGTCCAATAACAGTACCGAAGGGCTCATCATCAGGGCTCGGCCCATTGCCACCATTTGACGCTCGCCTCCGGATAGCGAACCTGCCCTCTGCTTAAGACGAGAAGAGAGCTCTGAGAACAAACTTGTTACAAGCTCGAGCCCCTCACCGTACTTTTCCGGCTTCTGATAAACACCCATCTGCAGGTTCTCTTCAATCGTGAGACTTGGAAAAACATTGTTGTTTTGGGGAACATACCCGACACCTCGTTCGACGAGTTTGTCGGCTTTAAGTCCGGTGATGTCCTCTCCGTTCAAAAAAACAGCACCTTCTCTAACCTTAGATTGTCCAAAAATTGCCTTCAACAATGTCGATTTTCCGGCACCATTCGGCCCGATTATGCCGATTAGTTCGCCTTCCTCGGCCACCAGGTTACACCCGTTCAAAATGTTGACGCCGGGGAGATAACCGGCTACAAGATTATCGACGTTGACGACCAAATTTTTTTTATTCGTCATAGTCTACTTTTTTCCTTTCGAGAGTTTGACCCGCCCGGTCACAACTCCAAGATCCCGGTCCTGGTGGCTTCCAAGGTAGGCATCCACAACTGCCTCGTCCTTCATGACGTCGGAGGGCGCTCCCTCCGCAATGATTTGACCCTCGGCCATTACAATTACCCAATCCGCGATATGACGCACCATATGCATGTCATGCTCAACAAATAAGACGGTCATTCCCTGGGTCTTGAGATCTAGGATGTGTTCCAGAAGCGATTCGGTGAGTGCCGGGTTGACTCCTGCCATTGGCTCATCCAACATAACAAGAGTTGGATTACTCATTAGCGCTCTTGCCATCTCGAGCAGTTTTCTTTGTCCTCCAGAGAGACTTGCGGCAAAATCATCCTTTAGCTTGATGAGCTTGAAGCGTTCGAGGATTTCTAGCGCCCGCTCCTCGATCTCCATTTCTTGCTTTTTCCAGAGGAAAGGGAATATTGATTGCAGCAGGGATTCGCCAATTTGGTCCTTCGAGCCGAGTTTCATATTCTCAAGAACGGTCAGCAGGCCGAGGGCCTTGGTCAACTGGAATGTTCTAACCTGTCCCATTTTGGCGACTGAATGCGCGGGAACTCCCGCCAAGTTTTTTCCCGAGAAGGACCAAGATCCAGAGTCAGGCTTGTCGAAGCCTGTCAACAGGTTGAACAGCGTTGTTTTGCCTGCGCCGTTTGGACCGATCAGGGCTGTGATGGCTCCACGTGGAATCTCGAGATGCTGAACATCTACCGCTATGAGACCTCCAAACTTCCTAGAGACATTATCTGCAACCATTATCGGGTCGACTTTTTTGACTCCCGGTTCTGCTTTTCCAACGTGGAGACCGGTCGACTTTTTCGGTGTTTTATTCAGTGGGTTATTACTTGACAAAGGTCAACTCCCTCTTATCTCCGACAATGCCCTGGGGCCTCACTACAACGATTATTACCAGCAAAATTCCTACTAGAACAAAGCGAAGCGCCCCCGCCTGAGCGGATGAAAGAGCGCCCAATAATCCTGCTTCAGCCATTGCCGGGAGGAGAGACCCCAAGAATGCTTGCAGTACCCAAAAAATAACGGCTCCTAGAAGCGGCCCAAATACAGTGGCGGCTCCTCCGAGAAGCAAAGCAGTCCACACGAAGAACGTAAGTGAGGTAGCAAATAACATCGGATTTGCGGAAGAGGGCAGGACATACAAGGCCCCACCCAAGCCCGCGACAATTCCCCCCACGACTAAAGCTTGCATTTTGTATGCGAAAACATTCTTTCCGAGCGCTCTCACCGCGTCTTCGTCCTCGCGAATACCCTTAATAACCCTTCCCCAGGGGCTGTGTACTAAACGCCACAGCAGGAATCCCGACACTATCAGGACAAGCAGAGCAAAGAGTAGAACCCAAAATTGATTGGCCGTATAGCTCCATGGCCCAAATCCGTAAGTCCCATCAGGGAATGGATTAATCGATCGGAAGTCATTCGCGTAAGCCACCAGACCATCAGCCGATCCGGTGGTTTCTATCCACGTTGTTGATAGTAAGAGCAAACGCACTATTTCGGCGGCAGCAATCGTGACAATTGCCAAGTAATCACCCCGCAGCTGAAGAGTGGGGATTCCAAGAACAACAGCGAATGCTGCAGAGGCCGCCATCGAGGCAAGAAACGCGGCCCACCAGGGAAAACCGAAGGAAAGAGTAGATATCGCATACCCGTAAGCTCCCACAGCCATGAAGCCTGCAATTCCGAAATTCAGCAAACCGACGAAACCGAAATGAATCGCCAGACCCAGGGCGGCCATAGCAAAGGCTATAGTCACGGGACTGAATAGAGCTTGAGCTGTATTCACGAAGATCGAATTTATGTCCATTGGAAGCCCCTACCCTATTCGCTCTCGTCTACCCAAAATGCCCTGAGGGCGGAAAAGCAAAATTACGATCATTACAACCAACGCTCCCACATATTTCAAATCGGAGGGAATGAGTTGAGCCGAAGTCTCAATCAGTACACCCACAATCATCGCTCCAACAAAAGCGCCAAAGGCCGTCCCGAGCCCTCCTAGGACCCCGGCCGCAAATATAAACAACAGAATTTTTTCTCCCATATCCCATTTCAAGCCCGGGCGGAAGTAGGCCCATAGGATTCCCGCGAGACCCGCCAGACCCCCAGCAACTATCCATACGACTCGGATAACCCGATCTACATCAATTCCTGAGGCGGCAGCGAGATCGGCATTGTCGGATACAGCCCGCGTTGCTTTCCCCATTTTGCTCCTCAGCAGCCAAAACGCGAAAGCAATCAGCACAACTAGACTGATTCCCATGCTTGCCAAATCATTCACACTAAGGGTCACAGTGCGAAATATTGGAATTTCTGGCGAGCCAAGGGCGCCTGGAAGCTGAGTTGTGCTTCCCCCGAGAAAAGCTTGGGTGATATACCGGAAGGTGAGTGACAAGCCGATACTTACGATCATTAACTGAACAATCCCCACTCCTCTAGCTCTTAGGGGGGCCCAAACAGCTGCGTCAAGACCCCAACCAAAGAGAGCTGAGAGTGCGACAGCGATCGGGAAAGCGAGCAATATCGGGACTCCTAGAAGCGTCAAAAATAGGGTGAATAGTGCTCCCACTGTGACCATTTCTCCGTGGGCAAAATTGGGTAATGAGGTGGTCCCGAACACCAATGACAGACCAATCGCAGCTAGACCCAGCAAGAGCCCAAAATTCAGCCCGGCAAAGACTCTCATTAAGAACTGATCTAACTGACTCGTTGGGTTTCTCTCTCCTTCTCCTATGAAAAAGTTCCAAACCACTGTACTTGTGTAGCCCCACTCAATCGTTTGAGTTGCGCCTCCTTCAAGAACGGCGATTCCATCGGGGAGAGTTTCCTCCACCAAAGTAATTTCATAAGCCCCCGCTACTGGAACACCAATCGACCATTTTCCGTCGATGTCAGTCACAACCTCAGCAGAGTAACCGTTACCCTCGACCAATATTCGAACGTCTTTAAGCGGCGAACCCTCGTTTTTGACGTTACCAAGGATCTGATTCTCATACTCTTCCCCGACAGAGTCAGCGAAGGCTGGCGCTGCAAGGAACATTCCAAGAGCAGCAAGAAGTCCAACTAGAACGATCCTTAGGCTTCTAGGAACAATAGACTGTCTAGACTTCACGAGGTGGTTCACAGAGTTTCCTTAATCTCGGTTGGAGGATAACCCCAAAATCTTTAGTCGATACAAAGAACAATAGCTAACTTCCCTCACCATTTCTTGCATGTCCTAAAACTTCAGCTTTACCCCAGTATGTAGAGTGTATCGGCCTCAGGCCTAACCAGTTAAGATAGAAGGAACACTTTTCTTAAAATATTGGATATTAATTCATTACGCAGACGGGGTCCTAACATGGTTGATAAAGATCCATTTGGCTTCGTTGGCCTGACGTATGACGACGTTATGCTCTTGCCTGCCCACACTGAAGTCCTGCCGAGCGAGGCCGATACCTCGACTCAGCTCACGAAAAATATTCGGCTCGCCGCCCCTCTGCTCTCCTCTGCGATGGACACTGTAACCGAGGAACGCATGGCCATAGCGATGGCGCGACAGGGAGGAATTGGGGTACTTCACCGAAATTTCTCGATTCCAAACCAAGCCTCAGCCGTTGATCGAGTTAAGCGAAGCGAGTCGGGAATGATAACCAACCCAGTCACTATTACTCCGGAAGCTACAGTCGCTGATGTTGACATCCTTTGCGCAACCTTTCGGGTCTCGGGCGTTCCGGTGGTTGAGGGAGATGGCCTGCTGGTCGGAATAATAACGAACCGTGATATGCGATTTGTTCCGCGAAATGAAGCGAATAAAACTCGCGTGGGAGATGTTATGACCAAAGATAACCTCATCACAGGACCGGAAGGTATCTCGTCGACCGAGGCACTGAAGATATTTGCCCGAAAAAAAATTGAAAAGCTCCCTCTTATTGATGATTCGGGACATCTTAAGGGCCTAATCACTGTTAAGGACTTTGATAAGAGTGAAAAATATCCTCACGCGACGAAAGACGCTGAGGGCCGCCTGAGAGTGGGGGCTGCTATCGGGTTCTTTGGAGATGCCTGGGAAAGGGCGGGGGCCCTGCTGGAAGCTGGAATTGACCTGCTTGTTGTGGATACTGCAAACGGTGACTCGAGAGGAGTTCTTGACATAGTTTCAAAGATTAAAAAAGATAAAGCATTCGCGAGCGTTGATGTTATTGGTGGAAACATTGCGACGCGGCAGGGAGCACAAGCATTGATCGATGCAGGTGTGGACGCGGTGAAAGTTGGAGTTGGGCCCGGTTCAATCTGCACGACACGTGTGGTTGCTGGTGTCGGGGTTCCCCAAGTTACGGCAGTTTATGAAGCCGCTCTTGCCGCAGAGCCCGCCAAAGTTCCGGTAATTGCTGATGGAGGCCTTCAGTATTCAGGTGACATCGCAAAGGCTCTTGTGGCGGGGGCAGACGCCGTAATGCTCGGTTCTCTTCTTGCGGGAACGGACGAGAGTCCGGGAGACTTGGTTTTCGTAAATGGAAAACAGTTTAAGAATTATCGGGGAATGGGGTCTTTGAGTGCGCTGGAAACCAGAGGATTTTCGACCTCATACTCGCGAGATCGATACTTCCAGGCGGATGTGCCTAGTGATGAGCAAATTATCGCAGAGGGTATCGAGGGCCAGGTCCCGTACCGCGGCCCTCTTGGCTCGGTTGTTTATCAGCTATTAGGTGGTTTGCGGCAATCCATGTTTTACACGGGTTCCGCGAATATTCAGGAGCTCAAAGAGCGGGGTAAATTTGTCAGAATAACTGCGGCCGGTCTGAGGGAATCACATCCTCACGATATTCAAATGGTCGTCGAAGCCCCAAATTATAAGAATTGAGTCAAGGGAGGTGCAAGAGTGGTCGGTGAAGTCGAGATAAGTCTTTCTAGGCGAGCTTTTAGAGGATACTCGTTCGATGACGTGGCTGTGGTCCCGTCGCGACGGACCCGAGACCCTGAGGACGTCAATGTCAATTGGAGTATCGACGCATTCACATTTGCGATGCCCGTAGTCGCAGCACCAATGGATTCTGTTATGTCTCCGGAAACCGCAATTCAAATTGGCAAACTTGGCGGTCTGGGTGTCCTTAATTTAGAGGGTCTCTGGACTAGATACGAAAATCCAGAGACGGCTTACACGGAAATATCTGAATTTTCGGAAACCGAGGCGACAGAGGGTCTTCAGCGTTTGTATGAAGAACCGATTAAGAAAGAGCTAATTAATTCTCGGCTCCAACAAATCCGGGACGCCGGGGTGACTGTCGCGGGGGCTTTGTCTCCTCAAAGGACGCAGGAATTTTCTGACGTTGTTCTTGCCGCTGGAGTCGATATGTTCGTGATTCGCGGAACAACTGTAAGTGCAGAACACGTGAGCGCTAATCGGGAGCCGCTCAATCTGAAGAAATTTATTTATGATTTGGATGTTCCGGTGATTGTAGGCGGTGCGGCAAACTATCCGGCAGCATTGCATCTTATGCGCACGGGCGCTGCCGGGGTGTTGGTGGGGTTTGGAGGTGGAGCAGCCTCAAGTACGCGGGCTGCACTTGGAATTCACGCTCCAATGGCTACGGCCGTCTCAGAGGTAGCCAGCGCGAGACGAGATTATTTAGACGAGTCGGGTGGTCGCTATGTTCATGTAATTGCAGATGGAGGACTGGGGCAAAGCGGCAATATTGTAGCCGCTATAGCCACTGGAGCTGATGCGGTGATGCTCGGTTCGTCTCTTGCCCGAAGCCGAGAGGCTCCCGGGCTAGGCTGGCACTGGGGTCCTGAGGCTCACCATTCAACTTTGCCACGCGGGTATCGCGTTAGGGTCGGACAGTTAGGCTCCATGGAGGAGGTTTTGCTGGGCCCCGCTCACTCGGCAGATGGAAGAACTAATTTAGTTGGAGCACTTCGACATTCGATGGCAACATGTGGATACTCTGATCTAAAGGAATTCCAACGGGTTGACGTCCTTGTCCAGAAGTAGCGGTGGCTACAGGCAGCAAATCTCGCAGGATTTTGGTCGGAGGACACTCATGTGGCGTACAGCACTAAAGCCCAAATGGCTTGGCGTTCTGGTGTTGGCCGCGACAGCCTCTGGTTTGTTCGCCTTTCTTGGTCAATGGCAGTTTGATCGGGCAATCCGCCAGGCCATAGTAGTAGAACGTGATACCGAGACGGTTGTTCCGCTGAGAGATGTTGCCGAACCTCAAAGTGTCATAACGTCAGACGCGGCGGGTCGACTCGTTTCGGTTTTTTGCAACTATGTGGATGGTGACGACATCGTGATACGCGACCGTAAAATGCCCTCCGGTAGCGGGGATTGGCTAATCCGCCACTGCCAAACTTTGGAGGGTCATTCCCTAGCGGTTGCGGCTGGCTTTGTCGAGAAGGGTGATGTTCCGGTGATAGCCGCAGTGGATTCAGGTAGATTCGTTGGCCGCTACGTGCCCACTGAATCACCGCAGCAGTCGAATTTCATGGCGGGCCAAAATTCCAGCGTCGCAGTTGCTGACCTAATTAATCAATGGTCAGAGGTTGGACCGGTTTATGGAGGATATGTGGTGCTTGCTGAAGCACTCCCCGGCCTGACCACGATAGTCACGGCCGCCCCTCAACCGGATACGCGGTTGAACATCCTCAACCTTTTTTACTCTGCACAGTGGATTATTTTCGCAGTGTTTTCTTTATTCATTTGGTGGCGGCTTGTTCGTGATGAGTGGGAGGCGAGCTTGCAGTCTGTCTCTGTCAAAAGCTCTAAACTGATGTTATGAGTAATAGCGGAACGCTAACGCCAGAAAATGCACCTAGTAAGCTTCAGACAGCCTTGAGTTGGTATCGGGTAGCTGCGTGGATCACTGGAATTCTGCTGATACTCCTGGGCCTTGAGATTATCGCCAAATACGGTTTTGGCTCAGAAGTGGAAATGTTCGGTAGCTCGGCTTTGTTTTCCTTGGTTCCAGACGGTTCTGTGGAGGCCTTCAACCTATCGTCTGCCGTTTTGGTGGCTCATGGGTGGTTTTACATCGTTTATTTGGTCGCTTGCTTCAGAGTTTGGAACGTGGTTCGCTGGCCTTTTTGGCGGTTTTTGTGGCTTGCCTCCGGCGGTTTGGTCCCAATTTTGTCATTCGTTATCGAGCATTATGCGACCGCAGCGGTGCGAGGAATTTTAGCTGATTTACGGGGCGCGGGATGAAGCGGGTAGGCCCCCGCCCTGTCTTGGTTATCGACTTTGGTGCGCAGTATGCCCAACTAATCGCCCGCAGAATTCGCGAGGCAGGGGTCTACTCGGAGCTCGCCTCTCATGACGTCACCTTGGAGGAAATCACAGCCTTAGACCCGGTCGCAATTGTGCTGAGCGGAGGGCCCTCAAGCGTTTACGTTGATAAGTCTCCCACATTACGGCCGGAGATCATCGCCTACGGAGTTCCGATACTCGGAATTTGTTTTGGATTTCAGTTGCTAGCCCGAGAACTTGGCGGGGAAGTTGGAAAAACAGGGATAAGTGAATTTGGACCCACAGAGGTCATCATCGACCAGGATGAAGGTGAAATTTTTTCTGATCAACCACGCACTCAGTTAGCTTGGATGTCGCACGGCGATGAGGTTCAGGAGGCTCCCCCCGGATTTGACGTTTTGGCTCGGACCGATTCGACTGCGGTTGCCGCGTTCGGTTCCCAGAGTAAAAAAATTTTCGGGGTTCAGTGGCACCCAGAAGTAAAGCACTCGGAGTACGGTCAGCTGCTTCTAGAGAATTTTTTGTTCAAGGTCGCCGGTCTCTCGACGAACTGGTCCAATGAGAGCGTAATTGCTCAACAAGTTGAAGCCATTAGGGAAACAGTGGGTTCAAACCTAGTTATTTGCGGCCTATCGGGAGGGGTTGACTCGGCTGTAGCCGCTGCTTTAGTTCAGAGGGCAGTCGGCGAAAGGTTGACTTGTGTTTTTGTTGACCATGGGCTTCTCCGAGAGGGTGAACGTCGCGAGGTTGAGGAAAGTTTTGTTGAAGCTACCGGGGTGCGGCTGGTGACTGTGGATGCAGAGTCAAGATTTCTAGGTGCTCTTGATGGAGTCACTGATCCTGAAAAAAAGAGGAAAATCATAGGCAGAGAATTTATACGAGTTTTTGAGGAATCCGCCAAAGAACTGGTTCAAGAGTCAATCGTCGAAGGCACGGAGTACAAATTCTTGGTCCAGGGTACGTTGTACCCGGACATTGTAGAGAGCGGAGTGGGTTCAGCGACTGCTGTCATTAAGAGCCATCACAATGTCGGTGGATTGCCTGAAGATCTTAAATTCACCTTGATTGAACCATTACGCAGCTTATTCAAGGATGAAGTTCGATCTATCGGGAGACAATTGGGCCTCCCGGAGTCCATTGTCGCCCGTCAACCGTTTCCTGGTCCAGGGCTAGCGATTAGAATCATCGGCCCGGTTTCCAAGGTAAACTTAGAAATCCTTCGAAAGGCCGATTGGATCGTCAGGGAAGAGTTGTCCTCGGCAAATCTTGATGAACTGATTTGGCAATGCCCGGTTGTGTTGCTTGCTGAGGTGAGGTCAGTCGGGGTTCAGGGGGACGGCCGCACGTATGGGCATCCGGTTGTGCTGAGGCCCGTTTCCACCGAGGACGCAATGACAGCGGATTGGACGAGAGTCCCATACGAAATCCTTGCAAAGATTTCGACTCGAATAACCAACGAGGTTTCCGAAGTTACTCGCGTGACATTGGATGTTACTTCAAAGCCGCCCGGAACCATCGAGTGGGAGTAGCAACATCGGACGTTGTAAACCTATATTCTTCGGCAACCTAGAAACTTGTTACCTCTAATCACCCCGCAAAATTGCCAACAGTCGGAGAATCTCGATGTAGAGCCACACAACCGTCATTAGAATTCCGAATGCTGCTCGCCAGCCGAAGATTCGGGGGGCACCGCCTTGCACACCGGATTTGATGGATTCAAAATCCATCACCAGCGAGTAGGCGGCCAAAAAGACGACCAGGACGCCCAGAATTGCTCCAAGAGGAATTCCAAAGATTTCAACACTTCGTAAGCCAAACATTCCGTCAGTTGCGCCGAAGACCATCAGGCCTAAATTAACCAACGAGAATACCGCGTACCCGATCATCGCTACAAAAACTATTCGCGTCATGCGGGGAGAGGAACGGAATTTTCCGTTCAGAAACAAAAATAGGGTTACACCCACTACGGCCAGGGTTCCGAAGACCGCCTGTGGCACAATTCCATCCCACATTTGCGCGAAAATGGCTGAAATTCCGCCGACGAAAAGACCCTGGAACGCGGCATACGAAAGAACCAGACCACGAGAGGGTTTTTTCTTGAAAATATTTACCAAAGCGAGTACGAAGCCGACGATAAAGCCTGGAACAGCCAGAAACGGGATAAGCCAACCCAAAATTGCGGCTGCAACCAGGAGTCCGAAAGAAATTAGAGTCTTCATGACGGTGTCTTCGTAAGACATCCGATCGGTTTCGGACTTCGACGCGGCAGGACGTGTGTACAGTTCTTCTAATTGATCGAAGCTTTGCGAATTTCGGCTACTATCTGCGAACACTAAGGAGCGGGAAAATGCGGGATTCGAATTAGACATTTGACGACCTTTTCTGCGGATTATTGGTGTGAAATTGAGTTTACGCGATCTGGCTGAGATTTCCAGGCAAACTGCATCCTTACATTTGGACCCAAATAATTGCTAGGGAAGAAAACAGTATTATCCAACCAGCAAAAACCAGCCAGCCGACGGCGACAGAGATCCACGCGAGCATCTCGCCGCGCTGCTTATTAAGACGGACATGCCGCACTGCAAGGTAGCCAAGAAATACTCCAAATGGACTCAGGGTGAGCCCCAATATTAGGGCGAATAATGCCAAAAAACTTTGTTTTTTATCCGAACCAGCCTTCTCTTGCTGAGGCAAATCCACATATTTGATTTCTTTTTTTGCGGGAATCGATAAATTTTCGGGCCTTTCAAAATCTGGCGTTCGGTCGCCGCCTAAAAGGTCTTCGGTGGACCGAAAAATCCGATTCATGTCGAGGGAGCCAAACTGTAAATTGGTGCTCTTCGGATCCGGTTCGACTAAGTCTTGATGTTCCGAATCTGGTCCAGGATTATGTTTTTCAACCATTCGTCAAGGCTATCCCCTCTCTCCCATCCAGCGGCTTTAGACTTAGTTAGTTATGTCCGATAATCTTGACCCCCTCCTTCAGGGCCTGAATCCCGCTCAAGTCGAGGCGGTGCAATTTCGAGGTCAAGCGCTACTGATCGTAGCCGGAGCTGGGTCGGGGAAGACCAACGTCCTAACTAAACGGATTGCTCATCTTCTGAAGTTCAGGGAGGCCTGGCCAAGTCAAATTCTGGCAATTACGTTTACGAACAAAGCTGCGGGTGAAATGCGCGAGCGTTTTGCCGAACTAATAGGTAATGAGGCCAATGGAATGTGGATCTCTACATTCCACTCGGCGTGCGTTCGTATTCTTCGAAAAGAGCATGAAAAATTTGGTTACGCTCGGTCTTTCACGATTTACGATTCCGCAGACCAAAAAGCCCTGATCAAGAGGATACTTAAGGAGTTGGACGGAGAGAACCTCGGTCTCACTCCGGGTATCGTGATCGGGAAGATGTCGAGGCTCAAGAATGAACTAGCGGACCTTGATGCATATCGCAGAAACCAAGGCTCGGTCGACCCCGCAGAAACTCTCTTTATTGAGGTTTGGGAGAGATACCAGCGGCAATTAGAACGATCGCAGGCGTTTGATTTTGATGATCTGATCGGACAGACGGTTCAGCTATTCAGGGCTTTCCCCGACGTGGCGGCAAAGTATCAGTCCCGATTCCGCCATGTTTTAGTCGATGAGTATCAGGACACAAATCATGCGCAGTACGCACTAATTCGGGAATTGACCAGGGAGATACCTCCAGATTTGGTGCCAAAGAGTATTCGCGAAAACCGTCAAAGAGATGGCTCGCTTGCAGGAGCTTCGTTGACGGTTGTCGGGGACTCCGACCAATCCATTTACGCATTCCGAGGGGCAGATATAAGAAATATCACTGAGTTTGAGAGAGATTTTCCTGGAGCGAAAGTTGTCTTACTGGAGCAGAACTATCGCTCCACTCAAAATATTCTCGATGCTGCTAATGCTGTCATTGGTAATAATTTTGACCGCAAAGCGAAGAAACTATTTTCAGATTTAGGCTCGGGCTCCGAGATAATTGGATTCACCGGGTATAGCGCTCACGATGAAGCCCAATTTGTAGCTGATCAAATTGCCGACTTAGCTCGCGAAAAAGTTGCTTTTTCTGAAATGGCCGTCTTTTATCGGACGAACGCTCAAACGCGCGCTCTAGAGGACATCTTCATCAGATCGGCAATTCCCTACAGGGTCATTGGGGGCACTAAATTTTACGAACGAGCGGAAATTAAGGACGCCATTTCTTACCTCATTGCAATTTCAAATCCATCAGACTCGCTAGCCCTGCGGAGAATAATGAACACCCCAAAGCGCGGAATCGGGCCAGCGACAGAGAATGCCCTAATTGCGAAAGCCGAGACGGAAAATCTCACGTTGAGACAGGCCCTTAGCCAAAGCGCTGAGCTTGGTTTAGGTCCCAAGGTCACGAAAGCGATGCTCTCGTTGGCTGAAGCTCTCGATCAAGCCGATTTCGCGAGTCAGGCTGATCCGCCGGCCGCCACGTTGGAAAAGATACTTTCCACGACCGGTTATCTGAATTTGCTGCAAAATTCTCCCGATCCTCGGGATGAGGCTCGGGCAGAAAACTTGGGAGAACTTTTAGCGGTTGCGCGAGAATTCAGCCGCAACAATCCTGACGGGAATCTTGTTGATTTCCTCACGGAAGTTTCTTTGGTCGCGGCGGCGGACGACCTGGACGACGAATCAGGAACTGTCTCGCTCATGACGCTGCATACGGCAAAAGGGCTTGAGTTTGATGCAGTTTTTTTGACGGGCCTCGAAGAAGATTTGCTACCCCACCGAATGAGTGCTGATCAGCCAGGGGGCCTTCAGGAGGAGAGGCGCTTGCTGTACGTGGGAATAACGAGAGCGCGTGTACGACTGTATCTCTCTCTCGCTATGACTCGCAGTACTTTCGGCGACACCGCTATCGTGCATCCGAGTCGTTTTTTATCTGAAATCCCGCCAGACCTAGTCTCATGGACAGAATCTCGTGCAGCTACCGGCGGCTCCGGGCACTCTTTTGGAAATGCGATAAGGAGCTCTAGTTGGCAGGGAGCAAAGTCGACGGCGGGACGGACGCCAGAAATTCTTCAAGAAATTGGCGGTGGGAAAAAAAAGCACACCGAGTGGGCCAATCGAATTTCGTCGAGTGTGCGGGACAACGGCGACCTCACTCTTGCGCAAGGAGAGAGAATTAATCACGAGGACTTTGGCCTGGGTACCGTAATGTCGGTTTCTGGATCGGGAGCAAAAAAAATTGCTGAAGTCTCCTTCGACGATGTTGGGCAGAAACGTTTATTAATAAAAATTTCCCCCATCACAAAAATCGACTAACTGGTCCTTCATCCATAGGCATTAGACTTTGTATCAGGTTCAAAGGCGCAGATGGGCCCGATTTCGGCGGTCACCTTACAGCTTGATTCAATGAGAGGATTTTTGGCGTGGATTTGTACGAATACCAGGCGAGGGAAATTTTTGAGAGCTACGGGGTTCCGGTTCTCCGTGGAATAACTGCTGAAACCCCACAGGAAGCAAAAGCTGCGGCCGAATCGATCGGGGGGCTTGTGGTTGTAAAAGCGCAGGTGAAGACCGGGGGTCGTGGAAAAGCAGGAGGGGTATCTGTTGTCCCTTCAGGCGAAGATGTTATGTCGGCTGCTGAGGCAATCCTGGGTTTAGACATTCGAGGGCATATCGTCCGAAGAGTCATGGTGACCGAGGGCGTCGAAATAGAGAAAGAGTTTTATTTTTCAGTCCTGCTCGATCGGGCCGAGCGAAATTATCTTGTGCTTTGCAGTTATCAAGGTGGTGTCGAAATCGAGGAGCTGGCAGTCGAGAGTCCAGACGCGTTGGTTAAATTTCCAGTGAACCCAGTCACAGGGCTTACCTCCGAGACAGCCCAGGAAATAGCTCGGCTTGCGAAGTTTCCAGAAGGTCTCGTCGAGAGGGTCGCAGAGGTTTTTGTTCAGTTGTACAGAGTTTTTGTTTCGGAGGACGCTACTTTGGTTGAAGTCAATCCACTTGTGCTTACCAAGGCAGGCGACATCATCGCGCTCGACGGCAAAGTTTCTCTCGATGAAAATGCTGATTTTCGCAATTTACGGCATCAAGAACTCCAGGATCCGGTGGATTCTGATCTGCTTGAACAGAAAGCTAGGCTGCTTGACCTAAATTACGTGAAGCTTGACGGGGAGGTTGGGGTTATAGGAAATGGAGCCGGTCTTGTTATGTCAACTCTTGACGTTGTCGCCTATGCCGGCGAGTCTAGAGGTGGAATTGCTCCGGCCAATTTTTTGGACATTGGAGGAGGCGCCTCGTCTGAAGTTATGGCAGCTGGTCTCGACATTATCCTTGGAGATCCGCAGGTCAAAAGTGTATTTGTAAACGTTTTTGGAGGTATTACCGCTTGCGACGCAGTTGCCGAGGGAATAGTCCAGGCCCTAGAGATCATCGGCGATGCTGCGTCTAAGCCTCTCGTGGTTCGACTGGATGGAAACAATGTTGAAAAAGGACGGGAGATTCTTGCTGAGGCGGCTCATCCTCTCGTGACTTTGGCCGAAACAATGGACCAGGGAGCCGACTTGGCCGCCGAGTTAGCATCGAAGTGAGGACTATATAGTGTCAATATTTTTGGATGAGAATTCTAAAGTGCTTGTTCAGGGAATCACAGGCGGAGAGGGCTCCAAGCATACTTCTTTGATGCTCGCCGCGGGCACTCAAGTTGTCGGAGGAGTTAACGCCAGAAAGGCAGGCACAAGCGTTTCACACGGGGGAAAAACCCTACCCGTTTATGGAACCGTCAGAGAGGCGATGATCGAAACCAAAGCAAACGTTTCGGTGGCCTTTGTGCCTCCAAAGTTTGCCAAAAATGCCGCTATCGAGGCCATAGATGCAAATATTCCTCTCTTGGTCATAATCACGGAGGGTATTCCCGTGCAGGACTCGGCCCAGATATGGGCTCACTCTCAGACGGTTGGGAGTACTAAAATTATAGGTCCGAATTGTCCAGGCATAATTTCGCCTGGGAGGGCTTTGGCGGGAATCATACCCGCTTCGATAACCAAGCGCGGCTCAATTGGGCTTGTATCAAAATCTGGAACCTTGACCTATCAGATGATGTATGAGCTGAGAGACATAGGATTTTCGTCTGCTGTTGGTATTGGAGGAGATCCAATAGTTGGGACAACCCACATCGATGCCCTCCGCGAATTTGAGAACGATCCTGAGACCCAAGCCATAGTTATGATCGGCGAAATTGGGGGGGACGCAGAGGAAAGAGCGGCTAGTTTTATAAGCTCGAATGTATCTAAGCCTGTTGTGGGTTACGTGGCCGGTTTTACCGCTCCTGAGGGAAAAACTATGGGTCATGCCGGAGCAATTGTATCGGGGTCTTCAGGAACAGCGCTCGCCAAACAGAAGGCGTTAGAGGCGGCCGGCGTAAAGGTTGGCCGCACTCCTTCCGAAGCAGCAAGGCTAATGCGTGAGATCATGGGCACGGCCAGCTAGCAAGAATCGTTAGTTCGATCACGGTATGCTCTTTGCGCCATGAATGTCCGAATGAATATTTTTGCCACGATGCTCGACGTCGTGGCGCTTGTGGTAATCGGAGTTGGAACATTTTTTGCTCCCTTCATTCTGATTTGGGCTCTGGATGATGGCTTCAGCTCAGGTCTTGGAATTTCATGGGCCCTCTCTGTAGACGCGTGGTTTCTTGGACATGGAGTTCCTCTCCAGTTCTCTATGGATCCCGACCTGCTGCAGTCGTTGTCTCTTACGGATAACCTCGGCACTTTCACGGTGGACATAGCTTTGATGGGGGTTTGTTTTATTACCGTTTTTTGGGGTTACCGTTTGGGCCTTCGGCCAGCGAGTCGGAAGTATCCCCTCTCGACTTGGTTTACTGCGGTTGGCTTTTTCTTGGTTCTAAACTTCTGCTTGGTTTTTTTCCTTCCTCAGCACGAGGTATCTATTTCAGTGTTTGAGGCTGTAGTCAGGCCTTCCCTATTTCTTGCCGGCGGCTTAGTTTTTGCAAATTGGAAATTAGCAAGGAAGCGAATAATTTTTGCGCTGCAGAAAGTAATCCCAAACTTCGCAATGCAGATCATTCGGTTCGGCCTAAAGGCAGGGTCTGGTTCCGTGATTGGCCTTTTGGGAGTGTCCTCAGTAGTTGTCTCGGTTTTGGTACTTATGTCGTTTACGAGAGTCATCAGCTTGTATGAGTCGCTCCAACCAGGAGCTTGGGGAATTATTGCATTATCTGTGCTTCAGTTAGCCATGATTCCCAACATCATAATATGGGTCTCAAACTGGCTAGTCGGGCCGGGAATAGCCGTCGGGGCTGGCTCTCTGGTGTCTCCCGTCGGCACAAATTCAGCTACGCTCCCGGCTCTCCCAATAGTCGGAGTTGTTCCCGAGAGTGCCTCTCCTCTGGGAATTAGCACTGTGATAGTGCCAATTTTAATTTCGGTAGCTGCGAGCGCCTTTGCGTACCCCCATCTCGAGCAAGTAGTCAAAAATCAATCTTCGTCTTCGAAATTAGGGATTTTGTTTACCCGAAGGCCTATGAAGTACTTCACAGCCGCTTTTCTGGCCGGAATTGTGGGGGGCCTCCTCGGGATGGTTTTCACAGCCATGGTCAGTGGTTCCGCGGGACCGGGACGTTTTGAAACTGTCGGAGCCGACCCAGTTCAGATATTACTTTGGCTCGGCAGCGAGGTCACCCTCGGAGCCCTGGTGGGCATCGTGTCGAGAATTGCAAGTAGGCGAGTGTCCTCAAAGCCTCGGTAAGCTCGCAATGTGATTTTTCGGATAGTAGTTCTTCTCTCGGGTCGAGGTTCAAACTTTGTGGCGTTGCTCGACGGAATACGTCAAACAGGGCTAAATGCGGAGGTGGTTGCTGCAGGTTCTGACAAAAATTGTCCAGGCTTGGGAATAGCAGCCTCCCGCGGGATTCAAAGTTTTGAGATTTCGTTGTCCGATTATCCTTCCCGGGAAGAGTGGGGAGAAAAACTCGCATCAGAAATTTCCAGCCATGACCCTGACCTAATTATCTTGAGTGGATTTATGAAGATTCTTCCTGCGATAGTAGTGCGTACATTCTCGCCCCAAATCATAAACACCCATCCCTCTTGGCTTCCAGATTTTCCCGGAGCTAACGCGGTCCGTGACGCCTTAGACGCAGGAGTTTCTTCAACAGGAGCCTCAGTGATAACTGTTGACGAGGGGGTGGACACCGGTCCGATTATCGATCAGTTAAGAATCCCAATTTTTACTGAAGACACGGAGGAGACTCTGCACGAGCGCATTAAGATAGCCGAGCGTAAGATGCTATTGCGGTGCGTTGAAAATTTGGTGGCAAATCGAGAGAGTGAAACAAATGAGGGATAATCCCATTTTACCCCGTCGCGCACTTGTGTCTGTTAGCGATAAATCAGGTCTGGCGGAACTCGGAGCCGGTCTTGCTGGCGCAGGAGTTGAATTAGTCTCAACCGGCTCCACTGCAAAATTTCTTCGAGCGGCTGGGTTGAAGGTGATGGATGTCAGCTCGGTGACTGGATTTCCTGAGCTATTGGACGGGCGAGTCAAAACTTTGCACCCTTCGATTCACGCTGGAATTCTTGCGGATCGGGGAAATTCAAAACACGTAATCACCCTTGAAGAATTGGAAATAGAGCCGATTGATTTGGTGGTGGTGAACCTGTATCCCTTTAGCCAGCTAGTTGCCGCCGGGGCCGAACAGGCGAGGGTCCTAGAGAACATTGATATTGGTGGTCCTGCCCTAATCCGAGCAGCGGCAAAAAATCATGAAAGTGTAATTGTGGTTTCGGACCCGTCAAGATATCCCCAGATACTGGAAGCCTTTGCGGAAGGAGGTGTTCCGGCTAGTTTGAGGAGAGACCTCGCGGCAGAGGCTTTCAACCACACGTCGCGATACGACAGTGCTGTTTCGAGCTGGTTTACCAATGGAGATTCGGTTTCATTTCATGCGGATAAGGTGCGAGATCTTCGTTATGGAGAGAACCATCACCAAAAAGCTGCCATATTTGCGGTTCGGAATGGACTGGGTGGGTTGGCGTCGGCTCGTGTTGTCCAGGGGAAAGATATGTCGTATAACAATTATTTAGATGCCGAGTCAGCAGTTAGGGCTGTTTCAGATCATGGTGAGCCGACGGTGGCAATCGTCAAGCATCAGAATCCCTGCGGTATCGCTTCTGATAAAAATCTTGCTGCAGCTTTTTCAATGGCTCATAGATGTGACCCTATTTCCGCTTTTGGGGGGGTGGTAGCTGCAAACAGGTCCCTCGATGAGAACACTGCCAGGGAGATTGTGAAAACGTTCTTCGAGGTTGTTATCGCCCCTGGGGTTTCAAAAAAGGCGATGCAAATATTTAGTAAAAAGAACGAACTACGTGTGATTGATCTTGAGGCGCTTCCGCAATATCCGGAGCCCGAGTGGAGACAAATTTCTGGCGGGTTTCTGATCCAAGATCCAGATAGAGATTTTTCACGGTTTGCTGAATGGGAACTTGTGGCCGGTTCTCCTGTGGATTCGAGAGAGTGTTCGGCTCTCGAGTTTGCGTGGCGCGCTGTTCGCAGCGTTAAGTCGAATGCAATTGTACTTACCCAAGGGCATGCCACGGTCGGCATCGGAATGGGTCAAGTCAACAGATTAGATTCGGCCCGACTCGCCGTTCATAGAGCCGGCGGGCGAGTTTTCGGAAGTGTCGCGACCTCCGACGCCTTTTTTCCATTTTCAGATGGGCTAAAAGTGCTTTTGGACGCAGGCGTGAAAGTGGTTATCCAACCCGGAGGATCCAACCGAGACCAAGAAGTAATTGATTGCGCGAAGGCAGAAGGGGCGACAATGTACTTCACCGGGGAGCGCCACTTTTCTCACTAAACCGCGGTTGATCCTATGATGTCTCCAAATTCAGAGACTCCAATCTGCGAGAAGCCTAAATGCAGGAAAAAGCCTCCCGGGCCATCCGCTCCGTCGGGCCACATTGCCGTGATCCGGCTAAACCCAAGTGCTGCCGCTCGTTCAATAGCCGCAACCACTGCAAATCGGCCAACTCCTTGGCCCCGTGCTGACGCGGCAACAGTTAGTCTCCAAATACAGCTTCGTAGATGCTCGTCAGGGTGCGTCTTGTCGAAATATGCTCGGATTAGACCGACTGACTGTTCGCTATCGATTATTAATCGGCTCCAAGTTTTTTGGTGGTCGAGACTCTCCTGGGCGTTCTCATAAGTTCCCGGGGGGATGAATGTTTCCTGTCCCGGGAGCAGCTCAAGAGAGTTCGCAGCAAGCGCATTCTCGGCGGAGAGCTCGATTAGCCGCAGTTTGTCCATCCCTCAGGATAAAACGAAAATGTGTCACACGGGGAAGTATCTTTATGTAAAGATATATAGAGGGCGCTTAGTCTTGTTTTTTATTAATGTCCGGCTCTACTGAAATGAAAGGGTTTGCGTGAAAAAAATATTGGTACAGGGAGTTGTTGTCGAGCTGGATGGCGACGAGATGACTCGGGTGATATGGAAGGAAATTAGAGACCGCCTTATTAGTCCCTACCTCGAACTCCAGACCGAGTATTACGATCTTGGCATCGTCAAGCGCGACGAAACCGGCGATCAGATTACGGTTGACGCGGCGCGTGCGATTCAAAGGCACGGCGTCGGTGTAAAGTGCGCAACTATTACCCCCGACGAGGACAGAGTAAAGGAGTTTGGTCTCCAGAAAATGTGGCGGAGCCCTAACGGAACAATCCGAAATATTTTAGGTGGGGTGATTTTTCGAGAGCCGATAATCATCTCAAATATTCCTCGGTTAGTGCCGGGCTGGAATAAGCCGATAATTGTAGGCAGGCACGCTTTTGGAGACCAGTACAAAGCAACTGATTTTGTATTCGATGGTCCGGGGAAACTAACAATATCTTTTGAACCCTCGGACGGTGGGGAACCTAAGTCTTTTGAGGTTTTTGAGGCTCCGTCTGGCGGCGTTGCGATGGCAATGTATAACCTGGACGATTCCATTCTTGATTTTGCGCGAGCATGTTTTAACTATGGTTTGAGCAGGAAATATCCGGTCTATCTTTCGACAAAAAATACAATCTTAAAATCTTATGATGGTCGATTCAAAGATCTATTCGCGAAGCTATTCCAGGAAGAATTTGCCGAAAAATTTAGGGCTGCAGGAATCACTTACGAACACAGGTTGATCGACGACATGGTGGCGGCGGCCCTCAAGTGGGAGGGTGGCTATATTTGGGCCACAAAAAACTACGATGGTGATGTTCAGTCGGATACTGTTGCTCAGGGTTTCGGTTCCCTTGGTTTAATGACAAGCGTACTCGCGACTCCAGATGGAAAAATTGTGGAAGCTGAGGCGGCCCATGGGACAGTAACTCGCCACTACAGAGAGCACCAAAAGGGTAACCCAACTTCGACTAATCCCATTGCTTCCATTTTTGCCTGGACAAGGGGCCTAATGCATCGGGGCAAACTGGACAGTCAGGACGAGGTTATCGAGTTTGCTCGAATCTTAGAGGAGGTCGTAATTTCTACAGTCGAGTCAGGACTCATGACTAAAGATTTATCGATGTTAGTTGGTCCCGAGCAACCATGGCTCACGACGGAGGAATTTATTGACGCTCTCGATAAAAATCTTTCCGCTCGATTAACGTAGGAATACAACTTAGCCCTGGTTTGGCCTTTCCGGCATATGTGGAGCTAGGGTCATTAGACTGAAAACGCGATATTGTTGTAGAGATGCGAACCGGCGTAACTCGAGCAACAACAAAATGGGAGTTGTGAAGAGGCTACTGCAACGCGACTTTTGATTTACTGGAGGCTCAATTGAACTCGAAATTAGGTTCCGCCGAAGAAGTACTGAGGGCTCAACTAGCTGAGGTTGACCCCGAAATCAGTGAGGTTTTGCATCAAGAGTTGAGAAGGCAAAGAGACACTCTTGAAATGATTGCCTCGGAAAATTTTGCTCCAAATGCGGTTTTAGAGGCTCAAGGGAGTGTGCTTACCAATAAATACGCTGAGGGATACCCAGGTAAGCGCTACTACGGCGGCTGTGAGTTCGTTGATGTCGCCGAGGAACTTGCGATTCAGAGGGCAAAGGAGTTGTTCAATGCAGCCTATGCCAATGTTCAGCCTCACTCGGGAGCTAGTGCTAGTGCGGCTGTGCTGCACGCCTTGGCAAAGCCCGGGGACACTATTCTCGGACTTGAGTTAGCTCATGGTGGTCACCTAACCCATGGGATGAAACTTAATTTTTCAGGAAAGGTTTACAACGCGACGTCGTATGGCGTTGATTCCGAGAGTTTTTTAGTGGACATGAATGTAGTCAGAGACAAAGCTCTCGAGCATCGCCCAAGGGTTTTGATTGCGGGTTGGTCGGCTTATCCGCGCCATATGGACTTTGCAGCCTTTCGCGAAATCGCAGATGAGGTAGGGGCCAGCCTGTGGGTCGACATGGCTCATTTCGCAGGTTTAGTGGCCGCCGGATTACATCCTTCACCGGTTCCTCACGCGGATGTCGTCTCCACGACTGTCCATAAAACCCTCGGAGGCCCGCGATCAGGAATAATACTCAGCAGGGATGAATCTCTTGCAAAGAAGCTCAATTCTGCGGTTTTTCCTGGGCAACAAGGTGGGCCCCTGATGCATGTGATTGCGGCCAAGGCTGTGGCTTTCAAGCTGGCTATGAGATCCGAATTTGTGGATCGTCAAGAGAGAACCATCAGAGGAGCCAAGTTGGTGGCCGATCGGTTGATTCAAAGTGACGCAAGCGATTCCGGGATCGATGTTTTGACCGGAGGTACCGACGTGCACTTGGCTTTGGTGGATCTGAGAAATTCTCCGGTAGACGGCCAACAAGCTGAGGATCTCCTCGATCTTGCTGGCATAACAGTTAATCGCAATTCAGTGCCGTTCGATCCGCGCCCTCCAATGGTTACTTCAGGAGTGCGAATCGGTACTCCGGCTCTGGCCACACGAGGTTTTGGAGATGACGAGTTCCGAGAGGTTGCCGACATCATTGCCCAAACTCTTATGCCAAAACCGGATCTCGAGTTGCTTCGTCAGAGGGTTCAGACGCTTACTCAAACCTGGCCTCTTTATCCTGGCCTTCAATAGCTGCCTGCCATGACAGCACGCTCTCTGGATGGTTTGGCTACTGCCTCGAAAATGAAGGTTGACTTGGCCAAGCATGTCGCCGCGCTAGCAGCGGGTGGGAAAACAATTGGGCTCGGCACAATCATGGTAGGTGATGACCCTGCCTCATCCCTTTACGTGGAGGGCAAACATAGGGACTGCGCGCAAGTTGGAATAAAGTCCTTCAAAATACAACTTTCGCACAATGCCACCGAAGCAGATTTGTGTGAGGCTATCAATTCTTTCAATCACGATAAAAGCGTGACCGGATTTTTGGTGCAACTGCCATTACCGGGACATATTGACCAAAATAAAATACTTGAGAAAATCGATCCTTCTAAAGATGCCGATGGTCTGCATCCGGTGAATCTTGGCCGCCTAGTAAATAAAACTTCGGGCCCACTCGATTTTCCAATTCCCTGCACCCCCCGGGGAATTGTCGAACTCGTGGAGCGGCATGACCTTTCATGGGAAGGTAAGAGCGTTGTCATTCTGGGTCGCGGGACTACTGTGGGTCGACCTCTGGGCCTGTTGCTCTCACGAAAAGGTATCGACGCCACTGTGACTCTCGTTCATTCAAAATCTTTGAATTTGCCAGAATTGGCGCGAGAAGCGGATGTGATTGTGGCGGCAGCGGGGATTCCTGGGATTATTGGGGAGGATATGGTGAAATCAGGAGCGACCGTCATTGATGTGGGCGTCACCAGAGAAAAAATAGGTGGTCGGGTGATCGGAGACGTTGCGGAAAAAGTATGGAAAGTTGCGGGTTATGTTTCACCTAATCCAGGGGGAGTAGGACCGATGACTCGGGCGCTTCTCCTTCAAAACGTTTATGAGATCGGGAATAGGGAGGTCACCAAACTTGGCTAAGTTGTACTTCAGGTATGGTGCGATGAATTCTGGCAAATCGACGGCACTGCTGCAGGCCGCTCATAATTATGAGGAGCGCGGCCAGAGAGTTCTGCTAGCGAAGCCTATGGTGGACACCAAAGGAGATCGGACGATTGTCTCTCGGCTTGGGGTGGCCCGGGAAGTCGATCTGATAATTGGTCCAACAACTAACACAGCTGAATTAGTGAGTGAGGCAGTAGATCAGGTTCGGAGTCAGTCGGGGCAGGAAATTTCATGTCTACTGGTAGACGAATCCCAATTTCTTTCCACGACTCAGGTTGACGGTCTCTTCGCAATTGCAATACGCCAAAGCATTCCCGTGCTCGCGTATGGAATTCGGACTGACTTTCAGACCATCGCTTTCCCCGGGTCCAGAAGGTTATTGGAGATCGCCCACTCGCTCGAGGAGCTTAAGACAATTTGTCGCTGTGGCAGGAAAGCAGTTTTCAATACGAGGAAAATTGCAGGCCGGTTTGTTTTCGACGGCGCACAGGTGGCAATCGATGGAGGCGATGTAGCCTACGAGTCGCTCTGCGGTGAATGCTATCTTGTTGAGAGCGGAGGACAACTTGGAGAAGCATGAGAAATAATCTGGTTATTTTCCACCAACCAACTCTGTACGGTTACGGCTGGTCGGGGTGACAGGATTTGAACCTGCGACCTCGTCGTCCCGAACGACGCGCGCTACCAAACTGCGCTACACCCCGATGCTTGCCTCCGACAATTATGCCCTTTCCAAACCTACTGGAGCTGCCAACTAAATGAGATTGATTAGTATCGCCTCAGGAGGGCAGAAGACCCTGAGAGGTGAGTATATTCCAGTACCAATCCCGGAGGAAACCTGAATGAGGGAGCTATTTCCTTTGTGGTTCCAATTATTGACTCCGGAAGCCATCTTGGCCGGAAGGTCACAGTTTGTGACCAAGGCCCGCCCGCCCGGAAGGCAAATTTGCCCGCCGTGAGTATGACCTGAAAAAATTGTTTTGCATCCCCAGGACATTAGGTAATTCAAAACTCGCTGGTAAGGGGCGTGGGTCAGTCCGAGAGATGTAATCTGTGAGTCATCGGTTACAGTCTCACGTGTCCTGGATTGCTTTACATCCATTGAAGTTGTGACTAAATCGTCCATATTGTGGTGTGCGTCTCCTAAGCCGATCCACTCAATTTCGGTTCCCGACAGACTCATTCTCAGTGCCTTATTCTCAACATCATTCCAACCTAAGGATTCGTAAAGCTCTAATAATCCATCAAAATCGAGCGGAGTTAGAGATTTTTTGTAAGTCAGCCGGGGATTTTTCCTGAGGTAGGAGAGCGGATTCCGGTAGATCGGTGCTGTGCGATCGTTAGAACCGTGAACAACCACTCCAGGTAACCCGGCGAATGGCGAAAGCGCTTTTTTTAGGAGAGCTAGGCCGTTTTCATGCCCGAGGAAGTCTCCTGTCCCAACGATTACGTCAGGTCCGAGGTTGGAAAGATTTTGAATCCATTCCGCGGCCGCTGTTCTCCATGGAGCCATATGAATGTCGCTAAGGTGAAGGACCCGAATGGGTGACGAGCCTTCAGGGAGTACCGCGAGTGTCTCCTCTCTGACGCGCAATTTCCCGGGGTTCTTGAGGCTCATTAGTTAGGAACTCCAAATCTATCGGTGGTGAACCAGGAACGGTATAGGAATGCCCGTTGCTTCAGTCTGTGGGAGGGTCATTCTCTGAAGATGGACCTACCCCGCAAGTCACTTGCAATTGAACCGCGACGTAATTCCAAACCTGAGAACCAGCACCCATACTCTGGGTGGAAACGGTCCCAGCGCCAGGATCGCTTCCGACGCTTCCAGGGCCGCAAGTGAATTGCCTAGCTCCAGTCATCCCGAGGGAGTCCATTGTAGAGGTTGCGTCTGCTGACGACAGGCCAACCAAGTTCGGCATTATCAAGTTACCCAGTTGCTCGCCACCCCCCGCGATGGTAACTCGAACCGTCATTCCGCGGGCAAGATATGTTCCAGCGGCCGGTTCGAAAAGCCCAACCCTAACGGCCTGCACTCCTTCGGCCACGTCTAATCTAAGTCCGATGCTCTCTAGCAGAGTTGAGGCTTCCTCAAGCGTCAGGCCGGCAATGTCGGGCACTGTGACTCCACTGCCCTGAAGCAAGCGATCGGAGGGGCGGGGAAAGGAAGTGCCGCCATATTGCTCGTTAGCGTCTTGCATAACTACTCGCCAAATATCATGGCGAAGGACCGTACCGTTGCGGTACCTTTTCAGACTGTAGTCTCCCAAAATATTTCCAACCCACACCGCGGTGGCAACGCTAGTGCTAGACCCCACCATCCAGGTTTGAACCTGCGAGTCAGTTGTTCCAGTTTTACCGATGACAGGAACATTGCCGCCGGGATTGGAGCGGGATCCAGTTCCCCCAGAAATTACGCCTCTCATCGGATAGGCGGTCGCTGCGGCAATCTCGGTACTTAGCGCCTGG
>MDTG01011882.1_pt1 | contig 25375 bp, 14 predicted proteins | sample 811421 | NCBI WGS metagenome assembly MDTG01 (sample SAMN05326645, study PRJNA326480) | marine metagenome | isolation source: seawater | place: Pacific Ocean: South East | collected 2011 | reverse complement strand
TGCGCCAGGCCCTGAGCGCCCCCCCGCCTCCCGCCTCGCGCGCCCTGCTGGCGCTGGTCGCGCTGGCCAGCCTGGCCGCCCTGGCCAGCGCGGCGGCGCTCTGGGTCGCCAGCCGCCCGGAGCCCCGGCTGAGCGCCTCTCCCAGCCCGAGCGCTCAGCGCCGCCGCGGGCCCGACCCCCTCCGCCTGGCCAGGAGCGCCTTCGCCGCGCGCGCCCCGCTCCGCCTCTACGAGCACGTCCGCGCGGCGCCGGCGGAGGCCTTCGCCGACCCGGCCGCCGCCGCGTTCCGGGACGAGGTCCTGGCTTGGACCCAGGCCGAGCTCGAGCGGGGTCTCGCCAAGGCCACCCCCTGGCTGGCGCCGCTCGGCGCGCTCGAGGAGCGCCTCGGGCGCGAGGACGAGCTTCACCCCCTGGCGCTCGCATACGCGGACGCCCTCCTGCAAGGGGTCTACGAGCAGCGCCTCGACGCAGTCCAGGCCACCGCCGCGACCGAGGCCCTGGCTGACTCCGGGCTCCACGCGCGCGTCGCCACCCTCGAGCTGCTGCTCGACGAGTTCATGCGCACCTTCCTGGCCGAGCGCCGCGACGAGCCCTGGGGCCTCCGCCTCCTGAGCGCCTGCGCCCGCTGCGGGGTGGACCTGCACTTCGACCACTACGCGATCGCAGCCGGCAAGCAGCCGCGCGGCGAGGACCCCCTCTCGGTCTACCTCCGCCTCCGGCTGCGCTTCGTCACCCAGCGCGGGCTGGGCCCGGTCGAGACCCGACGGCAGCTCGCCGCCAGCCTGCTCGAGATCCCCCCCGCCCTCCGAGCCGAGCTGCCCCTCGGCGCGCGGGTGGACGCAGAGCGCGTCATCGTCACCGCGCGGGTCGAGCGCGGCGAGCTCGCCCCGCGCGAGCGCCTGGCGCACCTGCGCGAGCTGCTCGCGCTGCTCGGAGCGCGCCCGCACAACTCCCTCCGCCTCGGGCTCAGCTCCAGCCTGTTCACGCTCTGGCGCGAGGCGCCGCCGGACCTCGTCCCCCTGGTCCGAGCCGAGCTCCTGGCTCAGCTCAGCCGCCTCGAGATGCCCCCCGAGCACCTGCTCCAACACCCCTCGCTGCGTCTGCGAGAGGACCACCTCCGCTACCAGCTCCTCCTGGTGGCCGTCGAGCAGCTCGACGTGGCCGAGGCTCACGTGGCTGCCTTCGCGGCTGACCCGGACCTCCACGAGCAGCTGCGCGAGAGCCTGGAGCGGAACCTCGCCCGCTTGCGCCGCTTCCGCGAGACGGGCGAGTGGGCCAAGCGCTGAAGCCTGGGGATTCGGGCTCCTCGCGTTAGGATCCGCCCACCTGGCCGGAGAGGCTCCATTCATGCGGATCACCAAGGTCTACACCAAGACGGGCGACGCCGGCGAGACCGGCCTCGGCGGAGGGCAGCGGGTCCCCAAGGACCACGCCCGGATCGAGGCCTACGGGACCGTCGACGAGCTCAACAGCCACCTGGGCGTCGCCCGCCTGCACGTCAGCGACCCCGAGCTGGCGGCGGCCCTCGAGGCGGTCCAGCACCACCTCTTCGACATCGGCGGCGACCTCTGCGTCCTGGCGGCCGACAAGGAGCGCTACGGGATGCCGACCTTCCCCCAGGAGCCGGTCAGCTGGCTCGAGGGGTTGATCGACCAGGCCACCGCCGAGCTCCCCCCGCTGAAGGAGTTCATTCTCCCGGCGGGCGAGCCGGGCGCGGCCCACCTCCACGTGGCGCGCACCGTGTGCCGCCGGGCCGAGCGCCTGTGCGTGACGCTCGAGCGCGGCGAAGGCGACGTGTCCGAGCACGTGATCCCCTACCTCAACCGGCTCAGCGACGCGCTCTTCGTGTGGGCCCGCCTGATCAACCTGCGCCAGGGCCAGGGCGACGTGCTCTGGGAGAAGCGCTTCCGCGCGGGCGCGGGCGAGGCCGACCAGGAGCAGTCCTCATGAACGCCGCCGTCGAGGCCGAGAGCGGAATCGTCTACCTGGGACCCTTCGGCGAGTTCGAGCTCGCCGCGATCCAGGAGGAGCTCACAGGCGCCGAGGCCGAGACCCTCGGCGACCCGCTGACCTGCATTCGCGTCAGCGACCCTCGGGCCGCCTACGACGCGACGGGGCTCCTGCTTCGCCTGAGCGCGACCGCTCCCCAGGCCGCGATCGTGGCCTTCTTCGTCGACTCCAAGGCCGGCGCCGAGGGCGTGCGCGTGTTCCAGGGCGGCAGCGAGAACGAGCGCCGCGAGCTGGTGTGGGCCGAGGCCGATGTCCCCGACCCCGCCCAGTGGCCGGTCGGCAGCCTGGCCATGACCTTCGGGCTCCAGGTCGGCGCCCTGACGCGCGTCCCGCGCCCCGGCCGCCCGCCCCTGATTCAGGTGATCGAGGCCCTGCTCTCGGGCGCGACCGTCGAGACCGAGGACCCAAAGCTGCTCCAGCAGGCGGTCGAGCTGCTCGGCCAGATCCCGATCCCGCCGGCGACCGCCGCCCTGATCGCGCACCTGAAGCACGACGACTGGGTGGTCCGCTACCACGCCGCCAAGGGCTACTCGCGGATCGACCGCCAGCAGGGCCAGGAGGAGCAGCCGCGGCTGGAGTCGATCCTCGAGGATGAGGACGAGAGCGTGCGCGAGGCGCTCTTCCAGGGCTTCCTCGAGCTCCTGCCCGAGGTGGACTTCTCAGCCAGCGCGCTGATCGAGCAGATCGACGTCTCGCTCGAGCGCGGGCTGAAGGACGAAGACGAGGACGTGCGCGAGATGGCCGAGCAGGCCGCCGAGCTGCGCGCGCGCCTGCTGGGGTAGCGCCATGTTCACGGGAATCGTCGAGCACGTCGCGCCGATCCTCGCGATCGAGCCCCGCGGAGCCGCCTACCGCTTCCGCCTCGACCTCGGCCCCGTCGCCGAGGGCCTCGAGATCGGCGACAGCGTCGCCTGCGACGGCGCCTGCCTGACCGTCGTCACCCTCGAGGGCCAGATCGCCGAGTTCGACGTGATCCGCGAGACCGTCGAGCGGACCGCCTTCGCCCAGCTCCAGGTCGGGGGCGGGATCAACGTCGAGCGCCCAATGCGCGCCGACGGCCGCTTCCACGGCCACCTCGTCTCGGGTCACGTCGACGGGACCGGCGCGATCGTGGTCAAGCGCGAGGAGGACGGTCAGACCTGGCTCACGGTGGAGATCGCCCCCGAGCTGGCCGCCTTCTGCGTCGAGAAGGGCTCGATCACCCTCTCGGGTGTGAGCCTGACCCTGACCGCGGTCGAGGGCAGCCGGGTCTCGGTGGCCCTGATCCCGCACACCCTCGAGGTCACGACCCTCGGCCAGCGCCGCGAAGGCGAGCTGCTCAATATCGAGGTCGATCAGCTGGCCAAGCTCGTCCACCGCCTGATCTCGCCCTACCTGCCCCAGGGCGCGCCGGGGCTCGACCTCGACGCCCTCAAGCGGGCGGGCTGGGGCCAGCAGGAGGGCTAGGTTCCTCAGCGGAAGCGAACGAGGGAGCTGTCGCAGTCAGCGACAGCTCCTTGGCGCTCCGACGATTGAACGGAGAAAACTCGAAAGCTGGAAAGCGCGGTGACTGCTCAGCGGAGCGGCCTTCTTCGAGTCTCTCCGGTTTCCCCGTTCGAATCAGCTAATCAGGAGGGAGCTGCCGCTGAGCGCGACAGCTCCTCCCCCTTTGGATGGATTGAACCGCCAAGCGCGCCAAGATTGCCAAGATTCGCCATTTCTTGGCGTTCTTGGCGTTCTTGGCGGTTCAGTTTTTATAACGCGAAGGAGCGGTCGCTGAGTGCGACAGCTCCTTCTGCTTCGTCGTTTCGGGCACCGGCACGGGGTACGGGCACGACTGGGAGTTTCCGGACAGGCCCTCTAGTCTTTGTGAGGCGCTGACAGACAGAGTGCTGAGCATCGCCTCTGTCTGCGCTCCGTGGCAGACTCTTCCGCCTCAAGGGGGACTCCACGTGACCAAGACCTGGCTGACCAGCCTCGCGCTGCTCCTAACCTGCGCGCTCCCCGTAGCCGCACAGGACGAGCCCTCGACGGCCGAGCTGCTCGAGCGGCTGCGCCAGCTCGAGCAGCAGGTCAAGCAGCTCCAGGAGGGGCAGCAGCCCGCAGACGCTGGGGGAGACGAGTTCCGCCTCGGCGACGAGGGCGAGGAGTTTCGCCTCGAACCCCCGCCCCCGGCCGAGGAGAGCAAGGCGGCCCCCGGGCCGCTCGAGCGCTCGATCTATCGCAACCGCGCTGGGGGCTACGGCAACCGCCACGGCTACGGCTACTCCGACGACGGGAGCGGGATCGGGTTCGACTTCGGCAAGGGGATCCGCTTCCAGCTCGGCGGCCAGATCCGCGCCCGCGCCGAGTATCGCGACCCCGCCGACCTGCGGATCCCCGGCCAGGCGGGCCGCCCCCTCACGGACGACTCGAGCGACGCCAGCGACTTCATGCTGCTGCGGACGCGGATCAACTTCGACGTGATGCTCGGCCGCCACCTGCGCGCCTTCGTCGAGCTCCAGGACAGCCGCGTGTGGGGCGACACCGAGACCAACCGGGACACGGCCGAGGTCTTCGTCCGCCAGGCCTTCGTCGAGATCGCCGAGCCCTTCGACCTCCCGCTCTGGGTGTGGGCCGGCCGCTGGAAGCTGCCCGACCTGGGTGACCGGCGCCTGATCTTCACGGCCGAGTTCAACAACGTGACCCGCTCCTGGGACGGCGTGCAGGTGTTCGGCCACCTCGGCGGCACCCGCACCGACCCCTTCGTCTGGTTCACGGCCTTCGCCGCCAACGTGCGCGAGGGCCGCGTCGGCACGCGCACCGGCGACGAGAACGACGACTTCTGGTTCTCGGGGATCTACGCGACCGTGCACGGGATCGGCAACTTCACGGTCGACCTCTACGGCTTCTGGCGCCACCTCAGCGACCGCGTGTTCGCGAGCGAGAAGCGCGCCCGCCTCGGCGACCGCAAGGACTTCACCCTCGGGGCGCGGATCGCCGACGACTGGGGCTTCCTCGGCTACTCCGCCGAGGCGGCCTGGCAGTACGGCGACCAGGCCGGCGACCGCGTGCGGGCCTGGGCCGCCGCGGCCAAGGGCTGGGTCAAGCTCGACCTCGACGAGCAGAGCCACGTCGCCTTCCTGGCCGAATACGCCTACGCCTCGGGCGACCGCGACCCCGACGACGGCAAGCGTCAGGCCTTTGACCCCCTCGCCCCCTCGATCCACCTCAACCACGGGCGAATGGACAACTTCGTGTGGAGCAACGTCCACGACGTGATGCTCGGCGTGCGCTACGCGCCGCTGAAGTGGCTGAAGTTCCACCTCGAGGGCCACGCCTTCTGGCTGGATAAGCGCAAGGACGCCTGGTATTTCCGCCCCAACGTCGTCCTGCGCCAGGACCCGACCGGCCGCGCGAGCAGCTTCGTCGGCAGCGAGCTCGACCTGTGGGTCAGCGCCAAGGTGTGGGACCACCTCACGGTCCGCGCCGGCTACTCGCGCTTCTTCGCGGCCGACTACGTGCGCAACACGGGCAAGAACACCTTGGGCCGCGGCAGCGGCGCCGATCAGGACTGGGCCTTCCTGACCCTGCAGCTCGACTTTTGAAGCGCGCGCGCCTGCTGGCCCTCGCGCTCCCGGGTCTGCTCTGCACCAGCGGCTGCTTCCTGATCGCGCTGGGCTACCCCAGCTACGACATCAACTACGCGACCTACCGCCTCCCGGCCAAGGCGACCCGCTTCGCGGCCGTGTGCACGCCGCAGGACGACTACAACGCCGCCCCGCCGCCCATGCTCGAGGCGCGCTCCACGCTCGTGTTCTCCTCCAACCGCCCTGGCGGGGCCGGCGGCTTCGACCTCGTCGCCTACGACATGAGCGCGACCTTCAACCAGGACAGCGGCCACTTCGACCTCTGGGCCCGCCGCCTCCTCGACGAGGACCGCTCCTGGAACGCGGACCGGGCCCGCGTGCTCGACCTGCTGAAGTCGATCAACTCGAGCGCCGACGAGCTGGGCCCGAGCTGGATCGGCTACGAGCAGCGCGCGTTGACCTTCACCAGCGACCGCGACGGCCAACGCGACGTCTACCTCTACGGGCCCGAGCTGGCGCGACCGCTCCCGCTGGGGGCGCTCAACAGCCCGCACGACGACGGCTACGCCTGCGTCGTCTCGGCCAGCCAGAGCGTGGCCTTCGACTCCAACCGCGGCGGAGACCACGACCTCTACCAGACGCCGCTCACGACGCTCCCCCACGACGCCACGAGCGTCGCGCCCCTCGCCGCGCTCAACAGCCCCGCCAACGACCGGGCCCCCTTCGCCTGCGAGCGGCGCCTGGTCTTCGCCTCGGACCGAGCCGGCGGGCAGGGCGGCTACGACCTCTACCTGTCCCGCTACGTCGACGGGCGCTGGACGACCCCGGTCAACCTCGGGCCCCAGATCAACTCGGCTGCCGACGAGTTCCGCCCGGTGATCGTGCCCGCCCCCGAGTTCAGCAACGACCTCTTGCTCTTCTCCTCGAACCGCCCCGGCGGAGCTGGGGGCTACGACCTCTACTACGCCGGCGTCGACCGCTAGCGAGGAAGGGGTCCTGCCCTCGAAGGCGCCTTGACGAGGCGCCTTAGAAGGAAAGTAGAACAGAGGAAGGAAGGAAGTCGGTGCCTGCGAAGGCAAGGTCGCCTTGGTGATCCAGCTCGCTACAGGCCCTGAACGAGCGATCGCCTATCAAGCAGCCGCAGCCTTCCTCTCCTTCCTCCTTCCTGCCTTCCTTCTCTCACGCGCCTCGCCCACCGGCCCTCGCCTCGCGAGCGCCTCACCGAGCGCTGGTAGGAGCCAGCCGTGCTCGAGTCCGAGGGCTGCCTTCCTTGCTCGTCAGCGCTGATAGAAGACCTCGACCACGTTGGCGGCGCGACTGCTCGTGACGAGGTCCTGCTTGCCGTCCCCGTCTACGTCCAGGATCTCGCACGCGAAGGGCGAGGGGCTGGTGCTGAGGAAGATCGGCCCAGCCAGCGACTGCGCCCCGGCCTTGTTGGCCCCGGAGTTCTGGTAGTAGACGCCGACCTGGTTGCTGCCGGCGTAGGTGATCGCGAGGTCGTCGAGGCCGTCCCCGTTCAGGTCACCAGCCACGATCTCCGCCGGCTGGAGCAAGGTCAGCAACGAGACCACCGTGTCGAACTTGGGGGGCACCTGCGCCGGCTTGTTCTGAAAGGCCACGCCCACCAGGCTGCCGACGAAGTTGGTGAAGGCCACGTCCTTCAGCCCGTCGTTGTTGAGGTCGGCCGCGATGGCGTAGGACGCGCCGGTGAAGCCAGGCAGCTGGATCCCGCCGGTCACGCCGTCCTGCGGCGCACCGAGGGTCCCCGCGGGGCCCTGAAGGATGATCTGGAAATTCGGCGGGACAGCGGTGTTGAGGGGCACGAGCACGTCGAGGTCCCCGTCGCCATCGAGATCGGACAGCGTGGCTGAGCTGGGGAGCGCCATCGTGAAGCTGACGTCGGTCGCGAAGGTCGCGTTGGCGCCGCCGCGGAACACGCGGAGCGTGCCCGTCGTGGCGCCGCTGAGCTCGACGAGCACGAGGTCCGGGTGCGCGTCCCCCACGATCTGCCCGACATAGCCGCCGAACACGGTCGACGAGGAGAGCACGACCCGCGTCGTGGTCTGAATCGGGGCCGCGCCGCCCTGGTTGAGCAGGACGGCGGCGCCGCCCCGGCTCTCGGTGCTGGACTGCGTGAACACGACGACGTCGTTGCGCCCGTCGTTGTTGTGGTCGCCGATCCCTACGCCGCTCGCGCTGACGAGCCGCAGCGAGCCCACCCCGGGGGTCGGCGAGAGGAGGGACTTGTCCTGGATCTCGACCCCGATCTCGGAGCTGCCTCCGCTGGGGAAGAGGGCCTTCAGTCCGCCCGCGCCGTCGCGCGCCAAGATCGAGATCGAGGTGTCGCCGCTGTTGCCCACCACCAGCTCGAGCCCCGGCGTCGACGAGTCGAGCTCGCCCGCGGTGAGCGACTGCGGGCTCGTGCCGACGGGGAAGCTGAGGGGTCGGTCGAGGGTCCCCGGCACCAGGGCCTGCAACCGGCTCACGTCGGCCAGCGTCGAGCCGCTGACCAGCACGTCTGCCCGCCCGTCTCCGCTGACGTCGCCGACCTCGAGGTCGAAGGGGTTGAGGCTCGTCGAGAAGCGGACCGCGTCGAAGGTCGTCACACCGCCGCTGGTGCCCTTGTTCACGTAGATCGTGATCCGGTTCTGGACGCCCTCGGTCACGCTCAGATCGACGCGACCGTCGCCGTTGACGTCCTGGGCCACGTAGCGGGCGGTGCCCACGCCCGTGTAGAGCGTCGCCGCGGGCTGCATCGAGGCCGCCCCCGCCACCAGCGCAGGGGGCGCCGGCGACTGGCGCATGCTCAGGGTCGGGGACCCCATGTTCGCCCCCGGGAAGCTGACCTGGGGTCCTGCCCCGTCGGGGTCCGCGCCGCGCAGCACGATGATCCGCTGGCTGAAGGCGCCGCCGCAGGCGAGGTCCGGCAAGCCGTCCTCGTTGAAGTCCCCGACGGCCACCGACTGCACGTCCCCCTGAGGGATCCCGAAGGAGCTGAGGTCGATGTTCGTCGCCGCGTTGAAGGTCCCCGCAGGTCCCTGGGTGATGATCGAGACCGAGCGCTCGACGGCGTTGGCCACGATCACGTCCAGCAGCCCGTTGGAGGTCACGTCGGCCACGGTCGCGTGCAGCGAGAAGGCGGGGTTGGCCCCGCCGGTCCCCACCGGGATCGTGATCGGGGCCTCGAAGTAGGCCCCCGCGGCCCGCCGCAGCAGGATCGAGACGGCGCCCCGGGTGCTGGTCGCGGTGGTCGTCGCGGCGTGCACGACCACGAGGTCCTGCTTGCCGTCGGGTCCGCCGCCGTTGGAGGCGATATCCACTGCGATCAGGTCCGTCGGCCGGACGCCGCCGGTCTGGATCAGCTGGGCAGGTGTCCCGATCGCTCCTCCGGTCTGCGGGAGCACGACGATCGAGTGGTTGCGCTGGTGGCCGGCGCCCAGCGAGTAGCTGCTGCTCGTGAGCCCCGTCACGAAGGCACCCGCCGTGAAGGCGTTGGCCGGCGCCGCGGTCAGCGTGATTCGATTGTTCGCCGCGTCGACCGACTGGATCTTGCCCTGCTCGGTGGTCGCGCCTTGCGAGATCAAGACCTGCATCCCGACCTCGAAGGCCTCTCCGCTGAGGGGCGAGAAGGGGCTCAAGGACTGGAGGGTGAACACCGCGCCCGCCACCGCCGTGACCGACGAGGTGATCTGGGGCGGCAGCTCATTGGCGATCACGAGGTCGGAGGTCGGGCTGGCGACCGTCGAGAGGTCTTCGTCGCAGGACAGGACCGCGAGCTGACCCGGTCGGAAGTCGTTGGGCAGGCTGGTCGCGCTGACCCCCGCCTGGCCGCTGAGGCGGAGGGTCAGGTTGGCGGTCGCCGCGACGGCCCCGCCCAGGGCCGCCGAGCCGGGCAGGAGCCCTGAGCCAGCGTAGTTGTCGGGGTCCTCGATCGTGATCGTGTTGGCGCCGATCGCTGAGACCCGGAAGAAGCGAGGGCCGATCGGATCCCCCAGCGGCGCTCCCCCGAAGGAGCGCGGCAGCCCGAGCCAGTCGCCGACCGCCACGGGACTCGTCGACCCGGTCACGTTCAGGGTCGTGGTCCCGTTCCAGGCGATCTGCGTCGCGACCGGCAGCGCTCGCCCCAGCAGCGTCTTGGTCACCGGCGACTGGAACGCCTGTCCGTCACTCAGCAGGAGCGCGTAGCTGCGCAGGAGGTCGCTGCTCAGGACCGCGTCGATCTTCCCGTCGCCGTTGAGGTCGCCGCTGGCGAAGCCCTTGACCTGTCCCAGGTTGCCGGGCGCGATCACGGCGTCGGTCAGGGGCCCGTTGCTGACGAAGAAGTTCCCGGTCCGGGCGGTGGTCGTGCTGGTCCCGTCCGAGAGGGTCAGCGTCACCTCGACCAGGCGGTTGTTGCCGAACCCGAGGTCGGCGAAGGAGTCCCACACCAGGTTGAGGTTGGTCCCGCTGACCGAGCTGGGGACCGAGCCAGGGACCGAGCTGGGCGAACCCGACTTGATCGTGAGGTTCCCGCTCGCGCCGCTGTTGACGTCGCGCCAGGTCGCGCTCGAGAGGGTCAGGCTCGCGCCCGGGTTGGCGTCGGCCGCGCGATAGGCGAGGGCGACCTCGAAGGAGTCGCGCGCCGGGGCCGAGACCTCCAGGGTCGGGGCGATGTTGTTGGCGATCGAGAACACGTTCGACTCGACCGGCGTGCCCGGCTGGCTGTCGATGGTGTCGATCGGCGTGACCCGGATCTGCACGTCGTTGGCGTTCTGGGCCGAAAACAGGACGGAGGTGTTCCAGGTCAGGTTGTGGGTCACCCCGCTCGGCGAAGAGGCCAGCCCGGTCGTCCCGCCGCTGAGGATCTGGTCGGCGGGGATGTCCTGATAAGCCTGGCCGTTGGCCCGGTACTCCAGCTTGAGGTCGATCCGGTCCGACTCGGGGTCCCGCAGCACGACGGAGAACACGAGGTTCTGCGACTGGGTCGTCGCGAGCGGAGTGACCGTGCCCTCGGGAAGGTCGTTGGTCCAGGTCAGACCACCGCCCAGCGTCCCCGTCCCGCCGGCCGGGTTGGTCACCGCCACGTCCACCGGGCCGACCGTCGACGCGCTCGGCAGGACGATCGTGAGCGTGTTGGCGTCGATCACCTGGACGCTGGTGGCCGCGGTCCCGCCCACGGTGACCGTCGGCAGGCTCACGCCATCCGTAGGGAAGTTCGAGCCCGTGATCGTGGCGCTCATGCCCCCCATGTGGCTGGCCGTGGCTGGCGAGATCGCCGTGACCTCGGGCGCCGGAACGGTGGCCACGGTGCTGCTGGACGATCCCCCCGAGGCGCTCGCCGCGATCCCTCCGACCAGCAGACTCAATCCACAGCCCGAGGCGCTCGCGACGAACGCGAGGGCCAGGCTCAGTCCAAACAGCCTCACCATTGCTTCCCCGACTGACCGCATGAGGTCCTAGAGCTTGGTCTCTAGCTTGAGACCCTCCGTCGGGGTCTCGGCGCGGAGCTCGCGGTAGAGCTGCTCGGGCAGCAGGAAGAGCGCCCAGAACTCCTTGCCGAAGGAGACCTGCACCCCGCTCTCGAGGCGCTGGGGCTTGCGCGGCTCGACCCGCTTGTTGGAGATCGTGGTCCCGTTGGTCGAGCTCCAGTCGGTCAGGCTCCAGTTGTCGCCCTCTCGCATGAAGTAGGCCTGGAGCTTGCTGATCGAGCCGAGCGCGATCACCACGTCGTTGTTCCCCGCGCGCCCGACCGAGATCATGTTCGGGAAGGGGTTGTTGGGCCGCTTGTCCAGGGGCGCGACGCGGTCGAGGTAGGCGGCCGCCGCGGCCGGATCGGCGTCGAGGCTGTCGTCCTGGAGGATCGTGCGCCGATAGGACTCGACGGGGTCCACGGGGTTGCTCTCCTGAGCGCTGACGCCAGCCGTGCCGGGGGGCGGGGTCACCCACAGCACGGGGTTCGGATAGCGCGAGAGGAACTCCTCGCGGTTCAGGCGCAGCGCTTCGGCGCGCATGTCCTGCTGCCAAGTAAATGCCGAGTGAGGCTCGTTCATTGCTATGCAGTCCTTCTGAGCAAGGGGGATCAGTCGCTCAAGCGCAGCGGGATCAGGACCTCGACGGAGCGAAGGTCGAGCTCGGCCACGCGCAGGCGAACTTGTTGATTGGTGGGTTGGAGCTGGACGACCAGGTAGCGCGGGCTGACCGAGGCCACCGTGCCGCGGTATTCGCGGCCCGAGCGGGAGCGCGCCAGGAAGGCGTCGCCGGGGCGGAGCGAGCTGGCCCGGAAGAGCAGGAACGCGCTCGAGCGCTCGACCTCGTCGTAGGCCACCGCGACCGGGCCGCGCCCGGGGACGCTGACCACCGCGCGCTCGGTGTCCGCCTCCTCGACCCGACCGCGCAGCTCGACGCCGCCCGTCGGCTGCAGGATCACCTCGTCGTCCACCGCGAAGGGAGCGACGCGCCCGCGGGCCTCGAGCGTCTCCGCGTCGATCCGGTCGAGCCCGAGCCGCACGACGCCGCGCCCGGCCATGCGCAAGAACACGCCGGAGGGGCCCGCGCCGAGCAGGACGCCTTCGTAGCGATTGCCGCTCAGGCTCTTGACCGCGACGCGCTCGCCGGCGCAGAGGCTCACCCAGTCCACCGCTGACCGCGTCACTTCGCCCGCCGCTGAGCTGCGGGCAAGAAGAAGCGGGTGGAGCCGCGCAGCAGCGGCCGCTGACGCACGCCGAGCAGCGCCGCCTCCGCCACCACGCCCTCGCGCGTGGCGGTGAAGAGCTCGCCTGCGTCGACGCGCCCCTCGGCGCTGGTGTCGGTCTCCGGGTCGCTCAGGGCCCGCAGGAAGCGGTGCGTCAGCAGCCCGTGGTTCAGGTAGTCCCGCGCCAGGACCGACTCGCCGGCCGAGCCAGCCAGGAGCAGCGCCCCTTCCTTTGGGGCGGCGAGCTCGCTCGCCTGGCCGCCGCGAATACAGCGCGGTCCGCCGTCGAAGCCTGCGTCGATCACGACCAGCTTCTCGCCGGGGAAGCGGGAGAGCTCGGCCAAGAGCTCGGCCAGCGGGAGCGCGCCCCCCTCTTGCTCATTGTCGTGCAGGAGCAGCAGCGGCCGCCCCGCGGCGTCGCGCGAGCCGTAGCCGGCGAAGTAGACCAGCACGTTGTCGCCGGGGCGGGCGCGGCCGAGCTGCGTCGCGAGCGAGGAGCGAACGCTCGCCACGCTCGCGGCGCCGTCCAGGATCAGCTCCGTGCGGCTCCCGTCGACGCCGAGCTGCTCGACCGCCTCGACGACGGCGCGGGCGTCGCCCGCAGCGTAGGGCAGCTCGGGGCGGGCCAGGCCGTCGGAGTAGCGCGAGACGCCGACCGCGAACACCAGCGTCTTGCGCCGCTGCTCCTCGTAGTCCGCCGAGCTGGTCACCCGGCGCAGGAGGGCGTCGCTGCGCAGCGACGCCGCCACGACGAGCTGCTTGCGCGCCTCCGGGAAGAGCAGGCCCGCGATCCGCTGCCAGCGCTCGGGGTCGAGGGGGGTGTAGACGAAGCCGAAGAAGTGCCAGCCGCGGTCGAACTCGTCGAAGCTGCCGCGGGCCACGGCCTCGATCTCCTCGCTGGCGAGCACGGCGCCGGACTCAGCGCTGACCAGGCTCAGCTCCGCCGTCGCGCTGAGGGTGAACTCCTCCGTCGCGACCCACCAGGCGGGGACCATCCAGAAGAACCAGTTGAGAATGTTGGGGATCCACCAGCCGTTGCGGCCCTCGTAGGCGCTCTGGAGGTCCTTGAGCCGGACCCGCAGCAGGAAGTCGTCCTGCTGCGCGTAGGCCTCGCTGAGGGTGCCCGTCTCCATGATCCGCACGCGCTCGAAGCTGCCGCTGGCCGCGAGGGTCGACACCAGGGCCCGGTCGAAGTCCCGCGCGCGGAAGGCGACGCCGGCGCTCGGGCGCCAGCCCTTCTGCCGCTCCTCGGCGGTCAGCCCGATCGAGGTCAAGGGAGCGACCCCGAGCCGCCCCAGCTTGGGCGCGTCGCGCCGCGCGAGGGCTAGGACCGCGGGGTCCTGCTCGGGGTGGTCGCCTGCGGGGATCGCCGAGCAGCCCTGCGAGAGCAGGGCCAAGGCGGCCAGTCCGATCAGCGCGCAGCGCCTCACTCCGTCACCTCTCGCACCAGCCGAAAGCCGATCCAGCCCGCCAGCTCCGCCGGCGGCTGCGCCCCGGGCGTCCCGCTCACGGCGACGCGGGCGTAGCGCTCGGCGAGGTGGCGGGGCGCAGCCCAGCAGGCCCCCTTGGTCCCGGGCCCGCTCGGGAGCTCGACCCACTCCATCACACCGCGACCAAGCCCCTGAACTCCGAGCGCCGAGCGATCGGACTCGTCCTGGCCGACCTCGGGTGGCTGCTGACTCGCGCCCCCCCACTCGCCGAAGGCGTCCCCCCAGGGGTAGACCCGGGCCCGCTCCCGCGCCGGGTCCCAGCTCGCAGCCAAGGTCCACTCGGCCTCCCGGGGCAGGCGCCAGCGTCCGCCCCGCTCCCGGCTCAGCCAGCGCGCGTAGGCGCGGGCCTCGTAGACGCTGACCCCGCGCACCGGCCGCTCCGCGTTGCTCTGATCGCCGTAGCTGCCCTCGCGCCAGGAGCGCGGCGCGCCCTGCTCGCGGACGGCGGCGGCCTGCGCGCCGCTGTCCCAGAAGCGATCGTCACCGTAGCCGCCAGCCTGCACGAAGGCGGCGAAGGCCTCGTTGGTGACCTCGGTCTGCTGGAGGTAGACCCCACCGCCGGCGTGGTCGCGCACCTGGGGGAGATAGACCAGTCCGGCCAGCTCGCGCTTTGCCAGCGCAGCCCAGGCGCGTCGGTCGCGCGCCAGCTCGGCAGCGGCTGACTCTCGCAGCGCGCCCTCAGCCCGCTCGAGCAGGCTCAGCGCCGCCGAGCGCCCCTCCGTCCCGCGAAAGAGCCGGGCCGCCTCTCGCCGGCTGCGGTCGATCAAGCGCTGCTCGGCCGAGGTCGCCAGGGCCTCCGCCGGGGCCGACCCCGGCAGATACTCAAGCGCGCGAACCGCCCGGTTGAGCGCCTGCGCCAGGTCCCCTGCGGCGAGCGCCTGCTGCCCCTCGTCGAGGAGCTCCTGGCCGCGCTCGCGGCAGCGGGTCTCGATCACCCGACCCTCGGCCGCCAGGGTCTCTTCGTCCAGGCCCTGAGCGCGCGCGAGGGCCAGCCGCTCGCGCGCCCCGAGCAGGTCACCCCGCCGCAGCAGCGCCTTGGCCTCCTGCAAGTGGCCTTCGCCCGTCAGCAAGCGCTGCAGGCGGGCGTCGCGGGCCGCGATCTCGGCGCGAACCTCGGTCACGACGGCCGCGATCCCCAGCTTGCGCGCCTCGCGCAGCCAGAAGCGCCCCATGTCGACCGCCTCGCCCTCGATCGCCGTGTCAGCCAGGCGCAGCGCCAGAGATAGCTTGTGGGTCTCGAGCTCGCGGCGGACCTCGCTCGCGCCCGCCGGGAGGAGGACCAGGGCGTCCGAGACGTGCCCGATCGCCTCCAGGGGATCGCTCTCCGCTCGAGACCTGGCCAGCAGCTGGCGCGCCCGCTCCTCGGCTGCGGCCTGCGCGCGCCGCGCCGCGTCCAGGCGCGCCTGCTCGCGCTCCTTGAGGGCCTGCGCCTCTCGCTGGGCGCGCTCCTGCGCCAGCTTGGCCTCGGCCTCGCGCGCCTTGCGCAAGGCGTCGGCCGCTTCGAGCTGCGCCGTCTGCTCGCGCAGGCGCGCCTCCTGGTCGGCGAGGCGCTGCTCCGCCGCGCGCTGCTCGCGCAGGGCCTGGCGCTGCGCGCCGGCCGCCAGGTTGTCCGGGTCGAGGGTCAGGGCCTGAGTCAGCAGCTCCTCGCGCTCGTCGAGGGGCAGCGACTCCTGGCCGGCTTGCTCGATCAGCCCCACGACCTGGGCGTGCGCCTCGGCCCGCCGGTAGAGCACCCAGCCGCCGCTCCCGCTGAGGACCAGGAGGCACACGCTCGCGGCGATCACGGTCGCCTTGTTGCGCCGCACGGCCTTGCGCAGCCGATAGCGCCAGGTGGCGGGGCGGGCGACCACCGGCAGGTCGGCTTGATAGCGCTCGAGATCCTGGGCCAGCTCGGCGGCGCTCTGATAGCGCCGCTCGGGCTCCTTGGCCATGGCCATCTCGACGATCGCGACCAGGTCGCGGTCGAGGTGCGGCGCGATCGAGCGGAGCGAGTCGGGGTCGCGGCTCTGGATCGCCATCACGACCGCGGCGTGAGTCCCCTGAAAGGGAAGCCGGCCGCTGAGCAGCTCGTAGGCGATCACGCCCATGGCGTAGACGTCGGTGCGGATATCGACCTCGCGCACTCGACCGGCCGCCTGCTCGGGCGCCATGTATTGCGGCGTGCCGATCAGCGCGCCGTCCACCGTCCCCGCGCCGCTCTCCTCGCCGAGGCGCTTGGCGATCCCGAAGTCGATGATCTTCGGCCCGTCCTCGGCCACGAGCACGTTCTCGGGCTTGAGGTCGCGGTGCAGGATGCCGTGCTGGTGGAAGTGCTGGACGCCCTCGGCGAGGACCTGCGTCAGGCGGGCTACCTCGCGCGGATCGGACTGGCCCTCGCGCACGTGGACGTCGAGGGTCGAGCCCTCGATGTAGTCCATGGTGTAGAAGGGATAGCCGTTGACCTCGCCGATCTCGTGGACGGGCACGATCGCGGGGTGCGTCAGGGCCGCGGCGGCCTCGGCCTCGTTCAGGAAGCGCTTCTTGCGCGTCTTGCTCGCCAGCGCCCCGCCGCGCATGACCTTGAGCGCGACGACGCGGTTCAGCTTGATCTGACGGGCGCGGAACACCACGCCCATGGCCCCCTCGGCCACGCGGGCCAGGATCTCGTGCCCGGCGAAGGTGCCCCCCACGCCCGGGAAGCCCTCGATCGACTGGTTGCCGCCGCTGCCCTGCGCGACCGTGCCCTCGGCCGGCTCCTCGAGCAGGCGCAGGGTCAGGGGGCACACGTTGCGCAGCGTGTTCGCCTCGGCGAACACCTCCATGGCGCGGAAGGGATCGAGCAAGCCTTCGGCCGTCAGCCAGTCGGCGGCCGCCTGCTCGCTGGCCCAGGCCTCCGCCGCTTGGTCCCAATCGATCAAGCCCAGCCGGATCGCGACGCGCGTCACCCGCGCGTCGCTCAGCGCCGCCTGGTGCTCGCCCGAGAGCACCTCGACGTCGAGCAGCTCGGCCAAGGGGCGAGAGCGCTCGCTCGCCTGCTCGATCGCGAGCACGGTGCCCTCGCGCGAGCCCTCGAGCGCGACCGCCTGGTCTCCCCCGCGCTCTCCGTCCAGGGTGCCGCCAGGGGCCAGGGCGCTGCCTGCGCCGAGGGCCATGGTGTTGGGCGATAGAGCGATCCCCTGCTCGAGACCGCGCTCGCCGTCGAGGGTCCCGCCGCCCCCACCCAGGGCCAGCGCGAGGCCCGCCGGGCCCGCGTCTTCGCCCAGCGCGATCCCTTGCCCCGCGCCCCGCTCGCCGTCGAGGGTCCCGCCCCCGCCGCCGCCGAGGTCGAGGCCGAGGCCCAGGCCGCCGGCCTCCTCGTCGTCTGCGCCGCCGAGAGCGATCCCCTGGGCGAAGCCGCGCTCGCCGTCGAGGGTCCCCCCGAGCTGGGGACTGGGCGCGGCCCCGCGCGGCAGCTCGCGCGCCAGCTCCTCCAGCGCAGCCGCGGCCACGGCGCTCAGGCGCCCGCCTGCGACGAGTCGCTCCAGCGCGTCGACCGGCAAGGGCGAACCACAGAGCTCGAGGTCCTCGGGATCGAGGGCCTGGAGCCCGATCGCGCGCGCGAGCAGGTCGCGCGCCGAGAGCGAAGAGTTGGCGTTGGTCAGCTTCATCCCGAACCGACTGGGAAGATGACAGCGACACAGAGTTCTGCAAACGTCAGAGCAATAATGCGGAGCGAAACTGGGCAGGCGCATTTGCATGCCCCTCGCTCGACCGGCTCGATCTAGTCCGCGAGGGCGCGCTCCAGCTCGAGCGCGGACTCGCGCAGCTCGCTCGAGGCGCGCCCCAGCGCCCGCTGAATGGCTGGCAGCGCGCGTAACTCTTGCCACTGCGAGAGGGCAAGGTCGCTCGCCGACTCTTCGCTCGCGCCGAGCGCTCGCCGCGCCAGGTAGACCACCCGCCCCATCCGCACCGCGACGGCCGTCGGGTCGGTCGAGAGCCGGGCCAACTCGTCGCGACACAGACTGAAGAGCGGCGCCAGCAAGTCCAAGCGGCCGCCCTCGAGCGCAGGCTCGAGGCGACTGCGCGCGGCGGCGAAGGCCAGCCGCGCCACCTCGGGGCGACGCCGCGCGAGGATCCGCCCGCGGGTCGCCTCCAGCTCGGCCCAGCGAGCCGGATAGGCCCGCTCGTGCTCCCGCGACCGCAGCCGCTCGCTCGCCTCCTCGCAGCAGCGCTCGGCCTCCGCGGGCTCACCCTGCTCGCTCAAGAGCTCACCCCGCAGGCGGAGGGCCTCGACCCGCAGCAGCAGGCGCGCGTCCCCGGCCTCGAGGTCGTCGAGGGCCTCGAGCAGCTCGCCCAGCAGCTCGAGGGCCTGGGGCTCCTGACCCAGGCGGCTCGCGGCGCGCGCCTCGAGCAAGGCCAGCTCGACGAAGAGCAGCGCGTCCTCGACGCCCCCCACCTCGTCGAGCACGCCTCGGGCGGTGGTGGCCGCCTCCAGCGCGAAGAGCGGCTCGCCGAGCTGCAAGAGCGCGTGCGCGCGGGTCCGCTCCAGGCGCGCCAGGGCGTCGCCGCGCTCGGGATCCGGCAGGCGCTGGCCGCCGCCGAAGCGAGCCAGCTCGATCATGCCGCGCGCCGCGTCGTGCAAGGCCTCGTGGGGGTCCCACCCCAGCGCCCAGGCCTGCGCGCGCTCGACGTGCGCCCGCAGCCGGAGGGGCTCGGGAGGCCGCGGCTCGCCGGGCGCGCGCGGCGCCCCGGGAGGCAGCGCCGCCAGGGCGGCGGCGCAGGCGCGCCGCGCGCTGCGCGGGTCGTCGTCCTCGACGAGGCTCAGCCGCGCCAGCTCGCACCAGCAGCGCGCCAGCGCGCGGGCCCGCTCGGGGTCCGCGGCGCTGGCTTCCTCTTCCTGCTCGGCGGCGCGGATTCGCCGCAGCAGCTCGGTCGCGCGGATCGAGCGGGCGTGGGCCTTGGCTGGGGGCGCCGGACTCAGCTCAGCCGCCGCGGCGCGAGTCCCACCACTTACGCCAGCGCTGCACGCCGAGCTCGCGCGCCGACTCGCGCGCGCCCGGGTCGTAGCCCATGGCGTCCTTGGTGCGACGGAGGTTCTTGAGCGCCTCGAACGCCGCCGTGCGGACCTCGAGTCGGTCGTCCTCGAGCATGTCGATCACGGCGCCGACCGGCACGTCGCGGGCGCGGGGGAGGAACGCGAAGGCCGCCGCCGCATCGGCGCGCAGGCTGCTGTCGCCCTCGAGGAGCGAGACCAGCTTGGCCGCCGCGTCCACGCCGCCCAGGCGCCCGAGGGCCGCCACGACCGCCTTGCCGACCTCGGGGTTGGGGTCGCTGAGCAAGCCGAGCAGGGGCTCGACGTCGGCGCCGCTGTCGCCGATCCGTCCGATCGCGCCCGCAGCCGAGGTCACCAGCTTGCGATCCTCGGCCTCGAGCAGCTCACGCAGCGCCTCGAGCGCCGCCTCCCTCGCCGAGGTCGCCCGGTAGGGCGCCGGGGCCTTGGGCTCGCGCAGGCGCGCCAGGAAGCCGTCGACCACCCCCGCGCGCGTCTTGACCAGCAGCGCGTCGTCGCGGGCCAGGGTCAGGGCGCGCTGGAGGGCCTCCTCGGAGCCGACCTCGTAGAGGCCGCGCACGACGGCGCCCACGTCCTGGGGGTTGCCGCGCAGCACGCGCTCGAGCTCGCCCGCGGCCTTGTTTCCGCCCGCCGAGCCGAGCACGGCCAACGCCGTGGGCCGCACGACCTCGTCGTTGCTGTCGAGGGCCTTGCGCGCCAGGTCCACCGCGGCCGGGTCCCCCTGCTCGCCGAGGACCTCCAGCGCGAACACCCGCGCGTAGGGGTTGCCGTGGTCACCCGCCACCGCGCGCAGGGCCGCGGACCGGTCCTGGCCGTCCTGGGGGAAGGTCTGCAGCAGCACGGGGCGCAGGAGCTTGCGCCCTTTGGCGCTCAGCGCGTTGAGGAACACCTCGCGCCGGCGCGGGATCGCCAGCCGGCGCAAGGCCTGCAGCCCGCGCCGCTTCATGTTCTCGTCGAGCACCTCGGAGGTCGCCTCGACGAGCTGCTTGAGCGCCGCGTCGTCGCCCGCCTTGACCAGGGCCGCCGCGGCAGGGATCTGCACCTCGGGGGTGTCCTTCAGCCCCTGCTCGAGGAGCCCCGTCGACTTGGGCCCGCTGGGCAGCCGCCCCAGGACCTCCATCACGCGCCGCCGGCCCGGCGTGCGCAGGATGCCGGTCCCCACGCCCCCGCGCTGAATGCTCTTCTCGTAGGCCTGGGCGCACTGGCCGACCACGTAGGCCCGGTCCTCCGGCGAGCGCAGGCCGACCTCGACCAGGCCGTCGCGGTGCCGCTCCGTCTCGCTGCGGTTGTTGAGGTGGAGCATGAACTCCGCCACCGCCTCGGCGCGCAGCTGCTCGTAGCTCTTCTCCGGCTTTTCCTCGGTGCTCGAGCAGCCGCTGAGCAGCAGCGCTCCCACGAGCGCGCACCCGATCAGTCTCCCGGCGATCAGTCGTCCCATTCCAGCTCCTTCACGCAGCGGAAGCCCATGTCGTCGCCGCGCAGATACACGTGGCAAGCGATGACCTGAGTCAGCCGCGCGTCTTGCGGGCGCTTGAGGTAGGACCCGCCGATCAGCACGTACTTGTCGCCCTCGCGGACGATCTCACGCACGTTGCCGATCAGGTCCTGGATCCCCCGCACCTCGCCCTTCTTGAAGCTGCCGACCGGCAGCGGGCCGCCCTTGCGGGCGTCCTTGAGGTTGGCGCGTCCGGGCTGATAGCTGCTCCCCCAAGGGAACTGCTTGCCGCCGGCGGCCGAGCGGAACTCCTCCACCGTGGGGAGCCGCTTGCCGCTCCAGCGCGCGAAGGCCTCGGCCTCGAAGTAGCCGACCCCCGTGACGGGGTGGTCCGGCCCGAACTTGCTCGGGGGCTTGCCGCCGACCCAGGTCCGCGGCCCGGGCTTGCCGTCGCGGGTCGTCAGGCGTCCGTCCTTGAGCCGGGCCAGCCCGAGCTGCCCCCACACCTGGGGGTCGGCCTTGGCGTATTCAGCCAGGAAGGGCTCGTAGGCGCCGACGGTGACCTCGGTCGGGTCGATATAGAGGGCGCCCCGCGAGGTCTTGCGCAGCCACACCATGCCGGCGAAGGCCTGCGCGACGGCCTTGATCCGGCCCAAGCGCGCCTCGAGGTCCTTCAGCCGCTGGTCGTGGTCCTTCACCCGCGGGTGGTTGCCCGGCAGCTCGGGCAGGGCGAGGGCCTCGACCTGCGGCAAGAGCTTGCCGAGCCCGGCGGTCGGCACCCGCGCGGCGAGGGCCTCGACCTTGGCCTTGAAGGCGGCGAGGCGCGCGCCGCTGTCGGCCTCGGCCTCGATCGCCCCCAGCCGCTTGCGCAGCCGCTCGACCCGGGCCTCGTCCTCGAAGGGTGAGCTGTGCTCGGAGAGGGTCGCCAGCGAGCCCCGCGCCAGCTCGAGGGCCCGCTCTGCCCGACCGTTGGCGATCGCCTCCTCGGCCTCGACCACGTGCGCGAGGAGGGTCAGCCGCCGCTGGCCCTTCGCCGCCTCCTCGGCCCGGGGGGACTCGACCTTGCCGAGGGCCTCCGCCGCCAGGGCGAACACCTTGCGCGCAGCCGAGTCGGCCTCATGCGCCTCGAGCCGCAAGGCGGCGTCGAGCAGCAGGTCCGCGCGCAGCTTGGCGGCGCGCTCATCGGCCCCCGCTGGCGCTGGCTCCAAGGTCGTGAGCAGGCGCAGGCCCGCCTGCGGGTCCAGCTCTACGGCGCGCAAGGCCGCGACGGAGCGCAGGCCCTGGCGCGAGCGCTGCGCGATCTCGAGGGCGGCGGCGCGCTTGCCCCCCAGGCCGCCGACCTGCGCCGCTGCGCGGTTGGCGGCCAGGTAGCCCAGCTCTGCCTTGTCGAGCTGACCCGCCGCGAGCAGCCCGTCGGCCTTCTCGACCTCCGCGCCCGCCCGCTTGGCCTTGGTCTGGTCGCGTAGGACCACCGCGCCGGCGACCGCTCCGCCAGCCAGCACCACCAACACCGTCCCTACGAGGCCCGGCTTCAACCTTCCTCCGCTCTCGTCCCGCGCGCGCGCGCCTACTTCTTGGCAGGAGCGCGAATGTCCTTGTACTCGCCGCCGTTCTCCGTAGCCAGCTTGGTCAGGAAGGCCCGGGTCTTGCTCGACGAGGTCATGCCGTAGCAGTTGAGGCGCAGCTTGCGGGCGCGGTTGAGGGTCTGCGCCTTCTCGATCACCTCGTCGTGAGGGATGTCGACGGTCTTGCCGCCCTTGATCTGCTCGGGCACGCCGTCGGAGAAGAGGTAGATCGTGTCAGCGCCCTCGACCGCGAAGGCCTGCTCGAGGGCGAGGTCCGTGCGGGTCGCGCCCGACCACTTGAGCTTCTGCACGAAGGCGATCGCGGCCTTCTTGTTCTTGGGGTTGGCCTGCACGACCTCCTTCTTCCACAGCTTGGTGTCCTTCTTCTCGCCGAACACCACGATCGCGAAGCGGGCCCGCTGGGACATCCCCTCGATGAACTTCACGAAGGCCTCCTTGGCCCGGGTGAAGCGGGAGTACTTGTGCGGCGCCTTGCGCCCCGAGGGGTCGGGGTCCTTGTACTTCTTCTCCTTCTTGGTCTTGGGGTCCTTCCAGGTCTCGCCAGGAGGGAGGTCGATCACGCGCATCGAGGAGGAGATATCGAGGACCAGCACGAAGGCCTGCGAGCGGACGACGGTCTCGAAGATCTTGCCCTCGCCCTTGCCGCCGTCGCGCAGCCGCGTGCCCGAGCCGCCGCCGGTCGCGACCTTGCCCGGGTTGAAGCTCTCGCCCACGGCCTCGTACCACTTCTTCCAGTCGTCCAGGTTCTCGTGGGCCTGGCCCGTCAGCTTGTGGAGCGCGTCGTAGAGCTCCTCCGCCTCGGCGTCCTTGCTGTCGAAGCCGACCTTGGCCAGCCGCTCGTAGAGGGGCGGAATGCACTCGCGCAGCTTCATGCCGACCAGCCCCTGGATCGCCGAGACCCGGACCGGCTTCTCCCGATCGTCGAGCGCCTTGGCCAGGAAGGGCAGGGCCGCCTTGTCCTTGCTGCTCGACATGGCGTCCACGCAGAGGCTGCGCTGCTCGACCCGCTTGGACTTCTCGAGCGCCTTGCCGATCTCCTCGCGCAGCTCGGCGTCCTTGACCGCCGCCGCCAGCGCCTCCTGGCAGGCGTTGTAGACGTCGATGCTCGGGAAGAGCGCGCCGACCTTGATCATCACCTGCACGCCCTTCTTGGAGGGCTGCTCGGCCATCGCCTCGGCGGCCTTGACCATGGCGGCCTTGTCGCCCTTCTTGGCCGCCTTCATGAAGACGGCCTCGGGGGCAGCGGCGTGGGCCAAGCCAGCGACGGCCAGCGTGAGGGCCAGGACGGGGATCGGACGGATAAGTGCGTTCACGACAAGGACCTCCAGTTGGGCGGCGAATCTTAGCGCGTGACGCAGGAGAGGGCCATCGCCTTCGGGACTTGCCACAATGGCCCCGTGAGCGGAGCACACCAGGCCGGCGAGCAGCAGGCGATCCAGCGCGCCCTCGACGAGGGCTTGCTGAGCGCGGGCGACCTGGCCGAGTGCCTGGCCGAGCAGAGCCGGCTCCTCGCCGAGGGGCAGCAGCGCTCGCTCGAGGACCTGCTCGTGGAGCGAGGCTGCCTGGAGCGCTCCACCTGGCGCGCGCTGCTCGGCTCGCGCCGGGTCACGGTCGGCCAGCGGGTCGGCCCCTATCGGCTGCGGAGCGTGCTCGGGCGGGGATCGATGGGGATCGTCTACCTCGCGGTCGACGAGGCGGGCGAGGAGGTGGCGCTCAAGCTGCTCAACGCCGAGCGGGCGCTGGCGGGCGGCGAGCGCGAGCGCTTCCTGCGCGAGGTGCGCGCGACCCTCGCGCTGGAGCACCCCCGGATCGTGGCGACCCGCGACCACGGCGAGGACCGCGGGGTGCCCTGGCTAGCCATGGAGCGGGTCGTGGGGCGCTCGCTGCGGGCGGCCCTGAGCGCCGGTCCCCTCCCGCCGCGCCAGGCGGCCGAGGTCGCGCTCGACGTGGCCGAGGCCCTCGACTACGCCCACGGGCGCGGCGTCGTCCACCGCGACGTCAAGCCCGACAACGTGCTCGTGCGCGAGCGGGACGGGCGCGCGCTGCTGGGCGACTTCGGCCTCGCCCGCCGCCGCGGCGAGGGGACCCTGACCCAGGAGGGGCGCGTCGTCGGCACGCCGCTCTACATGGCCCCCGAGCAGGCGCGCGGCGACGAGGTCGACGCGCGAGCGGACGTCTACGGACTGGGCGCGACCCTCTACGAGAGCCTGACGCGCGCCACCCCCTTCGACAGCGAGTCGGAGGTCGACACCGACGCGATCCTGGCGCGGGTCGCGCACCGCAGGCCCCGCGCCCTGGCGCACGCGGCTCCGGCGGTCCCGCCGGCCCTGGCGGCGATCGTCGACCAGGCCCTGGCGCCGCACCCCGACGACCGCTACCCGAGCGCCGCGGCCCTGGCCCGCGATCTGCGCCGCTTCCTCGCGGGCGAGCGGGTGCAGGCGCGCCCGCCCGGCAGGGCGCGCCGCGCGCGCCGCTGGGTCGCGCGGCGGGTGCGCACCTTGGCGGGCGCGGTCCTGGTGGTCGTCCTGCTGGGCGCGGGCGGCGGCGCGCTGACCTTGCTCTCGCGCCGCTGGCGCGCCGACGAGGCCCTGCTCCGCGCCCAGGCCGCCCTCGCCATGGGGGAGCGCGAGACCAGTCGGCGCGAGCTGGCGGCCGCGCTCCGCCTGTGGCCGGAGCTGAGCGAAGCCCACCGGCTGCAGGCCGAGCTGGCCCTCGCCAGCGGCCGGAGCGAGGAGGCCGAGGCCTCCTGGTCCCGGGTCTTGGCCAGCCAGCCGAACCACGTGGGCGCGCTCGTCGGCCGGGCGCGCGCGCGGCTGGCCCGCGACGCGGCCGGGGCGCTGGCGGATCTGGAGCGCGCCCGGGCCGCGGCCGGAGACCGGGACGCGCGCCCCTGGCTGGAGGGAGGCCTGGCGCTCTACGAGCTGGGTCGCGCGCAGGAGGCGCTGCTCTGGCTGCGCGAGGGCCTGAGCCGCGCCGGCGCGGAGCCTGCGCGGCGCGCGCTGGGCCTGGTGCGCCGCGGCGAGCTGGAGCGAGGCGCCGGCGACCACGACGCAGCGCGGGCGGCGCTGGAGGAGGCGCTGACCCTCGCGCCCGAGCAAGGCGAGGCGCTGCTCCTCCTGGCCAGCCTGGAGCTGGAGCGCGGACGCGTGGCGCGAGCCGAGGCGCTCTGCGCGCGCTTGATCGAGCGCGACGCGCGGGCCCCCGAGCCTCGCCTGGTGCGGGCCCAGGCGCGCCGCGCCCGCGGTCGCTGGCGCGACGCCCTGGCCGACCTGCGCGGGCTGCGGGGGCTGCCCCGCGCCCGCCTCTGGCTGGGGCTGCTTCGCCTGGAGCACCTGCCGGAGGGCCCCGAGAGCGGAGAGGCCTTCGAGCTCGAGGCCGCGCGGATCGACCTGAGCGCCGCGGCGCGCGCCGGGCTGCAGCCCAGCGAGCGCGCGCTGGCCGAGCTGGGCCTGGCCTACGCTTGCTGGCTCGCCGGGGCCGAGCGCGAAGCGAGCGCGGCGCTCGAGCGCGCAGCCCAGGCGACGCCCGCGGCGCGCGGGCCGCGCCTGCTGCGCGCGCGGATCGCCCTCGAGCGCGGCGACGCCGAGGGCGCCGCCGCAGCCCTGGA
>MDTG01448133.1_pt1 | contig 25377 bp, 26 predicted proteins | sample 811421 | NCBI WGS metagenome assembly MDTG01 (sample SAMN05326645, study PRJNA326480) | marine metagenome | isolation source: seawater | place: Pacific Ocean: South East | collected 2011 | reverse complement strand
TTGTGACAAACTCCTCATCAGGACCAATATTAATTACTTGTTTATTTAAGTTTTTTTGGTCTTTCATTGGAACTAAACAGCTTAAACAGTCATCAATGTAAGAAAAACATCTTTTCTGTTCCCCGTCTCCATAAATAATTGGTGCTTTATTCTGTAGCATTCTATTTAACATAATAGATACAACGTTTCTAAAAGGGTCATCATACTTCTGTTTTGGTCCTATTATATTATGTGGAACAGCAATCACCCACTCTATTTTGTTTAGCTCACACAAGTTTATTAAAGTTTCCTCAGCAGCAACTTTTGAAATTGCATAAGGATCTGCTGGTCTTGGCTTCATATCTTCTTTGAAAGGATATTTTTGAGAACCATACCTTGCCATCGATGAACAAAAAATTATTCTCTTAACTTTATTTGATATGGCAGCAGAAAAAACTGCAAGTGAAGCTAAATAATTATTTTTACCTATTTCGTATGGAGAAAAAACAGATAAGCCCTCGTGTGCGGTTGCAGCACAATGGTATACTATATCTGTACCTTTCATAACTTCTTTAACTTTGTTTAGGTCACAACAATCTATTTTATAAAATTTAATATTTTTTGGAACATTGTCTGCATAACCACCCATCATATTGTCAATACCAACAACTTCGTCTCCCATTTTTGATAATTTTTCTGCTAAATGGGATCCTAAAAAACCTGCTGCTCCAGTGATAAATACTTTATTTCTTTTCATCGACATCAACTTTTATATTTAAAAATGTATCAAATCAATAAATAATCAAACTTTAGGTCTATACCAAGAAGTTTTACCCATGATTGAGTTAATTAGCCCTGAAAATCTATGATAATAAATTTCTTTTTTTTTATTATTTCCTGCAATAAGAAAAAGTAAAAATTTAAAAATAGAAGAAAATAGTTTTGGAAAAATAATTAATAGTGAAATTAAGAAACCATTGTATTTTTTATTAAAGTAAAATGTTGACCACATCCAATGCCAATTCCTAGATAGCTCCATTTCATGATCAAAAGAACTATCATGCGAATGACCTCCCTCATGATAAACTTTTATCAAGTCGGAAAAATAAATTTCTTTATTTTTTTTTATTAACCTTCTGCATAGATCTATTTCTTCTAAAAAGAAAAAAATATTTTCATCAAAAAAACCAATATCTTTAAATTGAGCTAAATTTAAAAACATTGCGTACCCTTTAACTGAAGTAACCATTACTTCTTTAAATTCAGTTGCTGTTAAAGTGGTTTCACTAGATGTAATATTCCTTTTTTCGTATATTCCAGGACCTATTATTGCAAAATTTTTTTTTGTATTGGCTAAATCAATGAAACCCGCTAAAGCATCGCTCGAAAGCTCTGTATCAGGATTTAATATTAATGCATATTTTGTTTTAACTTTTTTAAGACCGATATTATTAGCCTTCCCATATCCAAAGTTTTCTCCGGTTAATATGCATTCTACATTTTTAAATTCTTCTTCTATTTTTTGTTTGTATTCTTGATCATTTGAATTTTCTACATTAATAACACTGCATTGCTTATTAATAGAATTTAAGCAAAATCTGATTTTGTTTTGACTTTTAAAGGAAGTTATAACAATAGTTATATCTTTATATTCTTTGTCTGTAATTGACATTATTTAAACATAATTGATTTTATACTCTAATTATTTTAATAGTTTAATTTAATGGATCATACCCTGTTTGTAAAATTAATATGAAAAAAATTATAGTTACTGGAGGCTCTGGTTTTATAGGAAGCAATTTAATACTTCTGTTACTAAAAAAGAACTACTCAGTAATCAACATTGATAAATCTGCTTATTCTGCAAATCCTTATAATGTAAAAAAATTTAAGAAGAACAAAAACTACTTGTTCTTCAAATTGGATATCAATCAAAGAGATAAGATTATAAAAATTATAAAAAAATATAGGCCTGATGGAATAATTAACTTAGCAGCTGAAACACATGTCGACAGATCAATCGATAACGCTGAAAAGTTTGTTAAAACAAATATTAACGGAGTTTATAACTTACTAGAAATTTTTAGAAGGTTGAAAACAATTACGAAAAATAAAATGAAATTTTTACAAATTTCAACAGACGAAGTATATGGTGATATAGCTGGAAACAAACTTGCTAGCGAAAAATACAATTATAATCCTAGCTCTCCTTATTCAGCTTCAAAAGCTAGTGCAGACCAATTAGTTCAGGCGTACGGAAGAACTTATGGAATAAAAACATTAATAGCAAATCCATGTAATAACTATGGGCCAAATCAATTTCCTGAAAAATTTATACCAAAAATGATTTTTAATATTTTAAATAACAGATCTTTGCCAATCTATGGTAAAGGCAAAAATACTAGGGAGTGGATCTATGTTAAAGATAATTGTGAAGCTATACTAAAAATTTTTCTAAAGGGTAAATATGGTCAAAATTATAATATCGGAACTGGTGCTAAATTAAAAAATATAGATATAGTTAAAAATATTTTTAAAATAGCAAAAAAAAATAAAATAAAAATTGGAAAAAAATCTAAAATTATTTTTGTGAAGGATAGACCGGGTCATGATCTCCGGTACGCCCTAAATTCAAGCAAGATTAGAAGAAAAATAAGATGGAAACATAAAGTCTCAACTAATAAAGGCTTAGAAGAAACTTTTAAATGGTATAAAAATAATATTGGTTATTTCAAAAGAATATCTAAAAAAAATATTACAAAGAGACTTGGTTTAAAATTATAGTTACTTGAAATTATTATTAATATCGTAAAATGTTATATTCATAGTTTTAAATTTAGCATTTTTTGTAAACCAGTATGATAAAAATCTTTCTGCTAAAAAACCATAAATACGAGTTAAATCATAACCTTTCAAGTTTTTAAAACCAAATACATCTTCGCATCTTTCGAGCCATGGAAAAATTGTTTCGTAATATTCTAACAAAAGACTTTTTGATTTACATATAAACATATTTTGGGGGTGAAAATAAAAATTTTTATCCATGTATTCTTTAAAGTTTTTTTTATTTTTATTATCCAGCAAATCTATAGCTTTATCCAGATTTTTTTCACCGTGCATTAAATCAAAATGAAATTTCAAATTTCTTAAATTTTTATTAAACAAAACACCTGGTTTTTTTAAAACTATCTTTAAGCCCTTTTTTAAAAATTTTGAAATTCTTTTTTGATTTACATAAAATGGTTTACCCAAAATAACTTCGCAGTCATTAAAACTTTCTGGTATTTCTTTTATAGCTATTTTGCTAATTTTTTTAATATCTAAACTGGCACTTTCAAAATTATCGATTGTCCAAAATTTTCTGTATTGTCCAAAGCCAATCCATTTACTGTCTAGCTTATCAATATAGTTTTTCCATATCCAGTAATGAAAAGTATACTCACCATAATGTTTATTTTTTTCTGAGATGCTATTTCCGGTTTTATCACTCATCCATTCTTTTGAAAAATTCTTTTCTCCCAAGCCTACAGGCGTATAATTTAAATTTTTTATGAAATCTAAATGTGATGGCTCTAAGGTTAGACAAAACATTTTTAAATTTTTCATATTTTTATACCTTTAAAATTCTATCTAATTCTTCCATTGGCACTCTTACGTGGCCAAATTGATTGTGTGGTTTAACTTCATCAAGAGCACAATCAATTGATTTATGGATTAAATTATTTTTTATAGCCAGGTTCTTTATTACGTCATCTAAAGGATTTGCCTTTAATTCAATTATTTTTGTATTAGGTTTAGAAAAAGGCATATTTGCGAATCCTGCTCCATGAAGTCCGACTATTATATCAGCCTCATTAAATGTCATAACCTGATCTTTAAAATGAAGATCTGCGAGTTTTACAAATTTAAAACCCTCGTTTAATAAATGATTTTTTAACTCTTCCTCATTTATCACAGATCTTAAATTTTTAACGTTAGATTTTGAATCTGATCTATCCAGATAAATTTTCTTTGAGAAATTTTTTGTATTTTTTAAATTTTTATTAACAAATTTTTTCTTTAACCATTTAGAAATCCATCCTGGTATTTTTAAAATGCTCTCGGTTGAATTATCTGAGAGTGCAACAGGATGACTAGTAAGATAAAGTTCTTCTGCCAAAATATGTCTGAATTTAGCGCTTGAAATTTGTTTGTTCTTTGGAATCTTTAAAATTTCTAAAGTTTCAATTTGAAATTTTTTTCTATTATCTGGAACTAAAAAAAAATCAATAGTATCTAAATTTACTAGATCCTCGCATATACCAAATCTTGGTAATACATCAAACATCCAATGCCAATAATTTTCATTTCCTGCCCCACCAGTCAAAAGTGACATTACTTTTCCATTAATTTTTTTTTGAAACCTGGGTGTTCCATTTAAAAATACTAAATTTTTATTTGCTGAAGTATTTATAACTTCAGAATTAATAGTTCTAAATTGAAACGAGGGGCCATCAATAATTTTTTTATTTTTTATTATAGCCGTATCACTAACTCCATCAGTGTATAGACGTCCTTTGTCTATTTTGTAAATTCTATATGACGATTTATCATTCTTTTTTATTAAATCTACTTTTATTCCACTTTCGCTCTCTGCATTTACTGTACCTACAATTCTCCCGTATAAAACTTTAAATAAGAAATACCCGGTTAGTTTGAAATACTTTTGTAAAGTTTTTTTTAGGTTTAACATTCTTTTTGGTAGCGGGGAGTGGATTCGAACCACCGACCCCAGGCTTATGAGTCCTGTGCTCTAACCAACTGAGCTACCCCGCCTTATTAATTTATTTATAATATCAATAATTTTAGTTATCAACATCATAATTTTTTAAAGCAATATTTTTTTCAAATATTTTTGAATAGGAGTCAATATCAGCTTTTTTATAAAAGTTTTCACATTTCATATTTTGAATATTTATAAAACCTCCATTGAATTCCTGTTTTTTATTGTATGCAGCAACACATGTTTCTAAATTGTTTAAATAAACTTCTTTCATTGTAACTATTGAGCTATCTTTGGAGGCAACACCCATATTTGAATTTTCAGCTATAATTTTTTTTAAGCTAACTTTTGATTTTTCACCTACTGACAGAGCTTTGTCGCCACAATTTTTTAGATTTAGATTACCAAGCTCATAATTACCTGCTGAAAAGTCAACACAATCATTTCCTGAAGATAAAATATTAATATTATCAATTTTTAAGTTTGAAAAATCTACATCCAATCCATCACTAAACGAATTTTTTATATCAATATTTTCAACAGATCCTTTAACATTAATAAAATTAACTGTATCTTCGCAGCTAGAATTATTAGCTTTAATACTTATATTTTTTACATTTAAATTTATTAAAGACAAACAACCTGTGAGACCGTTATAATCAATTGGATAATTTGGTGGGAAAACTTCTAGATCAACTTTATTAGTTTTTTTTGATAACTCATAACCATTAAAATTAATAGTGGTATTATTTAAGCTGCCATTGAGTATATAAACTCTTGATCCTGGGCTATTTTGGGTAATGTTTAAAATATTTTCATTGGGTTTGTTTTCAATTTCAATATCACTTTCATAAAATATTGCAAATTCACTTGTTTCTAATTTGTTATACTTCTTTCCTAAATTTATATTTTTAAAATCTAAATTTTTACCAAAATACTGGTAAACTTTTTTATTAAGTATTAATTCACCTTCTAGAAGTTCTGAGAGATTATCATTTTGAAAATAAAAGTCTTCGCAATCTTCAAAGTTAATCCTACATCTTAGTAAAACATTAGTATTGTCTTCGGCTTTCTTATTAACTACCAAATAAGCATCAGGATCTATTTTTCTTAATGTTTTATTAAAACCTAAAAAAATATTGTCTACTTTTTTAAATTTGTTGTGTTCAATTAAATCTTTATTAGCAGATAAGTAATTGTTCTTAAGTCTTTTGAGGTGATGATAAACTTCATCAATTTTTTCTTCCAGTCCTTCTTCTGTTTCGTTCGCTCCTGAGAGGTTTATTTTTTTGAGAAAATCTTTCATATCTAATTTTCCTAACTTATCCTCTAGCTCCTCAAATGCATTTAATAATTGATCTGAGACAGGTAATCTAAAAGTTGCTGTGGTGGTGGTTGGAGAATTGTAAGAAAAATGCGGATTCAAATCATAACTTATTGGCTCAAAATAACTCTCAATAGAATTCCAGTAAAATTTTCTATTGCTAGCTGACAAACCGTGCTGGCTATTGGTTGCTTGCATAAGCAAATTATATATATCTAATTTTCTTATATTCTTAGGATTAAAAAAACCAAGCAAAGTATTGTCTAGGTCGTAATCAAAATAGTAAAAATTATTTTTTTCATCTTTAAATCTATTTGAATAATATAAATATATTAAGTTTAGATTTGTTAAAGCCTCGTAAGATATTTTTTTATGAATTTCACTTTTAGCAATTATTCTTGAGTTTAGTTGTTTGGTAAGCATAGTTTTTATGCTCTCACTTCTTAAAACAGGTAGTTGAACACTCCAATTGCTTAGTTGATTATCGGGAATTTTATCAACTAATTTAAAAAAAAACTTTTGGTCTGCCTCTAAAATTGGTCCTTCTCTTCTATTGTTATATTCTAAAAGCTCCTTTGATGCTTTTTCCTGAAACAACATGACTGTTTCAGCCTGATTAACTCTAGCATTTACTTTAATACTTCTAGGAGCCAGGTAATTTAAGCGCCTCAATAGCTCAGTTAAAATTATTACATCTTGAGGATCGCCCCGAGTGCCAGGCAAAAATAATTTAAATTTGGTAATTCCTCTTATGTTTCCATTATCCAAATGAACATCTAAACTTTGAATGACAGTATTACCTTGTAGAGATATATGGTCTTTTGCATCGCCGCTATGTCTTACTCTTCCTTCAAAAATACACTTTGTATCATTTTCATAAGTAACAGTTATTTTTGAATTAAACCTTCTTTTATATCTATCAGAAATAAATCTGGAAGGACTGGTAATAATCCTAATACTGTTTACTGTCCAGCCTCTGTAATTGTTGGTATCTATTTCAATTTTTTTTATTTTTATTTTGTTTATGTTGCTCAAATATTTTTGACCAACTTCTGAGTTGCAACCAATAAATTCACTTTCTGGCTTATTTTTGCTAGATAAGGATGCTGTAATCGATATATAAAAAATAATTAAAGAAAATATTATTACTCTCATAATCAAAAAAACCTATAATACATTAATTTGTAAATTCATCCAAAATTTTAAAGAATTTTTCAAAGTGAATCTGGTAATAAAAATCATAGGCATTTTTTCCATGTGGTCTTTTAACAGGAAAATTTGGACATGCCTCAAGAAGTCTTGGAATTTTTAGGCCTTCTGCAAAATCATACCCTATTGACGAATTTCCTATAAAGAATTTTGATGATTTAATAATTTTAGCCATTTCTAAAAAATCTTCGCACTCATAAAACTCCAAATTATCTACTTCTTTTTTTAGATCCTCGTACTCATCTTTTGTTCCAATAAATAATAAATTTTTATGACTTTTTAAAAATTTGTAATTAATAAAGTAATTTCTATATCTAAAAGATCGATGAATAACTATTTTTTTATTTATTAAATCATGATCTTTTACACTTAAATAATTCTCAGTTAGATCAGATTGAATACCAGTTACGTGAAAAAACCACCTTGCTTGATCAAAAACAATGTTAACAGGAAGATCTCTGAATATATCTAAATTTATATCTATTTTCTGTCCATTGTATTTATCAACATTATGAATAAAATTTTGGTTTTTTAAAAGAGGTAGAAATATATTTAACATCCTATCATTTATATAAACACCCTTTCCTGGATGTTTATAATAACTTACTGGCATAGGTTTGTTTGACTGAATGTATAGATTGCATTTATGAGTTTTAGATAATTCTTTTATTACTGGTAGAGAACAAACTACATCTCCACAATGCCCAGAATGTAGAAAAGAAAGTTCTTTTTTATCTTTAATTTTTTTTTGAATACCTTCAATATAAGGCTCAAATTTTTCCTTAAAGATTTTTTTATCTTTTTGGATTTTCTGTAAATTTTTTAGATTTTTATACTGTTTGTTATCAAAAATTTTATACCATAGTTTTTTAAAACTCACTTTGCCCCACTATCATTAATTTACGCTTTTAATATAATTGTTTAGTTAAACCAACTTTTATAACAACAAAAAGGCAAAATAATTTTTAAATTTTGATATATACCTTGTTGACTTTAAATATCAAAGTTGTTCTAATTAGCCCAAATTGAACTATCTTAAAAGAGGGTATAATGGATCAAGGTCCTAATAAGAAACTAGATATAAATCACATCGAAAAAGTTTTGATGGAAAATTTTATAAATCTAATGCCAAGTTTTTATGAAATGCAAAGTTCTTTTTTATCAGGAATATATAAAAGATATGGAGATTTAGAAGGTGGAAATATAGTAATCTTTTTTGCAAGAGATTTACATTTAGAGATATTAAGGAAAAGAGAGCATGATTTAGGTTTTAATTTATCCCTAGATAATTTTTGGTTTAATCATAAGAATATTATTCAAACAAAGAAAAAAATAATTCATATTTCTAAATATACAGGACTTCCAAAAGAAACTGCTAGGAGAAAATTAATTAATTTAATTAAAAAAAAACATATAAAAAAACAGATAAAAATAAGATATTTTGGGAACCTGTATCTGAATATAAAGAAAGTTACATAAAAATAATTGAAGAGCAGATAGTTTCTTTGTCTAAATATATTTATGAACAAGGAAAATTTTTAAACTTAAATTTAACTTATCCAAAAATACAAAAAGAGATTAGAAACAACTATTCCTTTTTTTGGTATCACTATTTAACTTTTCAGTTAGATTATATGAGATTCTGGCAAGAGAAATTAAAAGACCTTGAAATGCTTTTGATAGGATTGCAGACTCAAATACAAACCTTAAGATTTATAAGTAGAAAAACATCAGGTGATTTTAATTCTTTCTTTTTAAATAAAATACCAAAGGATATAAATATTAAGGATGCAAATATTAGCGCTACCTCAATTTCTGAGGTTACAGGCATACCAAGACCAACTTGTATAAGAAAATTAGAAAGATTTGTTAAAATGAAATTTTTAGAAAAAGATAAAGTGTCAAAAAGATACTTTTTATTGCTTGGACAGTTAAATACTAATCCTATGATACCTGCTACCGAAGGAATGAAAAAGACAATTCATATTTTCAGTCATTTTTCATCTATTGTTTTAAAAGGACTCTGTAGATAAATTATAACGTTAGTATTATTCCAAAAACTGCAACTGCTGAAACCGCCGCTGCACTAATAGCTATGTTAGCACGTTTGCTCTTTTTTTCTTCTTCTTTTACTTTTCTGATTAGATTGTTTAAATCAACTTTAGAAGACCTTGTGCTATTTGTCCCTGCGTTTACCCTATCAACTCTCATAATTCATTTAATCACATAGAAAAAAAATAACAAATACTGACTGGGTCAAATTGGGTAAAAAAAACCTTTTTTAACATTAAGAAAAATTAATAACTGTTCAGTTTGGGTCTTGGTGATAAACCAAAAGTTAATTAAAAAAATTATCTATTTTTTGCGTATGCTGTAATGCCCTTGCGAAGCTTTTCAATTATTTCGTCGATATGTTTTTTTTCAGAAATAAATGGCGGAGCTATAATCAAAACATCTCCGGTAGCCTTAAAGTTTACCCCTTCCTCATAACATTTTCTGTAAGTTTGAAATCCAGCTTTTCCGGGTCTATCAGATTGTTTGATATCTATACCTCCCATTAATCCATAACCACGAATATTCTCAACACAATCAATGTCTTTAAGAGAGAATAATCCATCTAAGAAATAAGATGAAAGACTTTTTGCCCTATTAAAAATATCTTCTTTTTCAAAAATATCTTGAACAGCTAGTGCTGCAGCTACTGCTACAGGTATTCCTGAGTAGGTGTATCCATGAAATAATTCTATAACACCATCAGGAGAACTATTGGTAATCGTGTCGTAAATTTCTTCTTTTACAGCAACTACCCCCATAGGAACAATCCCATTAGTTGTAGCTTTTGCCATTGTCATTAAGTCAGGTGTGACTCCATACTCTTGTGCTGCAAACGCTGATCCTGTTCTTCCCCAACCTGTGATAACTTCGTCAAAAATTAAAAGTATGTCGTGTTTATCACAAATTTTCCTAAGTCTATTTAAATAACCTTTTGGAGGAACTAGTGTTCCAGTTGATCCAGAAATTGGTTCTACAATACATGCTGCTATGTTTTCAGATCCAAAATTAATTGCTATTCTATCTAAATCATCTGCTAATTCAGCGCCTGTTTCAGGTTGGCCTTTTACAAACTTATGCTCTGGCAGATGTGTATGTCTCATATGAACTACGCCTGGCATTAGAATGCTAGCAAATGTTTTAACATTATTAATCATACCTCCAACTGATGTCGCTCCAATGTTCATCCCGTGATAAGCTCTCTCACGTCCAACAAACCTAAATCTTTGTCCATGACCTCTGGCCTTATGATAAGCAATACAAATTTTTAAGGCAGTTTCAACGGCTGTTGATCCGCATATTGTATAAAAAATTTGATTTAAATTACCTGGTGTTTTTTTTGCAATTCTTGTAGCAAGTTCAAAAGATCCACCAAAACCTTGTTGGAAGGGCTGAACATAATCTAAAGTTTGTAATTGTTTTGTTATTGCATCAATAATTTCTTTTCTTCCATGTCCTAAAGGATTACAAAACAATCCAGAACTTGCATCTATTTGAGTTCTACCTTTATGGTCTTTTAAATAAACACCTTTAGCTTCAGTAATTAGTCTTGGATCTTTTTTGAAATTTTTATTAGAAGTGAAAGGCATCCAATGCTCATGTAATGAGTTTGGTATACCCGTTCTATTTTGTGTTGCCATAAATTTTTATTTACCTGGCTCTTTATAAGTTGATGACATTTTTTTAGCAGTATCTGCTATTTTGTTAAGATCAGCAGACTCAAGAATTGTAAAATTATTTACAGTTCCACTTGAAACAGCAACCATTTTTGCAGCTGCCATTTGTTCAAAAGTTCCTTCGCATACTGCAATAAAATCATATGTGCCCCTCAATAGAGAATAGTCACTCATTTTTGCCCCACCTGACTCTAATAATGCTTTTGTAGCAGCCTGCCTATTTGTTGAAGGATTGTTTACAAACCCTGCTAAGCCTTTATCTGTATAACAACCCATTGTATAAAATTTAGTCATTTTATATCCCTTTCTTTTTTTAATAACCTGACTTTTTAACAAATTCTAAATCAGATAATACCATATCTTTAACAAGATTCTTAAATGAAACTTTAGGTTTCCATTTTAAAATCCTTCTAGCTTTGGAGTAATCCCCTAAAAGTGTTTGAACTTCTGCGGGCCTATAAAGATTTTTATCAATTTTTACGAACTTTCTATAATCTAAACCTACAATTGAAAAAGCAATTTTAGCGAACTCCCTTACTGAGTGTTGTTTGTTAGTTGCTATAACGAAATCATCAGGGTTTCTTTTTTGGAGCATTAACCACATAGCTGATACATAATCTTGGGCATGACCCCAATCTCTTTTAGAGTCTAAATTTCCTAATATTAGTTCTTTTTCAATACCGCATTTAATTCTTGCTACACCATGGGAAATTTTTCTTGTCACAAATTCAAAACCTCTTCTTGGAGACTCGTGGTTAAATAAAATACCAGTACAACAATACAAATTATAAGCTTCTCTATAATTTCTGGTCAAGTCATGGCCCGTTACTTTAGAGATTCCGTAAGCCGATCTTGGGTGAAAAGGAGTTTTCTCAGTCTGAGGAACGCTTCTTACTTTTCCAAACATTTCTGAAGAACCGGCAAAATAAAACTTTGTTTTTGGAGAAAAATCTTTGATTGCAGATAATAAATAATGAGTTCCATTTATATTAGTATTTAAAGTTGAGAACTCATCCTTAAAGGAGTAATCAACATAACTTTGGGCGCCCAAATGATAAATTTCGTTTGGTTTAACCTTTTGAATAATCTTTACTATGCTTGCGTAACTTTCAAGGGATGCGGGGTGTAAACTAATTTGTTTTAGTATTTTTTGTAGTCTCCATAGTCGGTGGGTTCTGTCCTCAAGAGCTACTCTTCGAATTATACCGTGAACTTTATATTTTTTTTTTAGTAGAAATTCGGCCAAATACGAACCATCTTGACCTGTAATACCGGTAATTAAAGCAATTTTAGGCATATAAAATAACACTAACTTTTAAACAAAAAAAAAACAAATTGTTTTTTTATATCCCCGTGTATATTGAAAGAAATGGTTTTATTCAACAAATAGATTTAAATGAAAACAGTATCAACTAAATTTTCAGGGCTTAAAATAATTGAGTCTAAACTATTTAGAGATAATAGAGGTTTTTTTAAAGAAGATTTTAAGAAAAAATTTTTTAAAAAACAAAATTTTGTATTCGGATGCACATCTTCTTCAAAAAAGAATGTTTTACGAGGCATGCATCTTCAAACTAGGTTTTCACAAGGAAAATATGTTTCAGTTTTAAAAGGGACAATATTAGATGTTGTGGTAGATCTAAGAAGAAGATCTAGAACTTTTGGGAAAAGTTTTTCAATTATTCTTTCAGAAAAAAAAGCTAATTCAATTTTTATACCCCCAGGTTTTGCCCATGGATTTCTAGGTATAGGAAATGAAAATATAATTTATTATTTGTGCACAAATTACAGGTCTAAAAAAAATGAGGTAGGTTTATTATGGAATGACAAAGATCTTAAAATCAGATGGCCTTTAAAGAATCCTATTGTTTCAAAGAAAGATAAAAATAACATGACATTTTTAGAATATAAAAAAAAATTTTATGGAAAAAATTAAAAAGATAAAAATTAAATCATTTCGTAGTATAAGTGGAAAACTTGTTCCAATTTCTTTCAATAAAAAGTTTCCTTTCAAGATTAAAAGAATATTTTTTTTATATGCAAAGAAAAATAAAATACGTGGCGACCATGCCCATAAAAAATGTTCCCAACTTTTTATGACTATATCTGGAAAAGTTAGGTTAGATATTAAAACTCCAAAATTTAAAAAAAGTATACTACTTAGGAAAGATTCGAAATATTCAATTTTAGTACCTCCAAAATATTGGTGCAGTGTAAAATTTTTAAATAAAGACTCTGTTTTGATGGTCATGACAGATAGGTATTATGAATTTAATGACTATCTTGAAACTTTTAATGAATATAAAAAATATCTTTTAAAAAAATGAAAATCTTAATTACTGGCGGTATGGGACATATTGGATCATACTTTATTGAAAATATAAATAAAATTAAAATTATAAAAAAAATTTATATTATTGATAATTTATCAGGTGATGGGTATTCCAACTTTTTTAATTCAAATAATAAAAATATCATTTTTTATTTTATGGATCTATCAAAAAAAAATTCACTAAAAAATTTTGAAAAAGTTGATGTGGTATTAAACCTTGCTTCAATAACTAATGCTGAAGAAAGTATTAAGATAAAAAAAAGAATTTATAAAAATAATTTAGGAATCTTTAAAAATGTATTAAATTATTGCATAAAAAATTCTTCAAAACTTATTCATATATCAAGTACCAGTGTTTACGGAAAACAAACAAGTATAGTGGATGAGAAATGTGAGGAAAGATTCCTCAAACCCCAAAGCCCTTATGCGCAAATTAAATTAATAGAAGAAAAACTTTTGATAAAAAATTCAAAAAAATTGAAATATAATACTTTTCGTTTTGGCACTATTGCGGGAGTATCAAAAGGTATTAGGTTTCACACTGCGGTAAATAAATTTTGTTTTAACGCTGCTCTAAACGAAAAAATAGGCGTTTACAAAACGGCACTTCACCAATATAGGCCCTACCTATCAATTAAAGATGCATTTAAAATTTTTAAATTTTGCATAGAGAGAAATTTCTATAAAAATGATATATTTAATGCTCTAAGTGGTAATTTTACAGTATATCAAATATTAAAAAAAATTAAAAAATATAAAAAAAACATTAAGGTAAAATACGTAAATTCTAAGATTATGAACCAGCTGTCTTACCATGTGGACAAAACTAAATTTGAAAAATACGGTATAAGATTAAATTCTAATTTAGACTCAGATATTAAAAATACCCTTAATTTATTTTAAATATATGAACTGCAAAATTTTAAATAAAAAAATTTCTCCTTTTATGAATTTTGGAAAAATGCCTTTAGCAAATGGTTTTATTGAACAAAAAGATTTTAAAAATGAGTTTTTCTTCAATATGGAGGTCGGTTTTTCTGAAGATATATCTTTGTTTCAATTAAACGATCATCCAAAACCAGATCAAATGTTTAATAAAAATTATCCTTTTTTTTCAGGTAGTTCTAATTATATGAAAAAGCATTTTAGTAATTATGCTAAATATATTAAGGAAAACTTCATTAAAAATAACACAAAACTTATTGAGATAGGATCTAATGATGGGACACTTCTTGAAAACTTCAAAAATACTGATGTTGAAATACTAGGCTTTGAACCTTCCGAAAGTGCTGCTGAGCTAGCCGAAAGTAAAAACATAAAAACTATAAGAGAATTCTTTTGTTTTGAGAATTTAAAGTTAATTCAAAAGTTTAAAAAAAATACAAATGTTATATGCGCCGCAAATGCAATATGTCACGTTCCTAATCTTGTTGATTTAATAAAATCTGTTGATGAATTACTGTCTACTGATGGAGTTTTTATTTTTGAAGAACCGTATTTGGGATCAATGTTCAAAAAAATCTCATATGATCAAATATACGACGAACATATTTTTATGTTCTCTGCTACTTCTATTAAAAAAATATTTAACCTTTATGATATGGAATTGGTTGATATTTTTGATCAACCTACGCACGGTGGTTCGATGAGATATATAGTTTCAAGAAAAGGAAAAAGAGAAGTAAGCAAAAATGTTCAAACTACTATTGAAAATGAAAAAAAAAATAATCTTGATAATATTTCCTCTTGTTTAAAATTTAAATCTGACTGTGAATTATCAAGACAAAAATTAAAAAAATCATTAAATGAGCTTAAAAAAAATAATAAAAAAATTGCTGGTTATGCTGCTACATCGAAAAGTACTACAATACTAAATTATTGTGAAATTGGATGTGAAACAATCGATTACATTTGCGATACAACTAAAGAAAAAATTGGTAAGTTTTCTCCTGGAATGCATATACCAATAGTTTCGATGGATAATTTTCATAAAAACATACCTGACATTGCCTACTTATTTGCTTGGAATCACAAAGACGAGATTCTTTCTAAAGAAAAACAATTTGTAGAGAAAGGTGGAAAGTGGTTTTCTCATGTTTCTTTATAAAAAAAAAATAATTGTAACTGGTGGTAGCGGAAGATTTGGCAAAGAATTAAAAAAAATTAAAACTAATTATCAATTTTTATTTCCTTCAAAAAAAAAACTTAACATTCTTAGAGTTGAATCTATTAAAAAGTACCTGAAAATTCAAAAACCTAAATATTTAATTCATTTAGCAGGCTTATCGAGACCGATGGATATTCATGAAAAATCAATAAATAAAAGTATTGATTTAAATATAATTGGAACCGCTAATATAACAAAAGTTTGTTCGGACCTAGGTATCAAACTCATATATTTTTCCACGAGTTATGTTTATCCAGGTATGAAAGGGAGCTACAACGAGAACGACCCTATGTTACCTAAAAATAACTATTCCTGGTCAAAATTAGGAGGCGAAAGTTCAGTGCAAATGTATAAAAATTCTTTGGTTCTTAGGGTTTGCATGACTGAAAAACCTTTTATACATAAAAAAGCTTTTTATGATTTCATAACTAATTTTATTTATCACGAGGATATTGCTAAAAATTTAATAAAATTAATAAATAAGAAAGGAGTTATAAATGTTGGGGGAAAAACTCAAAGTGTGTATAAATTTGCAAAAAAGTATAATAAAAATATCAAAAAAATATCAGCAAAAAAAATATTGGGTCCCAAATATCCTTTAAATCCTTCAATGAATATAACAAAGTACAAAAAAATAATAAAAAAATGAGATATTGGTCATACCTAGAAGAGTATAAAAATTATAGATCTAAGATTTTAAAGTCAGTTGATAAAACATTAAAATCTGGAAATCTATTTTTTGGAAAAGAACTTTTAAAATTTGAAAAAAATTTCATTAAAGCGAATAAATTAAGATACGGGGTTGCAGTAGGAAGTGGAACAGATGCTTTGTTGCTAGCTCTTAGGGCTTTAAATATAGGCGATAATCGTAATGACGAGGTTATAACTGTTTCTAATACTGCAATTCCAACTATATCAGCGATAATAAGTGCCGGTGCAAAACCTGTTTTTGTAGATATAGGTGAAGATTATCTTATTGATCCAGAAAAAATTCAAAAGAAAATTAATATAAATACAAAAGCTATAATACCTGTTCATTTATATGGGCAGCCTTGTGATATGAAAAAAATTTTAAAAATTGCAAAAAGAAATAAAATAAGAGTTATAGAGGATTGTGCTCAAGCTCAGGGTGCGAAGTTTAATAAAAGATATGTTGGAACTCTGGGAGATTTTGGTTGCTTTTCATTTTACCCTACAAAAATATTAGGTGCTTATGGTGATGGGGGCTTTATATCTACAAATTCATTAAAATTTTTTAAAAAGTTAAGAAGGATGAGATTTTACGGTATAGAAAATTTTGACAAAAAAAATAAATTTAATGGAAAATATTATTCAAATGAACACGGGATAAATTCTAGATTAGATGAAATTCACTCGGCTATACTTAATTTTAAATTGAGCAAGGTAAAAGATTTTATAAATAAAAGAAGAAAGATTGCTAAATTATATTTTAAAGGTTTAAAAAATACGGAATTAGAATTACCCAAGGTTGCAAAAGGTCGTGAACACGTGTTTCATCTATTTACGGTTTATCATTCAAAGCGTAAAAAAATAATTGATGCTTTAAGAAGAAAAAATATAAATGTAAGAATAGTCTATCCCTTTCCCGTACATCTTATGAAGGGATATAAAAAAGTAATTGGGAAAAAAAGGTTTAATTTAAGAAAGACTGAAAGAGCCTATAAGGGAATTTTTTCACTACCACTATATCCAACTCTTAAAATCATAGATGTGCAAAAAATTATTAAAGTACTCGCAAAAATCACTGAAAAAGTTTAGCCTATTTGGATAATAATAAATCTGAATACTCTACATTTTGAATATTTTCAAGATTTCCATATTTAATTGTGTCTGATTTATTTAATCTTTTAAATACAAGAGAATATTTATTTTTTTTCAAAAATTCTTAAAAATTCTTTGTAATTAAAAAAATAACAATAAAATTTTCTTGGAAGTAAATTTATTTGTTTAAGAACTATTGTGGCTTTTATTCCATTATTTTGGCTATAAAAATGTGTTCCTGAAAAGAAAATAAATTTCTTAGAAAGTTTAATAGTCATTCTCAAAATATCATAATAATTATCTATGTACTGTATGGTAGAACCAAAATTGACAAAATCATAAGTATTTTTTTTTACTTCTTCAAAATTTCTTAAAACCAGCATATTTTTAAAATTGTACTTATCCTTTAATGCTATTAAATTATCATTAATTTTATTCTGATTAATAACAAAATAATTTAAGTTTCTAAAATTTTTATTAAGATCTAAATAAAAATCTATATTTTCCCCTCCAAAATCTAAAAAGTTAAAATTTTTTTCGCGATTAATTGGAATTTCGTCCAGTAGGTTAACTATTTTCGGAAAAGTATTAAATGAGTTTATTTTTTTTTCTTTTTGAAATTTCTCTATTAAATAATTTTGGTAATTAATATCTGACTCTGCCTGGTAACTATTATTTGGTAATTTATTATAATTAGTTGGTATAAAATAAATTTTAAGTTTCCTTGATATTTTCTTCTGCAATTTTAGAATAAAATAATTTTTCGTTTCATATTCTAAAAATTTGTTTAGCGCACTCATTTAATATTTGGTCTTCTGTAAGACTTTCTTAGCATATATGAAGCTAATAAACCTTGGATTTCTGCTGCATGAAGACTTGATTTTGTTTTGTCACCTTTTAATTTGGAGTAAAAAAGTTGTCTAAATGCTTTAAAAAAATTTGGAATAGTTTTTTTTAAGCCATAAAGGTAACTAAAATTTTTCTTATAATAATAAAATTTCGACCAACAATAATGCCAGCTTCTATTTATTAATATTTCATGATTATAATCTTTATTTATAGCTGCGGATCCATGATGTACTAATTCTGCTTGGTCGATCATGTATATATTAAATCCTAATTTCAGACTTCTATAATATAAATCAATCTCCTCATAATATAAAAAAATATTTTCATCAAATTTTCCAACTTTTTTTAAAACTTCCATATCAAACAAAAGACCACAACCAGTTATAAATTTCATTTTATGAAAAGTTCCAGTTTTGCTTTTCTCAATATAGTCTTCATCTTTATAAGTATAGTTTTTAACCTTGGGTGCTAAAATTGAAAAATTTTTTAATTCCTTTGCTTTTTCTAATAAAATATTAATCATATTTTTACTAGGCAAAGTATCTACATCTAAATATAGTGCATATGAAGTTTTAACGTTTTGGAAACCTAAGTTAATGCCGCCTCCATTGCCAAGATTATTTTTGGGTATTATTACCTCAACATTTTGAAATTTTTTTTCTAAATCTTCTTTTAATTTTTGATTTAAAGAATTTTCAATTACAAGTACTTTTATATTTTCTTCAATTGAGCTCAATAATTTTTCTACAATTTGATTTGAGTGATAGGTAACAATAATCACTGTTAAAAGGTTATTGTATTTTTTTTGATTCATTTAAATACTTTTATGTACATTTTTTTTAGTTTATTGAATATAATTATTATATTATATAATAGTTGGTGTTAATTAAATGGCTACAAATCCAAAAAACCTTTCAAAAGAGAGTTTAGATTTAAACTCAAATTCCAGACTATTTAAAATATATAAAGATTTAAAGTATGAATCTTTGAAATGTAATACTTATTTTCAAGCCTATGAGGATTTATTTAATAAATACGTAGAAAAAGAAATAGTATTCGTTGAGATAGGGGTTCTGCATGGGGGATCATTATTTATGTGGAAAGAATACTTTGGTAGTAAAGCGAAAATTATAGGAATTGATTTACATCCTCAGGCGAAAGAATTAGAAAAACATGGATTTGAAATTCACATAGGGAGTCAATCTGATCCAAATTTTTGGAAAGATTTTTACTCCAAGGTGGGAAAAATTGATATCCTTCTTGATGACGGTGGTCACGAAAACAATCAACAAATTGTTACTTTGAGTGAATCTATACCAAATATAAAAGATGGTGGTATAATATTAACTGAGGACACACACACAAGTTACCTTAAACAATTTGGAAACCCATCTAAATACTCTTTCATCAACTATTCAAAATATCTTGTTGATGTAATAAATTCACGATTCCCTAATACCAAAACAAAGACAAATAATGAGCTTAAAAAAAAAATATTTTCAGTAGTTTTTTATGAGTCTATTGTAGCGTTTAAAATTGACTCAGAAAAAAGTATTGAGAATACAGTCTTAAATAATGGAGGTGAAAATCTATCTTATGTTCACGACATGAGAAAAACTGATTATTTTCCTAAGATTTCAAAACTTATAAATCAAAAATATCCAAATTTACACAATATTCCAATAATAAAAAAAATTATAAGAAAAATTTTTTTTAATCACAATATATGGATAAAAATTAAAAATTTTTTAAGTCTAAAAAGATATTTCAAATAACAATGCTCAAAATTAACAAAAAAATAATATTTTTTATTTTTATTTTTTTTCAACCAGAAGCATATGCTTTAAGTTTTAAAGGTAAATTTATTCAAGGCCATTATATAATTGGTCAGACTGAACCAAATTCTAAAATATGGATTGATAAAAAAAAAATAAAGGTAACAAAAGAGGGATATTTTGTTTTTGGTATTGGCAGAGATCACAAATATGATGTTGTAATAACTAAAGAATATAATGGAAAAAAAGAAAAAATTCTTAAAAAAGTCAAAAAAAGAAAATATAGAATCCAAAGAATTGATGGTCTTCCCGAAAAAAAAGTAACCCCTCCAAAAGAAGTTTATGAAAGAATTAAAAGAGAAAACAAAATTATATCAGATGCTAGAGACGTTGAGAGTGATTTAATTTTTTTTAAGAATAAATTCATACCGCCCCTAGATAATGCAATTATCACAGGTGTTTATGGTAGTCAGAGAATTTTAAATGGAAAACCAAAGTGGCCTCATTACGGTGTAGATTTTGCAGCAAAAGAAAACACTGAAATTAAAGCAATGTTAGATGGAACTGCTACAATGGTTGAGCCAGATTTGTTCTATACTGGTGGCACTGTAATTTTTGATCATGGTCATGGGATTTCAACATTATATATGCATATGAAAAAAATTTACGTAAAAAATGGACAAAAAGTAAAACAAGGTGAAATAATAGGAACTGTTGGTTCAACAGGGAGATCTACTGGGGCCCATCTTGATGTACGACTTAACTGGTTTGGGACCCGTTTGGATCCCATGACAGTTTTAAAATTAAAATAAATTAAGCAGCAACTTGTAATTTATGTTTGGAAACCATACCGCTTAAAAAGTTCCAAAGATATCTTGCTGTATACAAAGAAGCTTGCTCGGCCTTTGATTTTTCTTCATTGGATAGACCATCTAATAATTTTTCACATTCTCTTCTGTGAATTACATCAGCTGCTTTGTGTGCCTCAAAAAATTCTAAACCTTTTTTTGAATTAACTCCATAAAATTTCTTTAGTCCACGAATTTTAGTTTCAGCTATTTCTGGTATCTGCCTCTCATATGTGTATAGCGATGCTAGGCCTTCTGCGTAAGACAATCTTGCCTGTTTAAAGAAGTTATCAATCATGTCCTTAGTAAACCAGTCAAGTTTAACATCTTCGATTTTTTCTGGATCAGCACCCATTGCAAGGGCAAAGTTTTTCCAAAGCTTTGGGTGATCTGCGTCTTTGTTTTCTTCGTCTTGTAAATTCTCTAAAAGAATTTTTCTTTTATTAATATCTGCGCATAGAGAATGTGTGGCGCTAATATATCTTGGGAATGCTTTAACATGTTGGTAATATTGCTCTGCATAGTCTTTGATTACTTCTCTATTTAGTTTCCCTTCATTCCATGCTTTGTAAAAAGGGTGATTTAACAGATGGTATTTATCTAATTTTTTATTAAGTTTTTTTGAAAACATTTTTTTCCTCCATTACTTTACTCTATTAAAATCTTTTAAATTAGACAAACAAAAAGTAATCTACAACTTTAGATTGTTGCTTCTTGTCTTATGGGCTTTTCGTCGATAGGAAGATGAAGGAGTGTCGCAACAAAAGACAATAAGATTGCCAGGTACCAAGCGTAGTCGTAGTTTCCAAAAGTATCATAAAATACTCCACCGAGATAAGCTCCTAAAAAAGACCCAATTTGATGATTTAAAAATACAATCCCAAATAACATTGATATATTTTTGGTACCAAAAATTTGGGCGACAATACCATTAGTTGCGGGTACCGTAGCTAACCATAAAAGTCCAAATGTTACACCAAAAGCCAAAGCTGAAATTTCAGAAGGTGGTAGAAATACAAACAGGCCTATAGATATAGCCCTAAAAAAATATAAACCGCTTAAAAGTAGTTTCTTACTGTATTTGTCACCTAGATATCCCATTATTAGAACACCAATAATATTAAAAAGACCAATAAGTGATAAAATTGCAAATCCAGTCCAATCTTCTAGACCCTTATCCTGTACATATCTTGGAACATGTGTTGCGACCAATGTAATTTGAAATCCGCAAACAAAAAAACCAAGTATTAATAATCTGAAACCTTTGTGTTTTAATGATTCTTTTAACACTTTAAACGCGCTTTCGCTTTTATGCTCTTTTTCTAAATTTGTGTGACTAATTTGATTTTCTGGATTTTTTATAAAAAGAGCTGGAATACACATGATAATTAGAATAATTGAAAATACTGTAAATGTAGTTTGCCATCCTGTTTCGGTAATTAAAAAATTTGATAAAGCTGGAAACATAAACATGCCCAACCCTCCAAAAGCTGTAACATATCCGGCTGCTTTACTTCTGTTTTCATTTGGAAAGTGCTTTGTAGCCAATGGTGCTAACATAGGACCGGAACATGCTCCTAAGCCTATTCCTACCATTAATCCAAGATTAAGTTGAAACCAAAGACCTGTATTTAAATTACTACCAAGAGAAAAAATTCCGATAGCATAAAATATTAGGCCTGCTATCACAATTTTACTTCCACCATATTTATCAGCAAACCTTCCAAAAATCGGTGTAAAAATACCCCAAATTAAAGAATGTAATGCTACGGCAAGACCAAATTCGGTGTTTGTAATTCCACAATCTATCTCAAAATTGTTTGAAAATAATCCAAAGGTCTGTCTCACACCCATTGAAACATTAACAACAAAACATGCCGCAATTAATGTAAATAATGCCAATCTATTGGGAAAAAACTTTGTTGTCATTTAATCTTTCTCAAACTTTTTTTTAAATCCAAAATTAAGTCTTTAGTATCCTCTAAACCTACGTGAAACCTTACAATGTGATGATTTGCTTTGATGTATTTCTTATAAATTCTTTGAATTGTTTGACTCTGATACAGAACTAAACTTTCAAAACCACCCCAGCTTTGCCCTATGCCAAATAATCTTAGTGAATTAATAAATTTCAGCACTGAGTTTTTATTTTTGCTATAAATAATTACTGAAAACAATCCAGAACTTCCCGAATAGTACTTTTTCCAGTTTTCATAATTTTGAGTTCCTTTTTTATGAGGATATAAAATTTCTTTAATTTTATTTTCTTTTTTAAGAAAATTAATAATTTTTTTGGTATTTTCTTCATGTTTTTTCAAGCGAACATCTAGTGTTCTCAACCCCCTCAAAACTAAATAAGCATCATCGGGTGATGCTCTGTATCCTAAGAGTTTGTTGCAGAACCTGACTTTATCGTAAACTTTTTTATTTACAGATAAACTGCCTAGCATTACATCGGAGTGACCAGATAAGTATTTTGTGCCAGATGAAATTGACATATCAAATCCTATCTTTAGAGGTTTTATAAAAAAAGGTGTGCCCCAAGTGTTATCTAATGCGGTTACAATATTTTTCTTTTTAGCAAGTTTTATGATTTTTTCTAAGTCCTGAAATTCAAATGTATTACTTCCTGGATTTTCAACAAATATCATCTTTGTTTTTATATTTATTTTGCTTTCAAGACTTTTAAAATTATCGGGATTATAAAAATGTGTTTTAACATTGAATTCTTTAAGTAGCTTTGAAGTAATCATGCGTGTAGGTGCGTATACTGCATCTGTCACAACAATTTCATCTCCGGGTCTGCAAATACTTATTATAGCTAAAGCTACAGCTCCAAAGCCAGTCGGTGTTAAAAAAGTACTATGAGCTTGTTCTAATTCAGCAATAAAATTTTGAAGGGCTATTGTGGTTTGACTACCTGCTCTACCATATTCATGGAAGTTTACTTTGGAGCCCTTTGTTACTAATTTTTCTTGCTTTAAAAGTTCCTGCATACTTTTAAAAAAAATCGTAGAATTTCTAACCACTGCAGGATTAGCAGTTCTCGAAATCTTATCTTGGGCTAGGTGTTTAAGTTTAGTTATGTCTGAATATTTCATTTAAATATTTTCGCAGCCAGTTACCCAAAGATCATAAATTGGATGATCAAAAGTTTTAAGGTTTGTACTTGTTGAAAATGTCCAGCCATTAAAAACGAAGATCTTCTCATCCTTTTTATCAGATAAATCTCTAACTTGAATATATGCCGCAACTCCTTTGTTGTTTTGATCTTCAATTTGATCACATTTTTTGGGCAAAATTTCTAAATAGCCGAATCTCTTTTTCTTTCCTATTACAACATTCATATCTTGTGTTTTGGCAGTTATCTTGTCTAAGGCTCTAAATTTTACAAAAGGTTCTTTGTTTATATTAACATTTTTTTTTCGAGATTTTATATCGAATTTTTCCATTGCCTGTTCTTCAGTACTCTCAGCCTCTTCTTCAAATGTAGGTTGTAATATATTTAAATTCACTCTTTCTTCTCCATGCAGATTGCTTGTTATGAAAAAAAGGATGAGTAGAGTTGAAAAAAACTTACGGTTTCCAGCTTTCATATTTTTTAAACTTTTTATCATCTTTTGATATTTTGTTTGGTTTAAACGAATCTTTGGTCCCGGTTTTATTATCTTTGTGAGGTTTTTGCCAAGAAAATTTTTTTGTATCCTTTTCTTTTGGCGTATTGTTTGAGATATTATGAATCCAAGAATACCAATCTGCTGTTATTTTTGATGCATTAATTTCCCCTTTGTAAATAACCCATCTTTTACCTTTATTGTTTTTATAGTATTTGTTGCCAAATTCATCTTTACCAACAAATTTTCCAAAAAAAATTGTATAAAGAAAAGTGCCAAAAGTTTGAGAGTTCCACCAAGTAAAAATTTGCTTAATCATTTTTCAAAATTTAAAAATCCACACAATTCTAAATTGTATCATAATAACATAGACAGCATATAAATATTGTATATATCTTTAATGGTAATTCTTTCAATAAAATAAGGATAAATAATGTCAAAATTTTTAGTTGAGACCTATTATACGTGTACCTTCAAAATTATACATGAATTAGAAGAGTTAAATGAAAAAAAATTATCTGATATTGATAATAGAAAAGACGGAAAAGTTGAAATAATAGATGTAGTTGTAAATAACAGGAAGACAAAAAAATCTGATGGAAAATCAGAAAAAGATAAAGCAAATTTGACCGATGTTAAAATTTCTCATTCGAGTAAAGTACAAGAAAATAAAAAAATAGAAACTGGGATTTTAACAAACCCTGCAAATAAATCTAAAAAGCATAAAAATACTTTGAACGAGAAAAGATTTCAAATGCCTGATAGAAGAAAAGGTTATATTCAAAAAGCCACTATCGGTGATCACAAAATTTATCTACATACAGGAGAATATGATGATGGTAAAATTGGTGAAATTTTTATTGACACTAATAAAGAAGGCGAATTAGTTAAAGCTTTAACTAATAATTTTGCAATAGCTATATCACTAGGTCTACAGTATGGAGTCCCTTTAGAAGAATTTGTTGATGCATTTTTAGATACAAAGTTTGAACCTTCGGGGAAAGTTTA
>MDTG01095829.1_pt1 | contig 25381 bp, 27 predicted proteins | sample 811421 | NCBI WGS metagenome assembly MDTG01 (sample SAMN05326645, study PRJNA326480) | marine metagenome | isolation source: seawater | place: Pacific Ocean: South East | collected 2011 | reverse complement strand
TAAGGGTCATCCTCTTGGAGCAACAGGAATAGCAAATATTTATGAAGTTTGTACACACCTAAGAGGAGAAGCAGGAGTCAGACAAGTTGAAGGAGCGAAAATTGGAATGACTCATGTTATAGGTCTTGGAACAGCTTGCGGCATTCACATACTAGAAAAGACAAATTAATTAGTTTGAAATTTGGCCTTACAGGCGATACACATAACAACCTTAAGAATATTAAGGTAATTTGTGATCTTTTCAATAGTCATAATCTAGATTTTGTTATCCATACAGGAGATATAACCCTTCCGAAGTCATTACTAATATTTCAGGGCTTGAGAATGCCTCTAAAGGGAGTTTTTGGAAATAATGATACTGACGAGAAGGAGGGATTGCTTGAGGTATGTGATAAATTCAATTTCAATTTTCATGATGAGCTTAAAATATCTATTGGTAAGAATCGTTTTCTTTTCGCAACTCACGATCCTAAAGATATAAAGCAGCACTACTATGGACAGAAAAACATAATTGTTCATGGTCATACTCATAGATTTAGAGACGAAATAATAAATGAAACTCATATTTTTAATCCTGGTGAATGTGCAGGAATAATTAAAGGTTCAAATAAAATTGGTATTGTTGATACCGATAAATGTAAGATGAAAATTATATATTTCTAGCCTTGAAAAGATTAATCAAAATATCTATCAAGCTTGAAATGAGAAATATAACTAAAAAAGGTCTTAATAATCTCAAAGTATTAAAATCATTTGCCTCAATCAGAGCAATTGCAAAGGATGAGGTTATTGGAGACAGATAATTTGAACCTGGATAGCTGAACCAAAAAGTGCACATTAAAGCAAAGCTGAAATTAAAAATTAATATTTTTAAGATCCTAGATGAAAAAATTTTTCTCAGCAAAAAAGAAATTATCATACTTACCAGAATATAAATTGCAGTCGCTAAAAAAATCATAAAAATTCTTTGAGGAATAAATCTTGGTATTTTTTATCTTTAAAAATCCACTTACCATCAGATATGTTGCGATTTTTTAAATAATGAGACAATTTTTTTATATTTTTATCTTTCATTATTCGAGATGGAGGAATATTTTCTTTTTCAGCTAATCTCTCTCTCCATTTAAAAATATCCAAGGATAAACTATCATCCTTTTTGAATTTTTGAATTCTAGAAAGAGATAAAGACTGAAATCCTTTTCTTACTTCATCCATGGAATATTCCAAAGCTCTTTCATATTGATTTATTTTTTTCAACTTTTTTGTTTGTTCTTTGTATATGTATATTAAAAACTCAACATCATCAGCAGCATATTTCAATTGATTATATGTCAAAGGCCTTTTTAACCAATTTGAATTAGTCTGATCTTTTTTTAGTAAAATTGATGTATATTTTTTGACTAGAAACGAATAACTCCTTTGATTAACCTCTCCTAAAAGTTTTTCTGCAATCTGAACATCAAATACATTTTTTAGATCTATCTCTAAATTGGTAGATATTACAGTTGAATCACTTCGAGCAGAATTCATTACAATTACCAAATCTTCTCTAGCAAAAAGATTTAAAAAGAGATTTTTTTCTTTAAGCTGAATAAAATCCATAATATAAATACCTTTTGATGTTTTTACTTGAATTAAGCTTAATTGTGGATAATAAGTATCTCTCCATAGAAACTCAGTATCCAATCCAATAATTGTTTCTTGGTTGAGAGTATTTTTAAAAAAATTATTTAAATCTTTTTCTTTATATATATAAGAAAACTTTGATGAATCTAAGAAGTAATTGAATTTTAGAAAAATTTTGCTAAACAAAAAAAGCCTAGTTAATTAGAAATTGAAGCTTGTTGTTCACTTTTAATAACTGTCTTTTAATCTCTTCGTTGTAATTTCCAGCATTAAGAATGATTAGAGAGTTTCTATCACTTTCTATGAAATCAGGTGATTCTACCTTCAAGGATGTTCCATAAAGTCTTTTACCCTGCTTATTTGGATCATTATCTAATACACATGTAATTTTTTTTTCTTCTACTCCTAAAGAAAGTAAAATCTGTGAAAAAATATGTGCGCCAAATAAATAAAAATTATCAAAATTATCCTCTGATATCGTCTTACTTATCTCGCTTGAGATTTTATTTAAGTAATTTTTATACTCGGTTATTAATAAAAAATTTTCATGGTACTTATCTGGATAAGAAACTTTAAAAGTTTTATTAGTTTTCTTAAATGCATAAAAAACGCTATGGTTTTTGAACTTGATTTTTTTTTCTAGAGTAAATCCTTCTTTCTGAAACATGTATTTAATAAAATCTTCAGAAGCAAAATATGTATGTTCAAACATAATTGTGTTCGCATGTTTATTCTTCAACATGAAATCCATATTTGGGACGCTCATCAAAACTAAACCATCTGTAGTTAAAGATTTTTTTACGTCGTTTAAAAATGAAAGAGGATTGTATAGGTGTTCAAATAAATGAGAATTTACAATACAATCTATTTTTTCATTTTTATCTGGATAAGAGCTATCAAAAAATTCATTAACAAAGTTAATTCTTTTATCTTTAATATGACCAGGCTTTTTATTTCCTGGCTCCATAATGGTCCATGATTCTATTACGGGTTCACTTTTTAAGTATAATTTAGAAAGATTACTATGACCTCCTCCAATTTCTAGGATCTTAAGGGGTTTGAAATCTGATATAAATTCACAAAACATTTGATGATGCTCTTGCCATATCTTTCCTGTTGTCCCAGCTCCGTGACCATCCTCGTACAATATCTCAAGGGGAATTAATGGACTAATTTGAATCATTCCAGATCCCTTTGATAAAAAAAAGTTTAAGTCTGAAAAATAATCAGTTTCTTTCTTAGATGAGGAAACTCCCATTTTTGCTGGAAGATTTTTTATGGAAAAAACGAACTCAAGATCATCATTACCAGATATTATGTCTTGTTTTCTTTCCACTAGCTTAAATTTCATTTTAAGTATTTATCTCCTTCGACAGATCTACTCTTAAAAACTGCTGTAACAGTATCCTCAAGTGCTTCAAAATCTGTTGACTCATTTGGCTCAATAACAATAATATCGTTTTCACTAAATACATTATTTTTCATTTTCACTTTACCTGAAACAATTACTGTTATTTCTCTAGCCTGCATGTGGAAATGCTCTGGCTCTCTATCTCCTTTTTTATATTTCTTAACACCTACTTCACAAGACTTTGTCAAGTGCAGAGAAGGAGAAAAGTTTCCAACAAACCATCCTTTCTCCATTTCATTTAAATTATATTTTTTCATCTTTAGTTAGTATAAATTTTAAATTTGATAAATGTTCCTCAGTTTTGATTGGATAATAATCTGTGGAATCGATATGAAAATTTCTAACAACTTTTGCATTTAAGATAAATTGATTAAGTATCTCATTAAAATATAAAGGTTTATTAAAATTTGCCTGCTTCTTGATCAATTGGACAGAATTTGAGAAATATTCTTCAGTGCTTTTCATCCAAACTAAACCTGAGCATGCTGTTTTTGATGGGGGCTCGTTAAAGGAAATTTGTTTTATTTTATCTTCTTCATCTTTGTGTATATATGAATATCTAGGATGAAACGAATTGAAGGACACTATTTCCGCATCAGATTTATTTTTTCTTGCTGTTTGGATGAAATTTGTTAGATTAATATCTATGTACTCATTAAGATTCATTACCAAAAGTTCTTCTTTAAAATTAAGTAAATCTGATGCGAGTAGAGACGAGAACATAGCCCCTTTAGTTTCCCCATTAGTTTCTATAATCTGAATATCTTTAGAAATTTCAGTCACGATATCTTTTAAATAAAATTCCTTACTTACTTTTGAGTTGATAACCAAAATAACATCATTTTCTTTAGTTTGTTTGAGAAAGTTAATTTGATGTTCTAAGAGTGTTTTGGATGAAATCTCGGTTAGATAAATAGGATATTTACTTAAAAAGTTTTCATCTTTGCCTGCAGCTAATAAAATAACGTTCATACGCTAATTTAATTTTTCTAATTTTATGATTATATTTTTATAAGTTACATCTTGAGTGTCATTTACTTCCATGACATGTGCGTTTGCTTCCTTAGCTGCCATAATTCCGTTGTGGTTGTCTTCAACAATTAAGCATTGTTCGGGAGTTAATCCCAATTTATCTATGGCAGTAATGTAAATTTCTGGATCTGGTTTTGGATTAACAACATCCGATGCAGAAAGAATGATGTCAAAATAGTCAATCAAATTCGATTTACTCATCATCAAATCAACAGTATCTCTTATGGAATTTGAAGCTAATCCAATTGAGAAACCATTTTTTTTTAGTTTAGATAATGCATATTCATGATGGAAAACTGGAGAACACTCTTGGTGAATATAATTTATTGTAAACTTTTGTTTTAGATCGTTTATTAAAGAATGAATTTTTTTTGGTATTCGTTCTTCCTCTGTGAGAATTTCTAGTTTCTTTTTTGTAGGTAATCCATCAAATCTACTTAGATGATCTTCTGGGTCAATTGATTCTCCAAAACAAGCTAGTGCTTGATTCAAACATTTATAATGCCACTCTCTTGCATCAATAAGAACACCATCCATATCAAAAATAATTGCTTTTATTTTATTCGGTTTCATTGAAAAAATTTTTTGCCTCTTCAGGGAAATCAGTGCACAAACTTAGATTATTATCATCAGACAAAGGTCTTAGAATATTCCAAAGTTCGCTATGATCTCTTGAGTGTAACTCAGATGATACGACACAAACTTTTTTCTGATTATTTAAGTAACTAGATATTAGTTCCGCTGAAAACCAATTTTTATAAAAACTATCCAACCAAATTCCTGAAGCATATTCAATTATGTCAGTATCTTTCTCAAAATCGCTAATTCTATAGAAAAAGGGAATTAATTTTTCTTTGCACCTTATTGTTTCTGGAAATGACATATCAAATAAATACCAATTACATATCGCGTCGCTCAAAATTTCACATATATCGTCTAAAATCCCATCAGACTTAACATTAACGGCAACATCAACCTTTTTATTTTCAAAAATTTTTAATGCTTCCTTTAAAGACATATTGTTCTTGCTTGGAATATCATGAGATATTACTATTTTTGAATTAAAATCTCGAACATCTAGCTCAATGCCGAAATTTTTATCAACAGCATTTTTAAAAGAAAGCAAACTATTTTGTTCTTCACTATTATTCCATAATCCTCTATGAGCCAATATCTTCATGAAAATTGATCAGCCTTACTTAGAAAAAAATCCAAGTCAGATGGTGTACCTAAGCCATACATTCCTTTTCCAGCAGAACCAATATTATAAAAACCTGTAGGATAATTTTTTTCAAATAAATAGTTATAAACAGGAGCAACATAAAATTCATTATTTACCCTTTCATTTTTTTCAATCATTTCTTCAGATGCTGAAACAAAGTCTTTACCAGATTTGAAATTATAAATTCCCACAGTAGCTTCCTCTGAAATTACCTGTTTCTCTACAACTTTATTTACTAAGCCTTTTTGATTTATACCGATGTAAGACCATTTTGTGTCATTGGCTTTCATTGTCATTATGTATCCAGATAATCTAGATTTAGACCAACTCATTAAATAGTCATCAATTTTTATGTCAATGAATTGATCGCAATTAGCAATCATTAATTTTTCTTCATTATCAATAAATTCTTTTGCTTCTAATACAGTACATGCTGCTCCATCAGTTACACCATCTATAAAGACTAATTCACAATCAGAAGAACACTTTCGTAAAATGTTTGAAATTTGATAACCTAATTCATGAGATTTTTGGCATATGAAAATAAATTTATGTTTTGTTGAGGGCTTAAGATTATCAATCACTATCTCGATCATAGGCTTATTGTTGATTTTAATTAAAGGTTTTGGATCCAAGTATCCAGCATCTAAAAATCTGGAACCAAGGCCGGCCATAGGAACAACTATGTTCATTTTAACAAAATAAATTTAATGCTATTTTTAAAAGTATTAAATGATAGTCTTAGAAAGGATTTGAATAAATTTACTAAAATGTTCTTACTCCAAGGATTCATCAAATTTTTATAGAATATAATTTCGTTCTTTATAAAATTTTGATTTTCAAATTCATTGTGAATTTCTGAGATATGTTCTTTCCAAAAAAAAGGAACATCATCGATAGTATGTATAAGATCTGTGCCAGAATTGGACTGAAAAATGTACTTTTGGTTTTTTGGATTTATATTAACGTACCCATTTTTATAACTCTTCTCCCCATAATATATTTTTACCTTTTTTTTAAAAAAATTATCCGGAATAAATAGTGGCGGTACTTTATCTAAAAAATCCGTATAACCATCATAATGTCTGCAGAGTTCGAATTTAGAAATGATGACAAAATGATCTTTAAAATTTGAAAGGTAAAGTGAAGTATCTTCAGTTCTAATAACTCTAGCTTCATTAGTATTTTCAGAGAAAATCGTAAGTAAATCTTTATACCTATACATATGTACGGAATCCAATAGCAACCTATTTAGTTTCACTAGATAAAAGTTTTCATTTTCTTCCACAAGTTTTGGATAGATATTTCCATAGTATCCCCAAAGAGGGCTGAATATACTCAGAAAATTGATTGATTCAGTGAAATGAGAAAAAGGGAAGGTAATTATTTCGTTATCAAATTCGGAAGCATATTTAACATTTACCTGATGAACTAATTCATAAAATTTTTCAGGATTTTCTAGAAATGGATGATCATTATTTGGAGAAAAAAAAATCCAATCATTTTCTTCAGATTCAATCTTACTCAAAGAATCTAAATACTCTCTGGCTGTGGCGGACCTCTTTTCAATTATATTTGCTCTAGGAAAAAGTTCTTTAATTTCATCATAAATAAATCTATGAGAGTCATTTTCACATTCAACCCTTATAGTTGCTGATTTCCATTGCAAAGTAGAATAGCTATAAAGAGAATATCTAGTGATATCTAGCTTAGTCTGATATCTGTAAGAAGAATCTATTTCTCTAATTTTTTTATCGTAATTGAAACGCTTTTTATCGCCTCTAAGATATACACCCAAAGGCGCATCTTCAATAAAAACATCAAAAAATAGATGAACGTTGAATGAATCGATATTAGAAAGATTCTCCATGTTTTTTTCAGATTTTTTGCATAATTGGCAACTAGTATTTCTTCCAGACCTTTCTATTAACATAGTCTGTGTAACTCAAAATAATTCTTATTATTTTTTGAGATACATTATTTACATTATAGTTATTAACAATGTTTAAGGTTCTTGAGGATCCTCTCTTTTGATCTTTCAAAATGCTGATAGCATTTTTAATTTTTTCAAGCGATCTTCCTGTAAACATGACAGTTCCTTCTTCAAAACCCTCAGGTCTCTCATGTTGCTCACGAATATTAATTGCAGGGAAATTTAGAATGGATGATTCTTCAGTTATAGTGCCACTATCAGATAAGACTAAAAAAGAATTTATTTGAAGCTTTACGTAGTCAAAATATCCAAACGGCTTGCAAATTCTTATCGACTGATTTTTTTTTAACTTTAAATCTTTTAACTTTTTCTGAGTCCTTGGGTGGCAAGAGAAAATAATTTCTCTATCATAAAATTTAGACAGATCGCTCATTAGTTGATACAGCTGTTTTAAGTTTTCTTTATCATCTACTGTTTCTTCTCTATGAGCACTCAGCAGAAAAAATGAGCCTGGAGATAAATTTAGTTTTTCGAGAATATTAGATGCTTCAATATCTTTTTCATGAAATTCTAATACTTCTTTCAAAGGACTTCCTGCACAAATAACTTGTTCTGGAGACAGCCCTTCCATTAAAAGGTTTTCTTTAGATATTTGACTGTAGGTAATATTAATATCTGATATGTGATCAATAATCTTTCTATTTATTTCTTCGGGAACTCTATAATCAAAGCATCTGTTCCCTGCCTCCAAATGAAAGATTGGAATTTTATGACGTTTTGCAGTAATAGCTGAAAGACAGCTATTCGTGTCGCCTAAAATAACAAAAGCTTCAGGATTGATTTTCTCAATAATCTCCTCAATGTTACATATTACATTTGCGATAGATTTCGATGATGAGGAAGATGCAGAATCTAAATAAAAATCTGGCTCCCTAATATTCATCTGGTTAAAAAATATTTTATTTAGTTCATAATCAAAGTTCTGGCCTGTATGAACAAGAGTATGATCGAAGTACTTATCGGAAAGATTTATTATGCGCGATAGTCTAATGATTTCGGGTCTTGTACCAACGACTGTCATGACCTTAAGCATTTAAAGCCTCATTAACTATATCTAGTTTAAGTAGAATATTTTTCGTCTCCTCTACATTAAGTCTTATTGTATTGTGTGATGTATAGTCTTCAACGTTTGAAATAGATTTTTCTCCGCTAGAAAAAAATTCTTTATAATTTAAATCTCTTGTATCAGCTGGAATTCTAAAATAGTTTCCATGATCTTCTGACTTAAAAACTTCCTCTCTTGATAACAAGGACTCATAAAGCTTTTCTCCATGACGCGTTCCTATAGTCTTTACTTTTATCTTGCTGTTGAAAATATCTTTCAAAGCTTTAGTTAAATCTAATATCGTGCAAGCAGGTGCTTTTTGGACAAAAATATCCCCAGGCTTAGCATTTTGAAAAGCATAAAATACCAAATCAACGGAATCCTCTAATGACATTAGAAATCTAGTCATATCTGGATCTGTAATAGTTATTTCACTACCATTCATAATTTGATCAATAAAAAGGGGTATTACTGATCCCCTCGATCCCATGACGTTTCCATATCTTGTACAGCAGACTACTGCTTCTTTATGTTTCAGTCTATGAGAAGTAGCTATCATATTTTTTTCCATCAAGGCCTTAGTCATTCCCATAGCATTTATTGGATACACCGCTTTATCAGTGCTCAAAAAGACTCCCTTTTTGACATTTTGCTCCTGAATTGCAGATAAAACGTTATTGGATCCTAGGATATTAGTTTGAACTGCTTGCATTGGATAAAACTCGCAAGAAGGAACTTGTTTTAAAGCTGCTGCATGAAAAACAAAATCTACTCCTGAGAGTGAATCAGAGATACTTTGATAGTCTCTTACATCTCCAATATGAAATTTAATTCTTTCATCTAAAAACTTTAATCGCATATCATTTTGTTTTTTCTCATCTCTACTGAAAATTCTTACTTCTTTAACATCCTCAATTAAAATTCTCTTTAAAACAGCATTCCCAAAAGAACCCGTTCCTCCAGAGATTAAGATTGTTTTTTTCTTAAAAAAATTGCTCATTTTTTTCCCCAATTATACATATCACAGATCATTTCTTCCCAGGGAGGAGCCTTGTAATTTGTCATTTGAAAAAAATTGGATTGATCAAGAGATCTATTTATTTTTGGTTCGGCTGATTTATGAATTTTTATTGAAGTTTTATAAAATTTTCCAATTAATTTAAGAAGTTCATACTTTGAAATTGGAGTAGATGCAACGTGATAAAGCCCAGATATATTTTCATTTGAAAAAACATAATGATGTAACATTTTTGCTACCTCTAAGGTGGTCAGACCTGAGAATATTGCATTTGAAAAGCCTACAACATCATTTTGTTGACTTAAAAACCACTCCAATAAACCTAAAGATTTTTTTAGCTCATGACCAATTATCGAGGTTCTAATTGTTAAATGATTTTCATCATTTACTTCTCCTAGGAGTTTGCTCAAACCATAAAGGTCTCTGGCATCAGGCAAATCACTTTCAGAGTAATTCCCTTTGTTTCCGCTGAATACACAATCTGTGCTGAAGTGAATTAGTTTACATTTACTTCCATTAAGCATTTCTTTTATTTTATGAGGGATCAGTGAATTAACATTTATAGTTTGAATGTATTCAGAGGCCATCTTTTCTTGTTTTATGAGTCCAATACAATTTATAACAAAATCAGGATTAAATTGACTTAAAAGCTCATCTAAGCTTATTTCTAGATTCTTATCTCTAATGAAAAATAGATTATCTTGATATGAATCATTAAATAATTCTTTATCTTTAGCTTGTCTAATTGTCCCATAAACTAAAAATTCATCTTTTTTACTTGAGAAGTAATCAAAAAGAACGTTACCTAACATTCCAGTGGCGCCTAAGATTAATACATTCATTATTTGCTTGAGTGGACAAATGAAACAAAGGATAAAGTGTCTTTGAAAGTTTTTTCCCAAGAAAAATTTTGAGATTTTATAAAAACTTTATCGCTAATGTTTTGCCTTAGGCTTTCATTGAAAAAAAGTTGCTTAATATTATTTTCAATATCAATAATTTTTAAAGGATCAAAAAAATTTACATCGCAGTCTTCTAAAATTTCCTCCATTGCATTGCCCCTAGAACAAGTCATTGGCATTCCCCATCTCATTCCCTCCAAAACTATTTGACCAAAACTTTCGCATGAGGAAGCAAAGATAAAAAGGTCTGAATCAATCATGATTTTTTCTATGTCCTTAGTGGGCAGCCATCCTAACATTTTTAAAAACTTTTCACTCTCATCAAACTTATTTATTTTATTCTTTATTTTTATTCCACTCCTTACGACTTCTCCTATAAAACTTATTTCAATTGGGAAACCTTTATCTCTTAAATTACTGACAGCTTTAGCTACTTTTTCTTGATGTTTATAAGGCTCAAAATTTGATAAATAGACAATTTTAAATGGATCTATATGGTTGAAGGAAGTTTTCTTTAATCTTCTTAATTTTAGCTTATTATTTTCCTTGTCCAGTCCATGAGGAATAATAATTTGTTCGTTCGATATATTCGGAAGTAGATCATTGATTCTATCTCTCGAGTATGAGCTCAAAAAAATTACCCCCTTAGCTTGTTTTAAATGCAGGGAGAGAAAAAATCTCAAAATTTCAAACTTTATAATTTTAAAAAAACTGTATCTAAAAACCTCTTTTCTTTCAAAAGGGAGTTGATTGTGAATTATTGATATGAAGTTACTGTAATTTGATAAATTATAACCTGACAAGCAATAAAGGAAATCGCAATTATTTTGCAGAATAATTTTTTTTTGGCAGAAAATTTTCCAAATTAAAATATTTATTCCAAAAAAACTTTTTTTTGGAAGCCGATAAATCATAATGCCATCTCTAGATAAGCTCTTTATGCTATCGTAAATAAAATAATCAACAAATATAAACAGAGATTTAATATCAGAATAATCCCTATCAAAATTCTCTATTAATTTTTTAAGATATTTGAGACCACCACCTTCTCTCATGGTAGAAGCATCAATTGCTAGTTTCATCTGAATAAGTAATAATTTTGTTAGAAAACAGCGCCATAGCTAATATTAATGGTTGTATTTTTGACGACAAATGGATATCGATAAAAATCATAGTTGGTATAAAAAACATCAAAATCAAAACCCAAGGCTTAAATCTAAAAAATTTTCTAAAAAGCTCGATATAAAATAAAAGCATCAAAAATCCATATTCAGCAAAACTCCTCAAAAAACCGCCATCTAAAGCATCTCCCAAAGAACCAGGCCCCAAACCAAAAATTAAATAAAAAGGATTCTGAAAAAGTATGTTTACTACAGCAGTCCACTTATAAGCTCTTATAAGAAAACTATCATCGGCATCAGGATGAGAGCCATAATCCACAAACCATGTTTTTCCTGCCTCTATTCCTTCTCTAGTTGAAACTATAAATTGTTCGTTGATGAGATCTGAGAAAATAGTTAAGTTTTCTATAGAAAAAAGTTCCACGCTTCTGGCTACTAAATCAGTCCCTCTGTCTGCGCCAACATTCTGCAAAGAATAAAAAAAGTAATCGATCCCAAAAAAACCTGCAATTGTTACAGGTAAAAGATAAATAATTCCTTTTATCCTAGTAATGTTCTTGAATGAATTATCAAATGATAAGCCTAAAAAAGTTAAAAATATAAAAGGCAAAGTAAGAAGCTGTGATCTTGACGAAGATAAAATAATAAGAGCCATACAAAGAACGTACCATGAATATGATGGTCTAGAATTTTTATATGTAGAGTCGTTTATTGCAATCAAACATGCTGCTATTGCTGCAAATGCTCCAAGCTCCCAAGCTCCTCCGGTGAGGCCGTAAAGCCTAGTTAAATCGTAAATTAAGCCAATGGATGCAAATCCAGGAAAACCAAAAGCAATTTGGCCAAGGCAAAATATAAAATTCAAAATAAGATAAGCTTTTATTCCGATTATTAATTCTTTGAAATTCAGAAAATGGTATACAGCAATTGAAACTACTACGTACTCAATAACCCTTAGAAAACTAAGCAAGTTCCATAATGAAATGAATTGAATATTTACGAGAAATGCAAAAAGAATAGGGAGCAAATAAAAAAAGATTAGCCTATCTTTTATTATCCTTGGTATTCTGCCTTTCAAAGCAAATAATATAATAATTCCAAGGACCGCAATATCATCGAGTCTTATTCCCGTCACAAAACCTGGTATATTTATAAGATTGAATTTTGGCGTAAAAAAGTAAATTGCTAAAAGAATTTTTATCATCTCAACAAATCAATTAGAAATTGTCTCCGAAATAGTATTGTGAACAACAGGAGATATAAAATTCTGATAAGTGAAATTTTCAGAGACAGACCGCATAAATTCTTGAGCATAAATTAAATATGAATCTTTTTTCTGATGATCCATTCTATCTATCCAGCTTATAAGCTTTTCATAATCGCTATTAAAATCTCTTAAATTAATAAAGCAATTTGATGGGATGTTAGACTCTATATCGCTCGCACCCAAATAAATGGGTATTATTCCAAAGGATAAGCACTCCCAAATCTTTTCAGTAATATATCCATTTAAATCAATCATATTTTCTAAAATAAAGCAGAATTTATAATTTTGATAAGTTTTTTTCTTATTATTTAATAATCCTCTGTATAAAGAAGGTGATTCAATATCTTTTCTTAAAAAGAATGATTTTGCTTTATTCTTCAAACGTGATGCCAAGCTTAAATACTCAACTGATTTTGGATTAGAATCCCAACCAGAGCCGAACAAATCTAATCTATTTGGAAATTTAATTTCAAAGAAATCAATGATGTTTTTCCTCTCAGAAAATAATTCTTTTGGATGAAGAGAATATTTATTTCCACTCACTAAAATGAAATCTTTTTCTCTTTCTTTAGTTGATATGAAATCAGGTATCTCAAGATGAACAGGCCATGATATTTTTATGTATTTTTTATTATTCTTTGTATTTAGTTTCAGAAGATCAGTGTTATAAGTAAAAATTTTTTTAAATTCTTCATGTCTTCGTATATCCCAATTTCTCCTAATAACAACCGGACTTTCCAGCAAAATTAAGTATGCATTTTTTGATTTTACTTTTGTTTTTGGAATTTCCGTGTGAATTTGAAAACAGCTTTCTTTTGGATTATTTATGTCTTGCGTGGAAATATCAAAGCCTTTTGAATTATATTCGTCTTTTAATAATTTCATGTGTTCAATCCTTGAATCTTGATTTAAAAAAGGATCGCTCACATTAAAAGCTTGATTATTTTTAAAAATTTTTTGAGCAAATAGCGTTATTTTTTCCACAATTTAATTACGATTACGATATTAATCAGGTTTAAAAGGAGTACTCAAAATATCCAAATTTTTATCATTAAGAATTATGTTGAAAGAAAATAAAATCCAAGAAATTAGGAGGAATATGATAATCACTAATTTATTAATTTCAAAAAAGATTAGTAATTCTTTGGAAGTAAAAATTAAGAAAGAAATTAAAATTAACTTAAGCAATAAATTTTTTAAATTAACATAGATCTTGTTGATAACTTCAAAAGATAATTGATTCAATAATTGAACAAAGGTACCGAAAGAAATAAATGCCATAATCAAGGAAAATATTAATAAAGAGAAGTCAAAAAGAAAAAAGAGAAAAGTAAATATTGAACAAAATACAAGATAAGAAATTAAAAAAGGGTTTATCATATTTTTTGTTTTATTTATTCCTTGATTCCTTAAAAAGATTAAATTTAATAAAATTCTTGCTACCTCAATTATTCCTCCTATCAATAGTATTCTATTTAAGCTCAAATAAGATTCGCTCAAAAGGATCATAGGCAAATAGTCAATAAATGAAATGTAACCTAAAAAACCAACAACTAATATTGGAATTACTCCATTCATTAGATCTGCCCAATATTCATCTGAATTAACTTTGTTAAGACTTACTCTTCTTTGATAAACAGACCCGTAAACAGCATATAAAATTTGCTCTAGCGCTGAAAATAGTGAATGGCTCAGAGTTAGACCGACAATTAGATATGAAATAACTTCAATTGAAAATCCAGAGTAAATTAAACCAAATTTATATCCATGAATATTTACCCAAGATAAAAGTGCAAAAATAAGAGAAGGAATAATAAAAACTTTAGATTTATCTAGGAAATTTTTATCAAATTTTAACTTTGGATTAGTTATAGAAAATTTTATGAAATCATTTAAGTAATAGAGTGACATTGAAGCTGCGATTATATTTGAAAGCAAGAATCCTAGCCCCCAGAAGATAAGTTTGTTTCCCATTAATGTTATGAATAAAAATGGAAGAAGTATTAAAAGAACTGAGATCACAAAAGAAATGCTCAAGTATTCTTTATTTCTTCCAAACAAATTTAAGAAAGAATGATAGGTAATGAAAATCACTTGAAATAAGAGTATTAAAGGTATTATGTAAAGGAAAAAAAATAAGTTTGAAGAATTATTCTCAAGGTTATTGTTAAAAAAGTAAAAGAAAGCTACAGAAATAAGTGTAATTAAACACAAGTAGCAAAAATGATAGAAAAGAATTTTAATTAGTGAGAATTCATTAGTCCAATTTATTAAGTTTCTATTAATGTAAGTTCCTATCGGACCAATGAAAATTAACCCAAAAAATGCAATGCCGCTAAGTGCAGACGACCAAAGTGCAATTTCCTCTGGTGAAAAGTTCAAAGCTAAAACTTTTAACATGAATAATGAAGAAAAAAACTGTAAAAGTTTTGCAAAACCTGGAAAGAACAACCCATTAAAGTTTTGATAAATTCGAGACATTAATTTCAAATAAAAGACTGAGCTATTAAATTTGGAGAAAATAAATCATTTGCTAATCTAATAGAATTTTTAGAAAAATTTAATCTTTCCTTGCTGCTTGTAGCAGAAGCTTTAGAGATCCCTTTTTGAAAGGATATGAAATCGCATTTGTCTACAGCTATTCCATTTTCAAAAATACTTATTAAGTTGCTGGTTTCTAATGACCCAAAGCTCAACAAGGGCAGCCCCATAGAAACTAAAGTTTGAACTCTACTAGGAAGAATATGTTTTAGATTTTCAAAATCACTAAGACTAACTAATCCAAAGTCATAATCATGAGAAGCAAAAAATAAATCTTTTATAGCCAAAGAACCCATTATTTTTATTGATTGCGAGTAAAAATCGGAATAAGTCTTCACTAGATCAACTTTCCTTGTACCGTGAGTATAAAAATGTATTTCGGCTTTCTCTCTGATTGTTTCTGATTCAAAGGCCTTCAACACATTTTCAATGTTTTGATTTCCGCTAACATTTCCAACAAACATAATTTTAATCTTTTCAGCTTTCTTTAAAACAGGTTTTTTTGTATTTATCATTAAATTAAAAAGATCTTTTTCGACAGGATTAAAAACACGAGTAACTTGTCCTTCAGTTCTTTTTTCAAGTTCAGCTTTCATGCCTTCAGAAGTGGCCATGAGGCGATCATAAGTTTTATAAACTAATTTCATAATTTTATGATTGAGATTTATGAACCATGAATTGTCTTTGAAAAAACCAGTCGAAATCAAATCATCAGGCCAAAAATCTTGAAGCCAAAGAGTGCTTTGAGGATTTTTGTGAAATAGTCTTTTGAAAAAAATATTTACAAAAGCTAATAGGCCGGGTGAGAAACCTATAAAGATGACTTTTTCGAAACTTTTGAATCTTAAGAATATGCTAAAAAAGGAAAAGCTCAGAAGAATACTAAAATAGTTGAGAAATAAACTAAATGAATTTTTCCCTCTAGGTAAAGTGAATGCTCTATAAATATTTATTCCATTAAGTTTTGAATAACCAGTATGTGTGATATTTGAATATCCTTCATATATTTTTCCTTGAGGATAGTTGGGAATACCAGTTAAAACTGATACTTCATGTCCAATCTCTTTCAGGGAATAAGCTAAATCAGTAGATTTAAACTGTTCAGGATAGAAATATGCAGTTATTAGAAGAATTTTCATTGGAATTATTGCCAGTCATCTTGATTTATATTCTTCCAATCTTCGAAAGATTTTATCAAGTCAAATTCAAACTCGTAACCATTTTTATTTAAATACTTTGGCTGAACTAGGTTTGATCTAACTAGTTTTTTTATCCTCACAGGATCAAACTGTTCACCGATACCAAACGGAGTTATAAAAAACTTTATAAAAAAAGAAATACTAAATATCGTGAAATATCCTAAATTAATCTTAATTCTTTTTATTTTAGCGACATGGCAGATTGCATCAAAATAATCTTCTATGGACGGAATAGGATACATTGAAGCATTGAGGAGAGAATAATTGAATGATAAATTATTTTGTCTTTTTGATTCCCAAAGCATTATGTTGCAAAGCTCCTTAATGTAAATTCCTGCCTTTTTTGTATTTTTATTACCCATGAAAAAAAAATATCTTTTCATGGTAGCATTTATCATTCTTGTCACATTGCCTCCTTCCCCAGGTCCATAAACAACTCCTGGACGAATAATAATCAACTTATTTGAATTATTGCTTACTTTCCACGTTTCGTGAATTTTTTCAGCTGCAAGCTTTGACGATCCATAAGGACTGTCGGGGATTGGGAGTGTATCTTCATCTTTTAAAATTTCACTTACTCCATAAGGAGAGATTGAACTTGTAAAAATTATCCTGGAGCAACCTTTTAGGTTAGCCCAGTTACAAATGTTTTCTGCGCCAAGCAAATTGGTTTCATAGTACTCATTACGCTCATGGCCTGGTTCTCTATGTATCGCTGCAAAATTACATATTAGTTCGACTTCATCTTGAATGTTTAAATCGTTTAAATTTGTTCTTACATCACCTTTTAAATAAATAATTCTCTCCTCATTTTTGAGCATATTGATTCGATAATGACTTTTTTTATCTTCAATTTCTTCAATATCAACTAAATAAACTTTGTCGAAAGCTTTTTGAGAAATTAAGGTTCTTGCGAAAAAAGAACCAACAAATCCAGTGCCCCCAAAAATTACAGCACATTTTGTGACGGAAGAATTAATGACCTCCTCCTTTTAAAATTAAGATTAATCCCTTATAAATAATCCATAGGTCTAAGCACAATAAAGAAAAAGACGATCTTTTTATATACTCGTCGATGTACTCATATTCAAAAGAAGGTTCACCCATTAAATCAGTTCCTTTATTAATGTGTCCTAGGCCTAACATCCCCCCTTTTAATAATTTTCTTGTAATATTTCCTTGCTCCAAGTCTCTTTCATAGTGCATAACTGCTAAAGGTCTTGGGCCAACAATACTCATATCTCCTCTTAAAATACTTAAGAATTGAGGTATTTCATCTAAATAGTATTTTTTCACAAATGTTCCTGTATACGTTCTGGAGTTTTCATTCCATTCTGCTGAATAAGCTATCCATTCATGATTTTTAGCTTTTTCCTGATTGATGAATTTATTTTTTATTAAACGAATCTTATATTTAGCAAATCTTTTTCCTCCGCTTATTGCCCAATAAAAAAAAAAGACAGGGCCTTTATTTTCTTTTACTAAAATTCCTTCAAAAAAATAACTGATACAAACTAACAAAAGAATTGGTGTAGAAATAATTAGGACTAAAAGAGAAATCAGTCTATCGAACAAAAATTTCCAGAATCTTGGAGGCAGTGGTTCATCAATAATAAAAATATGTGCATATTTTTGTTTAATCTCTTCGGTTGGGGGTTTATATGGAAAAGCTCCAAGAGGTTCCTTCATTTATTTTTCTAGAGTTTTATGTAGATATTTTATCTTATCGGTTAAGTTGTCATGTTGATTGCCAACAAAAAAACCATTTGTTTCAAGATATTCAGCATTTTTTACATTTTCAGAAATTTCATAATCAAAAAATTTAATGGCATCATTTTTTAAGAAATTTCCTGAAACAATAGGTCTATATTCTATTTTTGCTTTATCAAGCCTATCTAATAATTGACTTCTTTTGTATTTTGAATCTTCTTTTAAGATAAGAGAAAATCCAAACCAGCTACTTTTTCCAACTTCTTGTTGTATTTTTAAGAAAGGATGCGATGAAAATAAATCCTGGAAAACAGAAGCATTTTTTCTTCTACACTTTATAAACCTCTTTAGTTTTTTTAATTGTTCTATTCCAATAGCTCCACTCATCTCTAATGGTCGAACATTGTATCCAGGGAGAATAAATTTAAATGACTCAGAAAAGGAGTCGGCACTTTTTTCTCCTGTGATTTGATTAATTTTTGGTAGGTCTCTTGTCCAGCCATGCGCTCTTAAAACTAACAAAATTTGGTAAATCTCCTCATCATTTGTTATTACACATCCTCCCTCCATGGTGGAAATATGATGACTGAAGAAGGAACTGAATGTACCCATCAAACCAAAAGTGCCGGCTTGTTTGTTTCTAAATGTTGCTCCCATAGATTCAGCATTATCTTCAAGCAATACTATGTCTCTTTTTTTAATAATCTTCTTAATTTGCTCAAAATTATTTGGATTACCAAGAAGATTCACAGCCAAAATTGCTCTGGTGTTTTTCGTGATAGATCTTCTTAATTTATCAATACTCAAATTTAATGTATTTAGATCAATATCAACGAATTTTAATTTTAATCCATATTGTTGAAGTGGAAAGTAAGTTGTAGACCAAGAAACAGACGGAACTATTATTTCGTCTCCTATTTTTAATTTTTTGTTCTTATCTTTTGTAAAAAAAAGAGATGCTATCATTAATAGATTTGCAGTAGAGCCAGAGCTTGTCATTACACAGTATTTTGATCCAAAAAATTCAGAAAACTTTTTTTCATAACGCTTCACTTCAGAGCCCATAGAGTAGTTGTTAGAGCTTATGACTCTATGAATTGCTTCAATTTCTTTTTCATCCCAACTTGAAGTTGCTAATTTATAATCCATAAAAAGTTAATCCATCATCTCATAAAAAGTTTTTTCTAATCCCATATTAATGGAATATTTTGGCGACCAATTAATCAATGATTTAAGAAGACTAATGTCTTGGAAGAACTCCATATGTCCTGAAACCTCAATTCTTTCATCATGGATTTCATGCCCTGAAAGTTTTTCAAGAATTTCACAAATTTCTCCCACAGAAGTACTCTTCCCTGTCCCAAGATTTACGGGCCCAGAAAAATCCGTGTCCATTAAAGATAATACAGCCTCAATTGCATCATCTACATAAACAAAATCTCTTTTGGGTTTTTTATTCCATACGGACAAAGTTTTTTTGTCTTTGATTTTCCATATTAACGAGGGAATGATGTCAGGTCTTCTGAGGTGAGTTGGTCCATATACGTTACTAATTCTTATATCAATAATCGAATAATTTTTTCTATATTGTTGAGTAATTAGCTCTGAACAGTATTTACTGAGTACATAGTTGTTGACTGTAGGATTCCGTGGCTGGATTTCATTGCAAGGTAACTTTAACTTATTTGAGTCATATTGAAGCATGGTCGTGAAGTTTATAATTTTATTTACTTTTCTTTCAGAAAAATCTAAATAGCTTAGGAATTTTTTTAAAGGAAAAAGATTTTTTTCAAAAGCCAACGTAGGATGATTATTTAGTACGTGATGATCTGAGCTTCCTATAAGAAAAATTACATTCTCGAAATCAACTTTATCTAAAATAGAAAAATTTAAATCTTCCTTAAACTCTATGAAATCATTTTTTAAAAAAGATGGTAATTGAGATCGTCCAATAGCAATAATTTCTTCATTTTTTTTAAGAAAGGAGGGACCAAGAAAGCCTGTAGGGCCAATTAAGATAGTTTTTTTAGACATTTAAATTATTTCTTATAGCTGACTCATAAACTTTATTTATTCCTTTAAATAAACTTGTAAATTCAAAATTTATATTTTGTTTCAATAAGCTTGTATCGACATCTTTTCTAAATTGGCCGTTAGGTTTTGAAGGATCGTAAATTATTTTTAACTCTTTTGCTTCACACGCCTCAAGACCTATTTTTGCAATTTCATTAATACTTAAATTTTCTTCAGGGGCAACATTAAATGAGGTATTTAAGTCTTTATCTAAATAAGCACAAATGATTTTTGCAAAATCTTCTGCCAACATGAATTGTCTCATTGGGGTACCATCACCAAAAAGTTTTATATGAGTATCTTCGCTTCTTTTTGCTTTTATTATTTTTAAAATTAAGTCATTAACAAAGTGATATCTATCCTTATGAGAGAGCTTAAAATCACCATAAAGATTGCAAGGAATTAGATAGTTGTAATTTATGTTGAAGGATTCTTTATAGGCATTTAATTGAACAGCATGACTTCTTTTAGCATAGGCATAAGTCATTAAATCTTTGTGAGGCGCCCCCAGATGGAGACTCTTTTCCTTAATTGGAAAATCATCCAAATCATCAGGATAAATACACGTACTTAAAATTCCTAAAAAATTTTTTATACCGTTTTGATGGGAAAGTTTAGTAATGATTGTGTTTATCAATATATTTTGATCAAAATATAAAGTACTATTTTCAATATTATCATGGAGGCTCCCTACATGAGCGGCCAAGTGAATAACATAATTGAATTGATTTCTTTTCAAAAAAGATTCGACTGAGTGAGGATCAGCCAGATTTAATTCCTTTGATGTAGGATAAGTTGCGTTTGGCAGCAGCTTCTTTAGTTCACTTCCAACCATTCCAGATCCGCCTGTTACAAGAATTTTCATCTGCCTGATATTAAAATTCGCTATCTAGAATCAATTTCCTTTTTTTTGCTAAGATTAAGTCTTCTCTAACCATATCTGCACACATATCTTTTACACCAATTAATGGTTCCCATCCTAAAATGTTTTTAGCTTTAGAGGGATCTCCTAGCAAAGAATCAACTTCAGCGGGTCTAAAATATTTCTTGTCGACCCTACAAATTACATCTCCTTTTTTGAGCGAAGGAGCATCTGATCCTGAAATATTAGATACAATTGCGACTTCATTTTCTCCCTCGCCTTCAAAGTCCAAAGTTATTCCAATCTCTTCAGCAGACCAGATTAAAAATTCTCTTACAGTATGTTGTTGTCCTGTTGCTATAACAAAATCATCGGGCTTATCCTGTTGAAGCATCATCCATTGCATCTTCACATAATCATATGCATGACCCCAATCTCTTAAAGAATCTAAATTTCCTAAATAAAGACATTTTTGAATACCTTGAGCAATATTAGCTAAACCCATGGTAATCTTCCTCGTCACAAAGGTTTCTCCCCTCCTTGGCGACTCATGATTAAAAAGTATTCCATTACAGGCATAAAGACCATAGGCTTCTCTGTAGTTTACTGTTATCCAGTAAGCAAAAAGCTTAGAGACACCATAAGGAGACCTTGGATAAAAAGGTGTAGTTTCCTTTTGAGGGTTTTCTTGAATCTTTCCATAGAGCTCTGAAGATGATGCTTGATAAAACCTAATGTTCTTCATGTCTAGAGACCTAACTGCTTCTAAAATTCTTAAAGTCCCTAACGCATCAACATTTGCTGTGTAGAGAGGATTTTCAAATGAAACAGCTACATGAGATTGAGCTCCTAGATTATAAATCTCATCAGGTTGGATTTTTTTTATTAAGTTTGATACCGAGATAGCATCAGTCAAGTCTCCATAATGCAAATAAAAGTTACTGCTACTCTCATGAATATCTTCGTAAATATGATCTAATCTCTCTGTATTGAAAGAGGATGATCTTCTTTTCATGCCATGTACTTCATATCCTTTATCTAAAAGAAATTCAGTAAGATAAGAGCCATCCTGACCGGTAGTTCCGGTTATAAAAGCTTTTTTCATTGTGAAATTTTTTCCCCGTTTATGTAACTTTTTCGTAAAAATAGAACAGAATAAAAAATTACTGCTAAAAGAAATCCTACTAATGTTGAGTTCAAGACAATTAAAGATCTTCTTGGGGATGACTTTATTTCTGCAACTAAAGGACTTTCAATTACTTCAATCAAATAATTTTCCTTTGCATTCGCTAACATTTGCTTGTTAAGTTCTGACAGCAATAGATTACTTATTGAACTTCTAATTCCAGCTTGAGTTGTATTTTTAAATTTAGATTCAAGATATTCTAAAGACAATTCTGTTTCGAGTAGATCCTTTCTTCTTGAAGACTGGTTTAAGGTAATAAGAAGCGTATCGACAAAATCTTGAGCAAATACTGGAGACAAATGGGTAAAAGAAACCTCAATAAGGTCAGAATTTCTTGATCTCTTTTTTACTGTTAAATTTGGTAATATAAATTGTTGGAATACTTCTTGCGATGAAGGAATCAATGCTCTTCCTTGGGGGGTTGATCTGATCCATTCATTGGTTTTTTCATTAAAAATATTATCTTTATAAAAAATTTTATTTTCCGAATAACTATATGAAGAAGCTGCAACAAGATTTTGCTTGAATATCGGATTATTTAATAAAACTTCTTTAGATAACTCATGCGATTTAAGTGTTTCAATAATATATTCTGGATTGTTTGATCCAGCACCTAGACTAATTCCAGTTAATCCAGCAATACTTGATAAACCTGAGTCAATTGCAGATTTGCGACCAAAGTCATCAACTGACTGAATTATTGCAAAAGAAGTGTACTTATTCGGCAAAGAAAGAGAGTATAAAATTGAAAAAAGGAAAAAAAATATGCCTATAGTAAGGATAGTAAATTTTTTATCTAATAACTCTTTTATTAAAGCAGTTAAATCTATTTCATCTGATTTAAATTGTTCTTGATCATTCATTTATAAGCAATTAAAAGAAAAGAAGGCGCATTCTAATACATTTTTTATATAAAAGATTTATTAAAGAGTTTTATTAAAAAGTAAAATGGATGTCGGAAGATCAAAAACAGCTGAGTAAAAAAAGTAAAAAAAAGAGCTTTGTTATATCTTCTTACAAAAACTTTTGATAAATCATTTAAAAAAAATTTCCTCCAATAAAGTAATCTAATATTTTTTTTATAAATAGCCTTTTTTTTCAAAGAGAGATCTTTTTTTTTATATAAAAATTGTATAAGTTTTTTTCTTTGAACTATGCTTTCATTAAATGAGTCTTGACTTCGATGAACTCTATAACTCATGCAAATATCTTTCAACCATAAAATGTTACCTTCTTTAATAGTTCTGCTAATAAATTCAACATCTAGATGTTTTGCAGATGATGAAATATTTTTAATAAATTTTGACCTGTATATATAGGATGGAAATGGAGCAGGCAATCTCGGTTTGTAATTAAAATAATGATCAAAAAATTGTTCATTGCTATCTATAAACAAGTCATGAAAAAAAATAGGTCGATTCAGAAATCTAATAAAATTTCCTTTTGAATCAATAATTTTTGCATTCCCTCCAACACAAGAAATATTTTTATTCTTTTCCATTTTTTTTAGGGCTTTTTCTATAAAATCTGACTCCAATAAATCATCGTCGTGAAAAAACATGCAGTATTCCGTCTCAATCTCATCTATGAGCAAATTAAAATGATCATGAGGATCTAGATTTGGTCTTTTTATATATCTAAACTCATTAAATTCATGAAAATTTTTCTTCAAAAATATCTCTGTGTAATTGTCTGAGGAATTATCCGAAACGATAATTTTCTTGTTATCATAGGACTGATTTAGAAGTGTTTTAAGAGATTCTAATGCAAGTTGTGGTCTATTGTGTGTAGATAAAAAAACTGTAATTGAAGGATTAAAAATCATTAAAGCTTTTTAATATTCTAAAAAGTATCGATGAACTCATCGATAGTATCATGGAGTCTTTGGAACATAGATTCGGTCATTCCATGATGCAAAGGAAGTAAAACACCATTTTTCATAACATTATCTGAATTTACAAATTCATTTTTTGCAACATAATTGAATTCTTTTGCCATTGGTTGCTTTGTTATATTTCCAGTAAATACTACTCTTGTTTGAATTTTTCTGTTTTCTAAAAAAATCTGAAACTCTTTCCTTGAAAATGGAGCATCTGATTTAATCATAATAGGGAACGCCAACCAGGCAGTATTAGCTTCGTGAGTTTCCTGAGGATTTACAAAAAAATTACTATAGGAATTAAAAAAATTACATTGTCTTTTAAAGTTTTTTTGTCTGGTCTTAATATTTTTATTAAGTTTCTTCAATTGAGCAAGGCCAAAAGCTGCACCTAGTTCATTTCCTTCAAGATTATATCCTACAGTTTCAAAAACAAATTTTGCATCATAATCTATACCATCCAGGTCAATATTAAACCTGTTTTCAATTTCTTCACTTCTTTCATCAAATAATGACGAGCTTCTTCCCCAAGATCGAAGAAGTTTTGCTTTTTCCATCACTGAATTATCGTTTATTGCAAGAGCTCCTCCATTACCAGCGCAGTTGATAATATGCGAACCATAAAAACTTGTAATCGACATATCTGTGAAAAATCCAGATTTTTTATCATCGATCTTGGCTCCTAAAGTATCAGCAGAATCCTCAATAACTATTAAATTATGTTTATCGGCTATTTTTCTGATTTCTGGCCAATTGCAAAGGTTCCCCATTAAATTTGGAGCTAAGATGGCAACGGTATTTTCATTTATCTGCTCTTCAATTAATTTTACGTCAACACAATAAGTAAAGGGTTCTATGTCTACAAATACGGGAATTAGATTATTTTTAACAAGGCATCCTATTGAGGTAGAAAATGTTAAAGCTGGCGTGATAACCTCAGAATTTTTAGGAAAGTTAAATGCTTCAACGCCAATGTATAGAGCAGATGAGCCCGAATTAACATAAAGACAGTGTTCTTTATCAAATAAATTTGCTATTTGCTTTTCAAATTTTCTTGAGTAGTTCCCCATTTGGGTAGACTCACTCAAACATTTGACGACAGCATCTATTTCTTCTTGACCATATACAGTTTTTGCATATGAAATTTGATCAATCTTATCCATAATTGTGACCGATTATATATTTTTCATAGGATTCAATCTCTTCAAAAGAACGTTTATACATATTTAGCTTATCAATAGAATCATGCCACTCCATAATGCAAGAAATTGTTTTATCAAGATTCCAGAGGGGT
>MDTG01358118.1_pt1 | contig 25384 bp, 22 predicted proteins | sample 811421 | NCBI WGS metagenome assembly MDTG01 (sample SAMN05326645, study PRJNA326480) | marine metagenome | isolation source: seawater | place: Pacific Ocean: South East | collected 2011 | reverse complement strand
CCCATAAAAATGGTGGAGGTGGTGGGTACTGCCCCCACGTCCGCAATGGTTATTACGAAACCCGTTTATCGTCATAGTTGGTAAACCAACAAAGTAAATATAATAGTAATATGTCAAAAGTGCTAATTTTATTTTTTCAAAATTATCAGAACTTCAATTTTATTTTTTTTATTAAATAAATTGAGGCAAATACCTCTGATTCTTTAATAAATTTAATTTTTTTACTTCTTAATAGTTCTTTTTAATTAATAAAAGCTAGAAACGATGCGGATGTATTTTGATTAAATGGCTTAGTGTTAAATTGTCCAACATTTAAGACGTCAAATTAAAAAAAATTAATAGTTTTAGCAGAAGCAGAAAAAGGTTTATAAAATAATAATCTTAAGTAAAATAAATACTTAAAAAAATTTTAAAAATCAATAATGAATCTAAGCAATATTAAGTTACATTCAATAGCGTTTTTTTCTCTCTTTTTTATATATTTTTTTTCTGTAATATTTTTTAATACAATCTTTATTAATCCACACGATAATTTAGATCTTTTTCCTATTTATAATTCTTTAATTAAAGAAATTTATATTGGAAATTTTGAAAGTGTAAAAATTCTCCAGGCAGAAAACTTTAAATGGTATTATCTAGAACAATTATTATATCCAAGTAAATTGTTTCAATTATTTTTAGATCACAAACAATTTTATTTTTTTGAAGACATATCAAAAAAAATTATTTCTTATTTTTCTTTTTATATTTTAGCAAAATCATTAACAAAAGAAAAATTTAGTTCAATGATAGGAGCAATATTATATGTGACCCTAACAAATATTTACAATATTCCTTTCACTTATTTTTTACCATTTGCTCCATATATTGTTTATTTACTCCAAAAAAAAAATGAATTTAATAAAAAACATTTATTCTGTATTTTCTTAATATCTTTAAATTCTTCATTAATATTTGATTATTTATCAATAATTATAATTATACCTCTCTCTATTTACTTAAGAATTTTAAATAAAAAAATAATCAACACAAAAATTTTAAAACAATATTTCGCTATATTTACATTTGGTTGTTTTATAACCGCTATACCAATTTTCTACGCAGTCTTTACAGAGGAATTACATAGAGAATTAATTCTAAAGGAAAATATTTACGAAGAGTTTAGTATTTTTATTAAAAGTATTTTAGATTACTTTTCTGCAAAAAATTTAAGAGAAATATTTAGTTACCCATTAAAAATATTATTTTTTTTTACTTTTATAACTGCAATAATTTTTAAAGACAAAAAAAGTTTAATAATCTTTTTAATATTATTCTTGTACCAATTGTTAGTGGTAATCGTGAGCTCAAATCTTTTAAATTTTATTTTTATAGGAGCAATTTCTTTTCTAAAAGGATTTAATTTTACAAGATTTAATTTACTATTCCCATTATTAATCTCATTAATAATAGTTTTAAATTTAAATTTTATAAACAAAAAAACTTATACTAAATTTATTTTTATTCTTGTTTTAATCTCAACAATTTCAATACAAAGTCAAATTTTTTTCACTGAGATCTTCAAATCATTTTTTGGATTAAACTTAAAAGAAAATTATTTAACCGAACTTAAAAAACACAAACAAGATAATGATTCCAAAAATTTTTTTAAGACAGCATTTAATAGAGAAAACTATAAACCTGAACTTAAGTTCGATTTAAATTTAGAAAACTCTTTTACATTTGATAATTATTACAAATTTGAAGATTATAAAAATATAAAAAAAATAGTAAAAGACAGTATAGTGATTTCAGTTGGAATTGATCCTATGGTTGCTGCAATGAATAAAATTAAAGTTGCTGATGGATATTATACACTTTACTCAAAAGCCTACAAAATAAGATTTCGAAAAATAATTGAGCAGGAACTAGAAAAAAATGAAATTTTAAGAAAGTATTTTGATGACTGGGGCAATAGAGCTTATATTTTTTATAGCGACAAAGAAAACTTGGCATTAAATTTCAAAGGAGCAAAAGATCTCAATGTCAAATATGTTATTTCTGCTTTCAAGATATATGACAAAAATCTAATTAAAGTATGTTCTCCGTGTAATAAAAAAAAAAATATAAACTTATATAAAATAAATTAAATATGATAATGACTAAAACTTACGTGAAATATTTAAATGAAAAAAAAAATAGATTTTAGATTCTGGAGAAATAAAAAAGTCTTTGTAACTGGACACACCGGCTTTAAGGGAAGTTGGCTATGTTTATTTTTAACTTACTTAGGAGCTGAAGTAACTGGTTACTCATTAAAGCCAAATACTCGACCAAGCTTATTTATTTTGGCTGGTATTAAAAAAATTATAAAAAAATCGATTATTGCTGATGTAAGGAACTATAAAAAACTTAATAATGAAATTAAAAAATCTAAAGCTACAATATTATTTCATTTAGCAGCCCAGCCACTAGTAAGATACTCTTATCTTAAGCCTAAAGATACATTTGATACTAATTTTTCAGGCTCATTAAACATTCTTGAATCTATAAGAAATAATAAAAAAATTAAAACTGGAATTATCATAACTACAGATAAAGTTTACGACATAACAAAAAATAAAATTTTTAAAGAGACTGATAGACTTGGTGGCTTAGACCCATATAGTTCATCAAAAGTATGTGTTGAATTTTTATTCAGCTCTTACTTCAAGTCTTTTTTTAAATCAGGCAAACAAATGATAGCTACAGTTAGAGCTGGAAATGTAATTGGAGGAGGAGATTATTCTTTAGACCGTCTTGTTCCAGATATTTACAAATCTATGAAACAAAAAAAAAAAATTATTCTTCGAAATCCACAAGCAGTAAGGCCTTGGCAACATGTGCTTGAACCACTCAGTGGTTATTTAATGCTAGTCCAAAACATTCACGAGAAGAAAATTAAAAAAATGGAACAAAATTGGAATTTTGCTCCTAATATTCCGAGTTGTAAATCTGTTTTGTATCTTTCTAAATATTTAAGTAAATATCTAAAATTAGATATTGTAATTGACAAGAATCAATCAAAGAAAATTTTTAAACCAGAGACTTTTATATTAAGACTCAGTAATTATAAATCTAGAAAATTTCTTAATTGGCTCCCTAAATGGCCTATAAATAAATCATTAGATAAAATAATAGAATGGAATCAAAAAATAAAAATAACAAAGGTTTCTGATATATGTTATCAACAAATCGCTGAGTATCTTAAAAATTAATATGCCTAAAAATAAAAAACTTACCAGAATAACTTATGGTAAAAATGTTTATGATAATAAAGAAATATCTGCAGTACTAAAAACACTTAAAAAATCAACTCAAATGGGTAAGGCTGTAGAGACGTTTGAAAATAAAATATCAAAATATTTTTCTAAGAAATACGGTCTAATGGTTAATTCTGGATCATCTGCTTTAATTTTAGCTTTTAATGTGATGAACTTTAAAAGAGGCAGTGAAATTATTACACCTTGTTTGAATTTTGGTACAGCTGTTTCTTCAATCATGTTAAGCAATTTGAAACCAATTTTTGTAGATTGTGAAATTGATACACTTCAAATCGACGTGAAAAAAATAGAAGAAAAAATAACAAAAAAGACAAAAGCAATTTTAGTTCCAAATTTAATTGGCAACATACCCGACTGGAAAAAAATTAGATCTATTGCTAATAAGTACAAACTAAAAGTATTAGAAGACTCTGCAGACACACTTGGAGGTAAAATTTCTAATAAACCGACTGGTATTTACAGCGATATTTCCATAACAAGTTTTTACGGCTCACACGTAATAAGTTGTGCAGGTAATGGTGGTATGTTCTTAACGAATAATAAAGACTTATACAATAAAGCAAAAGTTCAAAGAAGCTGGGGAAGGATGTCTACTTTATTTAAAGACTCAGAGAATATTAATAGACGACTAGGGATTAAACTAAAAGGGTTTGATTATGATCAAAAATTTGTTTTTTCAGAAGCGGGGTATAATTTCGAACCTTCAGAAATAGGTGCTTCATTTGGCTTAGAACAAATAAAAAAGTTTAATAATTTTTCTAAATTAAGAAATTATAATTTTATTTCACATTGTAAATTTTTTAAAAAATTAAATAAATATTTTATAGTTCCAAAAGTTAGCAAAAACGTAAAAACTAATTTTTTAGCCTATCCTATAATTTTAAGAGAAAATTTAAATTTTACCCGAAAAGAGTTTCAAATATATTTAGAAAAAAATAATATACAAACTAGACCAATTTTTTCTGGAAATACCTTGAGGCACCCAGCTTTTAGCTGTCTTATCTCCAGTAAAAATAAACTTAATAAATTTAAGAATTCAGACTATATAATGAAAAATGGTTTACTTATTGGTTGTCATCAAGGTTTATCTGCAAAAGACCTTTCCCATATTCATTCAGCTATATTAAGATTTAAAAAAATAAAGAATAATTAAAAAAATAAGTATAATTTGAAAGAATAAACTTTATTAACTATAAATAGAATTAATGAAGAAAAAAATTAGCATAGTAACTCCAACGTATAATGAAGAATCTAATATTGAAAAATTATGTAATTTAATTGCAGATGAGATGAAAAAGTTAAATTATGATTATGAACATATTGTTATTGACAATTGTTCTTCAGATTCAACTGTTTCAATTTTAAAAAAATTAGCTTTATCAAATAAAAATTTAAAAATAATTGTAAATACAAGAAATTTTGGTCACATAAAATCACCTATACACGGAATCTTGCAAGCAAATGGTGACGCTGTAATTTTAATGAGTTCAGATTTTCAAGATCCAGTTTCTTTAATTCCTACTTATTTAGAGGAGTGGGAAAAAGGAAATAAAGTTGTTATGGCTCAGAAAAGTGGTTCAGATGAAAATATGAAATTATATTTTATAAGAAAGTTATTTTATAAAATTATTAGATTAATTTCTGAAACCCCATTACTATTAAATACTACTGGAGCAGGTCTTTTTGACAGAAAAATTATTGAAGAGGTGAGGAGTATTAATGATCCATATCCATATTTTAGAGGTTTAGTATCTGAAATTACTAGTGAAATAAAATTGATTAAATTTCATCAACCTAAAAGAGAAGGTGGCAAAACAAAATATAATTTTTATACACTTTATGATATGGCTGTTTTGGGCATAATAAAGCACTCAAAACTACCACTAAGAATCTTAACTTTTATAGGAATGATAACTAGTTTTTTGTCTTTAATAGTTGCAACAGTTTATTTTTTTTACAAACTATTTTATTGGGAGTCTTTTGAAATTGGTGTAGCCCCATTAGTTATAGGATTTTTTTTTATTGCTTCAATACAAATATTTTTATTAGGGTTTATTGGCGAATATGTTATGAATATACTTACCCATTCAAGAAAATTACCATTAGTAATTGAAAAAGAAAGAATTAATTTTTAAGATTGATGATCATTCACTAATGAGAATTACCAATTAATAAAACATTAGTAAAATCTAAATGCAAAGCTAATTAATGTTAACTAAATTTGATAATAATAAAATTTTGATATCATTATCAATAGCATTAGTTTGCTTCTTTTTAAGTGCTTATTTTTGGAACAAAATTGCAATTCCCTACAACCAAGATAATTTAATCTTAGGCAATTACTCTACTAATAAATTCAATCCTATAAATGAAATTTTAAGATTTATTGCAATAATTGTTATCCCAGGATTAATTTATCTTGCTTGTATAATTCGTTTAAATAACAACACTTACAGTCTACATCCCAATAATAGAGAATATTTTTTATTTGAAGAAAAAAATGACAAAAATAATTTTAATAGCAAAAAAATATTTTCTTTTTTTTTAATTTATCTAATTTTAGAATTTTTTTTACTAGACTTTAATCAATTTATTTCTTTAGAATTTTATCATGACGGTGGATTTTTAGTTGCCCCAAAAAATTTTTTAAATTTTAATTCGATAAATAGTACGTTCTATGATTATGGTTTTTTGGGTAATAATATTGGGCTTTTAAGTCATTATCTGTTTGATTATTATTCACCTGGTTCAATTAAAATAACAAAAATAGTACTAATTTTTCTTATAAAGTTTTTATTACTTTTATTATCTAAAGAAATAGTTTCAAATTTACATTTTAATTATAGGTTCAAACAAATTTTCTTTTTCATATTTGGCTTTGTTCTAATTAATCTTCCAAATTATTATGATATGAGCGAATATTTTACTGAAAGAATGTTTTTTTATTTTATATTTTTGATGTTTCTTATTGTAGCATTTCTTGGAAAGAAATATTCTAAACTAAATTTTTTTATTACAGGAACTTTTTCTCTCACTTGTATTCTTTGGTGGTGGGATATTGGCATTTACACTAATGCCCTAATTTTAATTACATCTTTTATTTTAATCACTCAAAAAAAATTTTTAGAATTATGTTTGTTGTATTTAGGAGTTATATTTTCATGGATAATTTTATTTATGTTATTACCCGCAACGGAGATTTTTGACTATCTTAGCGATTTAACTGAGTATATTTTTAAAGCAAGTTATGTAATGGGAATAGAATATAAGCAGCCTTTTTCTGACGGTTCAACTAGGTGGACAAAAGCTCTTTTAATCATTTTTCTAGTAACAGTATTACTTATTAATTTAAATTTTATAAAAAAATTTAGAGCAAATTATTCATTAAGAATATCTTTAAATTTGATTTTTATTTCTTCTTTACTTTTTTTTAATTCCGCTTTGGTTAGATCTGACGCTGGACATATACGGTACGCTTCTGGAATGTATACTTTATTATTTGTATTTCTTGTTTTATATTTTATTTTTTTTAAACTTGAACATTCCAAATTCAGTGAAAATATTTTTAATTTTTTTAATGAAATCTTTAAAAAGAAATATTCTAAATTAATTTTATATTTGTTAATTTTAACAACTATATCCATAAATAATAATCTTTTGTTTGAAAAATTTTCTAGAATAAAAAACTTTAAAAATAATTTTTATCATCTTGCAACGCTTGAAGATGATAAGTTTTTAGAAGTAGAACATTTACAAAACATTAATAAAAAATTTAAATATAAAGACATTATTAATTTTTATAAAAATATAAGCAAAGATGATAAATGTGTTCAAGTTCTTACAGCAGATGTCTCTTTTCCTTATTTTTTAAATAAACCAACATGCACAAAGTTTTACAACACAGTCGGAATTATTACGCGCAACTCTGAAAAAAAATTCATCAGCCAGTTGAGTTCATCTAAACCAAAAATTTTATTATTTGACTCACCTATCAAATATTTACCTACTATTAAAAATCAAGAAAATATGACTTATGTTTTTCAATACATCGAAAAAAATTATCAATTTTATAGAAATTATCAAGGTTTTGTGTTCTATAAAAGGATTAACTCACAAAATTAAAATATGAGGCACTGCCAAGTTTGTTCAAAAAAATTAACACCTAATATTTTAAATTTGGGCTTACATCCCTTATGTGATGATTTGATACCAATTAATTCAAATAAAAAAAATCAATTTTATAAAATTAATATTTCATATTGCAACAATTGTTTCACCGCATTCCAAACACACAATGTAAATAAGAATAAACTTTTTCCAAAAACATACCACTATAGAGCCAAACTTACCGCAGATGTCGTTAATGGAATGAAAGAATTAATCGTTGAGCTAAAGAAACAAGTAGATACATTAAGAAATAAAAAAGTATTAGATATCGGGTGCAATGATGGTTCTTTACTTAATTTATTTAAATTAGAAAATTGTAAAACAATTGGAATTGAGCCAACAGACGCATACAAAGAAGCAAAAAAAAATGGTCACGATGTTTACAGTTCTTATTTCAATCGAGAAGTTGTTAAAAAAATAAAAAAAAAATATAAAACTATAGACATTATTACTTTTACAAATGTATTTGCACATATAGAAAATTTTAGAGAACTAATAAAAAATTTAAAAAGTTTAATCTCAAAAGAAACTATTATTGTTATTGAAAACCACTACTTAGGTTCTGTTACCAATAAAAATCAATTTGATACTTTTTACCATGAGCACCCAAGAACTTACAGCGTAAATTCTTTTCTACACATGCAAGAACTTTTAGGTCTAAATTTAACACAAGTTTCATTTCCAAAACGATATTGTGGAAATATTAGAGTATTTTTCAAAAAAAAAAAAACTAACTTAAATTATAAATTATTTATAAAAAAGGAAAAAAAATTTAAGAAACAATTGAGACAAATGAGTTCTAAAATTACTAAATGGAAAAAGAAAAAAATAAAATTAATTAAAAAAATTGTCTCCATACATGGACCTATTCCAGCTAAAGCATTTCCTGGAAGAGCAGCGATTATTCTGCGTCTTTTGAAAGCTGATGAAAAAATGATTAAATGTGTTTATGAAAAAAATAATTCTTTAAAAATTAATCATTTTGTTCCAGGAACAAAAATTCCAATATTATCCGAAAAAAATTTATTAAAAGAAAAAAGTGGAACACCTATTATTAACTTAGCGTGGCACATATCTAAAGAGATCAAAATGTATATTTTTAAACTAGGTATGAAAAATAAAATAATTGATATTATCGACCCAAAAGATTTTAAGTGAAAGACCTACAAACAAAAATAAAAAAATTTAATTTTTCAAAAAATAAAATAAAAAAAAATGTATTAATTATAGGCTCTGGCAGGTGGAGCAAAATAACAATTGAAGAAATCAATAAAAATTTTAAATGTGTTAAAATATTTTTTTACACTAAGAAAAAATCTCAATTATCTGATTGGAGTAACAAAAAAAAAATCAAAATTATTCAAATTTTTAAATTAGAAGAAATTAAAACTTATAATATCACTCATGCGATCGTTATTAATAAAAATAAGGATCACTTTAATTACACAAAAAAACTTCTAAAAATGAAAGTAAAAACTTTAGTGGAAAAACCAATTGTTGAAAATTTATCTCAATTTAATAAGCTTTATAATATTTCCCAAAAAAAAAGAGTAAATTTGTTAGTAAGTTTACCATTTTTCAACGCATTATATTTTCACTATTTTAAGAAATTTTTAAAAAAAAAAAAAATTACATTAATTAATTTTGTTTGGACTGATGCACCGAGAGAATTAAGGTATGGACAAAAAAAAAGACATCAAAAAATAAATTATTTTATTGATGTCATATATCACATACATAGTATTGTTTGTATATTTCTCAAAAATCCAAATATTTCCTACAATAAAAATTTCTTAAAAATTAGGAATAATTTTTATAGAGTTCATTATAATAAAATTCTAACTGAAATTTTTTGTAACCGAAATGGGAAAAAAAGATCGAGAATTTTATCTCTTTCTTTAAATAACAAAAAAAAAATAAAAATTGACTTCACCAATAACAATTTAAGTAAAGTTTTCATTCAGGGTAATAAATATAGAAAATGCCCTAAAGTATTTCAAAATTTAACATTAAGTCATCAAATTTTTAATTTTTTAAAGATTAACAAATATGAACAAATGATATTTAATGACGTACGAAATTTAAAAAATTTTTTATTAACTAAGTTCAAGATCCAAAAAAATTTATGAAAAAAATATCAATTTGTATTCCGGTTTTAAATGAAGAAGAAAATATCCAGATTATATATGACAATATAACTAATCTTTTTAAAAAAACATTATCAGATTATGATTATGAAATAATTTTTACGGACAATCATAGTCAGGATAACACTCAAAAAATTACATCAGAAATTGCTATTAATGATAAAAAAGTTAAGTATATAAGATTTAGAAATAATCTTCTTTACGACAAATCAATACTTGAAGCATATAAACACTCGGCTGGTGACGCGGCAATAGTTTTAGATGCAGATCTACAAGATCCACCAGAATTAATAAAAGAATTTATAATAAAATGGGAGGAAGGTTATGATCTTGTTTATGGAGTTAGATCAAAAAGAAGAGAATCACACATATTTGGTAAACTGAGAAAATTGTATTACAAAATTATTAATTTAAATTCTCCTATTAACTATCCATTAGATGCAGGTGGATTTAGATTAATTGATCGATCAATAATTGAAAGATTGTCTTCAATTAAAAATTTATATCCTTATATCAGAGGTTTAACATTTTCATTTTCAAAAAAGCCTTTGGGAGTTGAATATATTAGAGAACCAAGAGTAAGTGGTAAGAGTAAACTTGGGATTTACAATACATTTACATATGCTCTTAATGCTTTGTTTGAGGAAACAATTCTTTTTACAAAAATTTTGAGAAAAGCTTCTTTGTTTCTTTCATTTTCTGTTTCTGTTTTTACTATATTAAATTTAGTATCTAGTTTTAAATTTTTGTCTCTTACATTTAATTTAATTTTTATAATTATAATTGGAATTTTTTTTGGTATATCACTAATTTTAGAGTACATAACTCGTATATATTTTCATTTAAAGCAGAGTGAAGTTGAAATTTATGAAAAAAAAATTAATTTTAAATAGAAAAAAACAAACTCTTTAAGCAGGATTCACATAAAGGTTGTATTGCGCAATCAAAAGAATTTAATCTAAACATCTAAAATTTTAAAATTTACTGGGGATAAATAATTTAATTTAGAGTTTTTGATTAAAAATTTTGTTACCTAACAAATTCAAAATATGAAACTTTCAAAAGATCAAAAAAATCAAATCGATCAACAAAAACTACAATCAAACAAGACAAAGAGAGTTGTATCGGAAGCATTGGAGTCCATTTTATATGATGCAATTCCAATTTTAGATCATGGATTTGTAAGAGTTGTTGATTATATGGGTGATGATAGTTCAATTGTACAAGCCGCTAGAGTTTCCTATGGCAAAGGGACTAAAAAAGTTTCTACAGATGAAGGTCTTATAAAATATTTAATGAGACATTGGCACTCAACACCATTTGAAATGTGTGAAATTAAATATCACGTGAAGCTACCAATCTTCATAGCACGGCAATGGATTAGACATAGAACTGCAAATGTTAACGAGTATTCAGCCCGTTATTCAATTCTTGATAAAGAATTTTATGTGCCGGATAGAGAACACTTGTCAGCTCAATCTACAATTAACAGACAAGGAAGGGGTGAATTGATTACTGGCAAACAAGCAGACGAGGTTCTTCAAATATTGAAGGATGATGCAACAAGAGCTTATTCTAATTATGAAAAGATGCTGAATGAAAAATTTGATGGAACAATTATTGATGAAAACAAATCTGGTTTAGCTAGAGAGCTTGCTAGAATGAACTTAACTTTAAATTCTTATACGCAATGGTATTGGAAAACTGATTTGTTGAATTTATTAAATTTCTTATTTTTAAGAGCTGATAGTCATGCTCAATATGAAATAAGAGTTTATGCGGAAGCTATGCTAGATACTGTTAAAAAGTGGGTGCCTATAACTCATGCAGCTTTTTTAGATTATCGAGTTGGAGCAGTACATGTTTCAGGAAAAGGCAAGAAAGTAATTCAACTTATGGCAAAAGGTGAGAATGTTACTCTTGAAACTTCAGATTTGTCAAAAAGAGAATGGAATGAACTTATGACAGCTTTCGAATTTAAAGATAAATTAGTCTAATTGTTCACAATTAAAAAAATAGCAGAAATCAAAGCTAAAAGCTCAATTAAAAAATTAAATTTTTTATTTTCTATATATTTTACTAAAAAATTTCCAAACAATGTACCCATTAGAACAACTAATATTAAATTTACTAACAAATTCAATATTAATAATTTTTGAAAAATAATTATAAAAACTAAATATTGGAATAGCACTAAATAGAAGTAAAAATAAGTAAGATTATATCTGGTTAAATCTTTAAAATTTTTATTTTCATGAAGTATGAATATAGACAATAAAGCACCACCGGAGTTGCTAACTCCATGTACAAGACCAATAAAAAAAAGTGAAATTTTTTTTTTTAAATGAGATAGCTTTAAGATATTATTTCTGTAATATTTTTTGACTACCAAAGTTACGCAAATAATTATTGAAACTAAAATTTTAAAATCTATAATTTCATGGAAATTTTTTAATAAAATAGTCCCTAAAAATATAGCCGGCACACAAATTAAAAAAAAATATTTTTTTATTTGTCCTCCAAGCTTCAATATAGAAATATTATTTATAAATTTAAAATAAAGAAGATTAGATAAACTCGTAAAAATTGAGATTGGTAAGAGAATAGTAATAATTTCTATAATTTCATAATTAAGAATTAATAGAAATGGAGTTCCTAGAACTAAAGTGCCTACCCCAACAATTGTTTGCATCAATACTATAAAAAAAAATATTAAGAAATGAATTATATCTAGCTCAATCATAATTTTTAAATTTATATATTGATTAAATCTTTTTTAAAATTTTTTTTGCTATTTCTTTAAATATTAAAGATATCTCATGCTGTGGACTCGAGTATGTTAGAGGTTTTCCCTCATCAGCAGATGTTCTTAAATCTTGATTTAATGGAATTTTACCTAAAAAATCTTTATTAAATTCCTTTGCTGTTTTTTCAACCCCATCTTTACCAAATATATTATAATTTTTTCCATCGTCACCTTTAAAAAAACTCATATTATCTACTAATCCAAAAATATTGATTTTTGTTTTATCAAACATTTGAATCCCTCTTTTTACATCTAGTAAGGCTATATCTTGAGGCGTTGATACAATAATTGCACCGTCTATTTTTATATCTTGAGCAAAAGTAAGTTGAGTATCCCCAGTTCCTGGCGGCATATCTATAACTATATAATCAAGATCATTCCAAAGTACTTTTTCAGTTAAAGTTTTAATTGCACTAATAACCATAGGCCCTCGCCAAATCATTGGCGCAGTTTCGTCAACCAGAAACCCCATTGACATACATTGCACACCATGACTATCAATTGGGAGTATATACTTACCATCCCTTGTTTCAGGCTTTTCATTTTTACCAATTAGTTTTGGTATAGATGGTCCATAAATATCAGCATCAAGGATACCAATTTTTTTACCCAAAGTTTTTAATGCAAAAGCTAGATTGACAGCAAAGGTGGACTTACCAACTCCACCTTTAGCACTTGAGACCATAATAGTATACTTGGTTTCTTTTATGGACTTTTTTTCAAATTGTTTTTTTTTAAAATCTTCTTTTTTTTTCTGAGGCATTTGAGCGTTCTCTGAGATAAAATATATCGTCTAGTTAACCTTTTTTTAACCATAAAGTAAGTATATAAAAAGCAATGAATTTTAAAGATAAGAATTTTAAACAACTATAAAATTGCATTATGCAAGGGCTTCCTAATCATTACACTAAAGCTGAAAGTTTATATTTATTAAAAAAAAATGAAAAAAAACTATCAATTAAAGTACCAAAATTAATCTATTTTACCAAAAAAGCATATTTGGACAATCCTGATAAAATATTTAACAGGATAAAAGCTATTTTTAAAAAAAAAATAATTATAAGATCTTCCTCGCTTTTAGAAGATAATCCCAATAAATCTCTTGCTGGAAAATTCAAATCTTTTAACAATTTGCTTATTAAAAAAGAAATTATACACAAGTGTATTCTCGAAGTTATTAAAGATTTTAAAAATAAAAATGATCAAATTATTATTCAGGAATTTGTTTCAAAAGCTGATTTGTCCGGGGTAATATTCACTAGAAATATAAATAATAACTCACCTTATTATGTCATTAATTTTGATAAATCTGGCTTAACTAACCTAGTGACCTCTGGAAGCTCAAATCCTCTAATGCAAACTATTACAATAAAAAGAAATAATAAAAATAATTATAAATTTTTTAATAAAGAATTAAATTCAATTAAAAAAATTGAAACCTTATTTAAAAATGACAGACTTGATATAGAATTTTGTAAAAAAAAAAATATTTTATATATTTTTCAGTGTAGACCACTAAAAAGCCTTCCTAAAATAAATGATAAAGAATTTGATCAAGTTCTTATCAATGTTGAAAAAAAAATAAAAAAAATAAAAAATCAAATCCCAAATCTTTTTGGCAAGACTACTTATTTTGCTAATATGACAGATTGGAACCCTGCTGAAATGATAGGCATAAGACCATCCCCCTTAAGTATAAGTCTTTATTCAGAATTAATTACAGATGAAATATGGGCAAAACAAAGAAAGATTTATTCGTACCAGGATGTAAGGCCAAATCCTTTAATGATAAATTTTGTAGGATCGCCATACATTGATTTAAGAGTAGATTTCAATTCTTTTTTGCCAGCCAATTTACCTAATGAAATAAAAGAAAAAGCAGTAAATTTTTATTTAAAGAAAATTAAAAGGAATCCCTCCCTACAAGATAAAATTGAATTTGAATTAATCGAAACTTGTTATGATTTTAATACTAAAAAAAATTTATTAAATTTTTTAAACCAGAAAGAAGCAAGCATATATACAAAAAGTTTAAAAAATTTAACTAATGAAATTTTTAAGAATAAACTTCTGGAGTCTGAAACTGATAAAATTAAAATACTAGAGGGTAAAATAGAAACTTTAAAAAAAACCAGATTACCTGAAATACAAAAAATATTTTTTTATATAGATGATTGTAAACAATTTGGAACGCTTCCCTTCGCAGGGGCTGCCAGAAATGCCTTTATAGCGACAAAGATATTAAGATCTTTAGTGAAAATTAATATTTTAGATGAAGAAGATTTAGAAAATTTTTATCAATCTATTCCAACTGTTACTAAAAAAATGCAATCTTTGTATAAGGATATAAACAATATAAGCATAAAGAAAAAATTTTTTGAATTATACGGCCATTTGAGACCCTCGACTTATTCTATATCTTCCAAAAACTATAAAGAAAACTTTAACGAATATTTTTCAAAAAAAATTAAAGTAGAAAAATATAGTTATAAAAAAATGCGTCTAACAAAAAATAAAGAGAGGATGGTTAATTTAATATTTAAAAAGCATGGCTTAAATATTACTTGTAAAAAATTTCTACATTTTGCGTCTAGATCAATTAGTTTAAGAGAACATGCAAAATTGATATTTTCAAAATCAATTAATGAAATTTTTATAAATTTAATAAAATTATCAAAAGAAGTAAAAATTTCAAGAAACGACCTAGAATATGTTTCGATAAAAAATTTTATTATTTATTATAACAACGTTGAGCCACAAAAACTAAAAAGTTTGTTGGTTAAAGAAATTAAAAAAAATAAAAAAGATATAAAATTTTTAAATTTAATTGAATTTCCAGAACTTATAACAAACGAGGCAAATTTGTATTGCCACGAGCAAAAATCGAGGATGGGAAACTATATAACAAATAAAATAATCAGTGGTGAAATTGTATCTTTCAATAAAATAAAAAATTATTCTACTTTAAACAATAAGATTGTTTTAATAGAAAACGCAGACCCAGGTTACGATTTTATTTTCTCTTATAAAATCAAAGGTTTGATAACTGAATATGGGGGTGCAAATTCACATATGTCTATTAGATGTCTAGAGCTAGGTCTGCCTGCAATTATAGGTATTGGAACTAAAGATTATAAGTTAATTAGCACAAAAAATTTTATTCTTATAAACTCTAAGCAAAAAAATTATAAAATTATAAATTAATATATGGGCAATATTTTAATCACGCAAAATTTAATTGAAAATAAGCATAAGGAACTAGTTTGGTCTTTAGAGGATAATTGGTATAAATTCTTTCAAAAAAAAAAAATTAATTTAATACCTATAAACTCCAATTTTCAAAATTTTAAGAAATTAATTAAAACAAAACCTGTAGGAATAATTTTTTCAGGGGGAAATGATTTAAATTTTTTAAAAAAAAAGAGAGTTAACCTTATGCGAGATAATTTAGAAAAAAAATTATTAGATACAGCTTTGAAAAAGAAGATTCCAATTCTTGGTGTGTGTAGAGGTTTTCAGCTAATTGCAAGATATTTTAAATGTAAAATTATAAAACAAAAAGAGCATATAAAAACTATTCATGAGCTAAAAATAAACAAGCAAATATACAAGCAAAAACTTAAAAATATTAAAGTGAATTCTTTTCACAAGTTTACTGTTCAATCTTTACCAAAGAGTTTCGATCTAATTGTTAAACACAAAGATGGTTCAATAGAAATTGCTAACTCGAAAAAATTAAAAATATTGAATTTAATGTTTCATCCCGAAAGAAAGAATATTTCACAAAAATCTATTAATAAAATAGTTTTTTCCCATTTCAATATTAAATGAAATTTGTTTTATTAGCAGCAGGTAAGAGCAAAAGACTTTATAAAAAAATTAAAAAAAACAAATGTCTTCTTAAATTAGGGGATAAATCTATAATAGAAAATACTATTTTAGCTGTAAGAAAAACAAAAATTGAAGATATATCTATTGTCGTTGGTTTCAAATCTGAAAAAATAAAATTACATTTAAAGAAATACAACAAAATTGAATATATTTTAAATAAGAAATATAATTCAAGAGAAATGCTTTATTCTTTAATGCTAGCACTTAAAAAGTATAATACTGATATTATATTTGGTTATTCAGATATTATTATTTCAAAAAAAGTTTTAAAAAAAATAATAGATGCAAATAAATCAAATATAACTATTCCTATTTTGAGCAATTGGAAAAAAATATGGAAAATAAGAAATAAAAATCCATATGAAGATGCTGAGACTTTATTTATAAAAAAAAATATGAAACTTCACTCAATAGGAAAACAAATTAGTAGTTTAAAAGATGTAAAGTATCAGTTTATGGGGCTAATTTATATTCCAAAAAGCAAAAGAAATTTAGTGCTCAGACAGTACAAAAAAACTAATAAAAAATACAATCTGCATTTAACAACCTTTATTAACGAATTAGTAAAAAAAAAAGTAAATATAGACTGCATAAAATTAAAAGATAAGTGGTATGAATTTGATGATTATGATGATTACAAAAACTATAAAAAATATTACTTATAAAATTATTTTATATATTCTTTTTTCTATTATTTATGGTTTTTCTACTTTTTTTGAGACATAATAGCTCGTTTAACTAACTTGTTTTAATCAAAAAAGTAACTATATGTTATCCATGAATTTCAAAGATAAAGTTTTTAAAAATCAATCACCTTGGGGCTCTGACTCCGGCAATAATAACGGATCAGGAAATACAAATCAGCCACCAAATCTTGATGAAATTATCGCTAATATTCAAAAAAAAATTAATCAATTTTTCCCAGGCGGAAAATCTGGAGGTAGTAAACCTATCATTATGGGTTTGATAATTTTGGTTTTACTTTGGTTGGCGAGCGGCTTGTATAGAGTGTTACCAGATGAACAAGGAGTAGTTTTACGATTTGGAAAATTTATTAAAACCACTCAACCAGGACTAAATTATCATTTACCTTTACCTATAGAAAAAGCATTAACTCCTAAAGTAACCAAAGTTAATAGAATCGATATTGGCTTTAGACCTGCTAGTGATAGTGGAAGAGTTTCAGGCGTAGGAAATGTACCAGAAGAAAGCTTAATGTTAACTGGAGATGAAAATATCGTTGATATAAACTATTCAGTGTTTTGGTTAATTAAAGACGCTGGAAAATTTTTATTTAATATTCAAAGTCCGATAGAAACAGTCAAAGCTGCTTCGGAAACAGCAATGAGAGAAGTTATTGCAAGAAGTCCTATTCAATCGATTTTAACTGAAGGAAGACTACAAATAGAGACTGATGTGCAAGAAATAACTCAAAACATTCTAGATGAATATGGTTCTGGTATTCAAATCACCCAAGTACAAACGCAAAAAGCCGATCCACCAAGCCAAGTAATTGATGCTTTTAGAGATGTTCAAGCAGCAAGAGCAGATAGAGAAAGATCTAAAAATGAAGCGGAAGCTTATGCTAATGATGTAATCCCAAGAGCCCGAGGGGAAGCAGAAAAAATTTTACAAGAAGCAGATGCGTATAAACAACAGGTAGTCGCTGCGGCTGAAGGGGAAGCTAGTAGATTTCTTGCGATCTATGATGAGTATAAAAACGCAAAAAAAGTAACACAAGAAAGAATGTACTTTGAAACGATGGAAAAGGTTTTAGCTGATATAGATAAAGTTTTAATTGATAAAAATTCAGGAGGAGGAGTAGTCCCTTACTTACCATTACCTGAGCTTAAAAAGAAAGGTAACGCTAACTAATGAAACTTAGTAAAATCGTAATTCCCGCGATTATTTTGATTGTAATAATCATATTTCAATCTTTATTTATAGTAAAAGAAATTAATCAAGCAATTGTTTTACAATTCGGAAATCCTAAAAGAATTATTACTGAACCAGGATTAAAAGTTAAATTGCCGTTTATTCAGAACGTTGTTTATCTAGACAGAAGAGTTCTTAATTTAGACAACCAGCCAGAAGAAGTGATTGCCGCTGACCAAAAAAGATTAATAGTCGATGCTTTTGCTAGATTTCAAATTATTGACCCATTAAAGTTTTACATTTCTGTTGGAAATGAGAGAGTAGCAAGATCAAGACTATCAACGATTATTAATTCAAGGATTAGAGGTGTGTTAGGTACACAAGAATTAGCTACTTTGCTCTCGAAAGAAAGAGCTAAACAAATGACAATTATTCAAAACGATGTGAATGAAGAAGCGAAAAGCTTTGGAATCAAAATTGTAGATGTAAGAATTAAAAGAGCTGATTTACCCCAGGCAAATAGCGAAGCTATTTATAAAAGAATGCAAACGGAAAGACAGAGAGAGGCTAAAGAGTTTAGAGCAGAAGGAGCCGAAATAGCGGCTAAAATAACTTCAACTGCTGACAAAGATGTAACCGTACTTTTAGCTAATGCAAACAAACAATCACAAATACTTAAAGGAGAAGGTGACGGTCAGAGAAATAAAATTTTTGCTAATGCTTTTGGTCGTGATGCAGGATTCTTCAGTTTTTATAGAGCAATGCAAGCATATGAGAAAGCTTTAATAGGAGGTGAAACCTCTTTGGTTCTTTCACCAGATAGTGAATTTTTCAAATTTTTTGGCAAAACAGGTACTACGGGTAAAAAGCCATAAATTTATAAATGAAAGATCTCTTAACAGCTTTAGGGTTGTTACTTTTTATAGAGGGATTATTATTCGCCATTTTTCCAACAAGAATTAAATCTATGCTTAAATCCATCGAAGGAATTCCACCGGCTAAATTAAGAACCGCAGGAATTTTTTTTTTGTTATTAGGGTTTTTAATTGTTTGGTATATAAAAAAATAGATGAAAAGTTTTAAAAAAATATTATTAGGGTTTATTTTACTCAATTTAGGGTTTGTAAATTTAACACTAGCTAAACAAGTACCAAATTCTTTTGCGGATCTTGCAGAAAAATTAATGCCATCTGTTGTTAATATTTCAACAACACAAACTATTAAGACTAATGCAAATCCTTTTCCTTTTCGATTTCCTCCAGGCTCACCTTTTGAAGAAATGTTTAAAGACTATAATCAACCTACTGAAAGAAAAGCATCTTCTCTAGGATCAGGATTTATAATTAATAAGAATGGAACAGTTATTACCAATAATCACGTTATTAATAATGCTGACGATATCGTTGTTAAAGTAGGTGACAAAGAATACAATGCTAAAATTCTAGGAGCTGACCCCTACGCTGATATTGCTGTTCTAAAAATAGACTCTAAAGATGTTTTTAAACCTGTAAAGTTTGGAAATTCTGATAAAGCTAGAGTAGGTGACTGGGTAGTTGCTATTGGAAATCCCTTCGGACTAGGTGGGACAGTAACTTCAGGAATTATTTCGGCAAGAAATAGAGATATTAATTTAACTCGTTACGACGATTTTATTCAAACAGACGCATCAATCAATCAAGGAAACTCCGGAGGACCACTTTTTAATTTAAATGGTGATGTCATAGGAGTAAATACAGCTATTATAGGTCAAGGTGGTTCAATTGGTATTGGTTTTGCAATTCCAGCTAATGCAGCATCAGATGTAATAGATCAATTAATTAAATACGGTGAAACTAGAAGAGGTTGGTTAGGCGTTAGAATTCAAGAAGTAACTAAAGAGATTGCAGAGATCGAAGGATTAAAAAATACTCAAGGTGCACTAATTGCAAGTGTTGGCGAGAAAAGTCCTGCAGCAAAGGCTGGACTTAAAGCAGGAGATATTATTTTAAGTTTTGATGGTAAAAAAATAGACACAATGAGAACACTACCAAAATTAGTTTCTCGTACAGATGTTGGTAAGTCTGTTGAGCTAGAAATTTGGCGAAATAAAAAAATATTAAAAAAAAGATTAAAATTAGGAAGATTGGAGTCTTCTGAAGATTTCAAGGCAGAAACGAAAACTTCTAAACCAAAATCAAAAACTAAGGATGTAGAAGTTGAGTCGCTAAAAATATCAGTCAGAAATATTACATCTGATGATATTGAAAATAGAAAATTAGATAAAAATCTAAAAGCCGTTGTAATTACATATATCTCTAACACAAGTCCTGTAGCAGGTTATCTCCAAGTAGGAGATATTATTCTTGAGGTCCAAAAAAATAAAATTTCAAGCGCCAATCAATTCAATAATTTGATTAAAGATATTTACAAAAAAGGTGGACAGACTATATTGCTTGTAATAATTAATAAAAACAACCAAAGAAGATACCTTGGTGTTAAAACAAATTAAGTTTGTCTAAGAAAATTATACTCCTTGCTGGCCCAACTGCTTCAGGTAAATCAAAACTTGCAATAGAAATTGCAAACAAAATTAAAGGTGAAGTCATAAATGCTGATAGCATGCAGGTATACAAAGATTTTTCTGTATTAACTTCAAGACCATCAAACCTTGATCTAAAAAAAACTAAACATCATCTTTACGGTTTTCTGTCGTCCAAAAAATATTTTTCAACAGGCGCTTGGTTATCTTTAGTAAAAAAAAAAATTCAATTGTGTATTCGTAAAAATAAAGTTCCAATCCTTGTCGGTGGCACAGGTTTATACTTTGAAGCTATCACAAAAGGTATGAGCAAGATTCCAAGCTTAGATTTTAAATCAAGAGATAAAATAAGAGCTTTACAAATTAAGTTAGGACAAAAAAAATTTTATAAAGATCTTCTATTATTAGATCCTTTAGTTAAAAATAAAATTGAACCTTCTGACACCCAAAGATCAATTAGAGCTTATGAGGTAAAAAAAATTACAAAAAAATCAATTTTTGAATGGTATAGATTAACAAAATCAGATTTTAAGAAATTTGAGATTTATAAAATATTTTTAGATACGCCAAGAGAAAAAATACTTAAAAATATATCAAGAAGGACAAGAGAAATGTTTAAAAATGATTGTATCGAGGAAGTAAAAAATTTTATAAAATTGAAAGTTGACCCAACTCTTTCTTCTAATAAAATTATAGGCGTTAAGGAAATCAAAGATTTTTTAGAGAAAAAATTGGACATTAATCAGACTATTGAAATTATCAATATAAAGACAAGACAGTATGCTAAAAGGCAAGTTACCTGGTCTAAAGGCCATATGATCGATTGGAAGAGAGAATATTCAAACAATTTCAACGAACTTTCTAAAAAAATTTTAAAACATCTAAGCTAAAACTTGACCAAAGTGATTTCTCCGATAGATTGCAATAATGCCAAAATTATTGTCAGGAGCGGAAATTGTTTTTAAAGCCTTAGAGGATCAAAAAGTAGAATATATTTTTGGTTATCCTGGAGGTGCTGTGCTCCCTATCTATGATGAACTTAAAAATCATAAAACCATTAAACATATTTTAGCAAGACACGAACAAGGAGCTGGTCATGCTGCCGAGGGCTACGCAAGGTCATCTGGTAAAACTGGTGTAGTTTTAGTTACATCAGGCCCTGGCGCAACTAATGTAGTTACTGCTTTAGCTGATGCTTACATGGACTCAATTCCTTTGGTTTGCATTAGCGGACAAGTTCCTACTCATTTAATTGGAACTGATGCTTTTCAAGAATGTGACACTACTGGAATTACCAGACCATGTACAAAATATAATTGGTTAGTAAAAGATATAAATGATTTATCTAAAATATTGCATACAGCTTTTGAAGTTGCGGTTTCAGGAAGACCAGGCCCAGTTTTAGTTGATATTCCTAAAGATATTCAATTTAAAAAAGGAATTTATAATTTTCAAAAAAATAAAAATTTAAAATTAAATGGTTCTAAAAGAAAAAAAATATCTGACAAAGATTTAGATTTATTTATAGAAATGATGAAAAAATCGTCTAAACCTATTTTTTATACTGGCGGAGGAGTTATTAATTCGGGACCTGAGGCAAGTAAATTATTAAGAGAGTTAGTAGCCATAACAGGTTTTCCTATAACATCTACTTTACAGGGACTCGGAGCATTTCCTGGGAGCGATTCTAATTTCTTAGGTATGCTAGGCATGCACGGAACTTACGAAGCTAACAATGCCATGCATGATTGTGATTTAATGATTAATATAGGTGCAAGATTTGATGATAGAATTACAGGAAAGATTGATGAGTTTTCTCCAAAATCCAAAAAAATTCATGTAGACATTGATCCATCTTCAATCGGAAAAAATGTAAAAGTAGATTTAGCTTTGATAAGTGATGTTCATACTTTTCTTTCAGATTTAATCAAAAAATTTAAAGGAAAAAATAAAAATTTTATAGATATTAATAAAAAAAATATTGATAAATGGTGGAAGCAAATTGACCAATGGAGAGAAAAAAAATCTTTAGGATTTGTAAATAGCGAAAAAACTATAAAGCCACAATATGCTGTACAAAGACTTTACGAACTAACTAAAAACAAAGAGACATACATTACAACCGAAGTAGGTCAACATCAAATGTGGGCTGCTCAACACTATAAATTTGACGAACCAAATAGATGGATGACATCTGGGGGTTTAGGTACTATGGGATTTGGTTTGCCTGCAGCTATCGGAGTTCAGCTTGCACATCCTGGAAAACTAGTTGTTGATATTGCAGGAGAAGCATCAGTTCTAATGACTATGCAGGAGATGTCTACTGCTGTTCAGTATAAACTTCCAATTAAAATTTTTATTTTAAACAATGAATACATGGGAATGGTTCGACAATGGCAAGAACTATTACATGAAAAAAATTATTCCGAAAGTTATACTGCTGCTTTACCTGATTTTGTTAAACTAGCTGAGGCTTATGGATGTGTTGGCATAAGAGCTACTAAGCCAAGTGAATTAGATGAAAAAATTAATGAAATGATGAGTACTGATAGACCAGTTATTTTTGATTGCCTAGTAGATAAAATGGAAAATTGTTATCCTATGATACCTTCTGGTAAAGCTCATAACCAAATGCTTTTAGGTCCTGAAGATGAAAAAGAAGAAATCTCAGCAGAGGGGAAAACATTAGTCTAATGGCAAAAGCAAAATCAGCATATAGTGAACCAACAAAATTTGGAAAACCAGACCATCATATTATCGTTGTTTGGGTCGACAACGAAGCTGGAGTTTTAGCAAGAGTGATAGGATTATTTTCTGGTAGAGGTTATAATATTGAGTCTCTCGCCGTTGCTGAAGTAGATAAATTAAAACACTTATCTAGAATTACAATTGTTTCAATTGGAACTCCTGAAGTAGTTGAACAAATAAAATTACAATTAAGAAAACTTCTGTGTGTACATAAAGTTGCAGATTTTAAAAGAAGCGATCCAGATATATTGTTTAGAGAACTTGCACTATTTAAGATTGTTTCCTCTTCCAAAAATCTAGAAAAAGTTAAAAAAGCCTGCAAAAAGTATAATTCTATAATTTTAGACAGATCAAAAAAATCTTTTGTAATTCAGATAACTGCTTTAAGGCGGGAAATTGATAAATTAATCATAGTCATTAAACCTTTAGGCCTTGTTAGCATCTCAAGAACTGGCGCTGTGGCGATGACTAGAGGTCCAGAAGTATTTAAATAAACAACCCTAAAATATGAAAATATTTTATGAAAAAAAAACTCTATATAATTACCCCTGTATCAAGAATAGAAAATCTAAAAAAAATTTTTAAATCAATTAATTGGGACTATATTACTAAGTGGATAATTGTTTATGATAAAAAGGTCATAAAAAAAAATCCTTATCTGTTCAAAAATACCAAAGATATAGTTGAATTATCTAATTTAACAAAAAATAGCATTAGAGGGAGTGGGCAGAGAAACACAGGAATTGAATACTTATTGAAAGAAAAAAAAAATAATAGTTTTGTTTATTTTCTAGACGACGACAACATTCTTCATCCAAATTTTTATAATATATGCAAAAAATTTAAGAATGAAAATATTTATACTTTTAGTCAGCAAGTAAAAATTAGGCAAATAAGACCGGGAAATAAATTTAAATTGTATTACATCGATACAGCTATGTTCGTAGCAAGTCTTTCAATAATTAAAAATATAAGATGGAAAATGAACATTCATGAAACTGATTATTATTTTATTAAAGAGTGCTTAAAAAAAAATAAAAATAGATATGTATGTATTAACAATGTAGGATGTTATTATAATTATCTTTCAGATAATTTGTTAAAAAGAAATATTAAGAGATTTAAGACTTTTGTTTATAATAACTTGTTTAAATTTTAAGCAGCTAATTAATTTACATTTGAGTCTATATAAGTTCTGCTTATTTTACTTTGACAATAGGACTAAAGACAACTAAATAAATAAGGAAAAAAATGAAAATGTATTATGAAAAAGACTCTGATGTAAATTTAATTAAGCAAAAAAAAGTTGCTATTTTTGGTTACGGAAGTCAAGGACACGCTCATGCACTAAATTTGAAAGATAGTGGAGTAAAAGAGGTTGTTGTTGCCTTAAGAGAAAACTCTTCTAGCGTTAAAAAAGCAGAGTCAGCTGGTTTAAAAGTTATGTCTTTATCTGACGCAGCAGCTTGGGCAGATGTGGTTATGATTTTAACTCCTGACGAACTGCAGGCCCAAATTTACAAAAATCATGTTGAACAAAGAATGAGAGAAGGAACAAGTTTAGCTTTTGCTCATGGATTAAACATTCATTACAAATTAATTGAAGCAAGAAAAGATCTAGATGTATTCATGGTTGCGCCAAAAGGTCCTGGTCATTTAGTAAGAAGTGAGTTTCAAAAAGGCGGTGGAGTACCATGTCTAATGGCTGTGCACAAAGATAGTTCTGGCAAAGCTAGAGATCTTGCAATGTCTTACGCCGCTTGTATTGGCGGGGGAAAATCAGGAATTATTGAAACAAATTTTAAAGATGAATGTGAAACTGACTTATTTGGAGAACAAACAGTTTTATGTGGGGGATTAGTTGAACTTATTAAAAATGGTTTTGAAACTTTAACTGAAGCTGGTTATCCACCAGAGATGGCTTATTTTG
>MDTG01111661.1_pt1 | contig 25402 bp, 24 predicted proteins | sample 811421 | NCBI WGS metagenome assembly MDTG01 (sample SAMN05326645, study PRJNA326480) | marine metagenome | isolation source: seawater | place: Pacific Ocean: South East | collected 2011 | reverse complement strand
CGAGGTCGATGCCGACCAGTGTCAAATCGCTCATGATGAGGGTCTCCGGAATGAAAACACCCTGCGAAAGCGTAGCCTTCGCAGGGTGTCGGGGTGACCATCTCATTAACCGCCCGTAGGCGGTTTTTCTAATCACAACAGCCTCAGGCCATTGCGGGCTCGCTGAGTTGCAGTAGCGCGTCGGAGCGCTCCTGTACCTGACGATAGACTTCAGCGTCTTTGGCCAGCACGTCGCCCATAGCCGGGAACATCTCGGCCAGCTTGCTCGTCCACTCGGCAGACTGAGCGCGCTCAGGGAAGCAGCGACGGATCAGGTCGAGCATGATCGATACAGTCACCGACGCACCAGGCGATGCGCCCAGCAGTGCGGCAATAGAGCCGTCGTGCGCTGCAACCAGTTCAGTACCGAACTGCAGAATGCCGCCACGCTTCGGATCTTTCTTGATGATCTGCACACGCTGACCGGCCATTTCCAGGCGCCAGTCTTTCGGGTCCAGTTCCGGGTAGAAGCCACGCAGGGTTTGCAGGCGTTTCTCTTCGGACTGCATCACTTCCTTGATCAGGTAGCGGGTCAGGTCGAAGTTGTCGCGCGCAACGGCCAGCATCGGGCCGATGTTGTTCGGGCGAACCGACAACGGCAGGTCCATCAAGGAGCCGTGACGCAGGAACTTGGTGGAGAAACCGGCGTACGGTCCGAACAGCAATGATTTCTTGCCATCGACGACACGTGTGTCCAGGTGCGGAACCGACATCGGCGGCGAGCCCACTTCAGCCTGGCTATAAACCTTGGCCTGGTGCTGCTTGACGATTTCCGGGTTGTCGCAACGCAGCCACTGGCCGCTCACCGGGAAGCCGCCGAAGCCTTTGCCTTCCTCAATGCCGGACATTTGCAGCAACGGCAGGGCACCACCGCCCGCGCCGAGGAATACAAACTTGGCCTGAATCTGGCGGCTGTTGCCGTTGGTTGGGTTCTTCACCGTCACGCGCCAGCCCTGAGCGTTACGCTCCAGACCGACTACTTTCTGGTTGCACTTGACGCTGGCGTCCGGCTGATTGTTCAGGTGCTGGAGCAGCTTCTGAGTCAGGGCGCCAAAGTTTACGTCGGTACCGGCCATGACGCGGGTGGCTGCAATGCGCTCGTTGGGATCGCGTCCCGGCATCATCAGCGGCATCCACTCAGCCATGGTGGCGCGGTCTTCGGTGTACTCCATTTCGCTGAATGCGTGGTGCGCAGTCAGTGCATTGAAGCGGTTCTTGAGGAACGCGACGCCATCTTCACCGCGCACAAAGCTCAGGTGCGGAACGGCATTGATGAAGTCCTTGGGTGAGCCGAATGCGCCTTTCTCGACCAGATAGGCCCAGAACTGCTTCGATTCTTCGAACTGCGTGTTGATGCTTACCGACTTCTTGATGTCGATAGAGCCGTCCGCGCCTTCAGGGGTGTAGTTCAGCTCGCACAGGCCTGCGTGGCCGGTACCTGCGTTATTCCACGGGAAGGAGCTTTCGATCGCTCCGGATGTCATCAACTCGACGATTTCCAGTTTGATTGCTGGATCGAGTTCTTTCAGCAGCACGGCTAACGTCGCGCTCATGATGCCGGCCCCAACCAGCAACACGTCTACTGAATCGTAATTATTCTGCGCCATTATCGCTTCTCCAAAATCAGCACCCAATTGACAGCCAGTGGCCATGCGTGAATCAACGCTGCAAAGCGTTCATCAGCGGTCGCTGAACTCTCCTGACGACACCGGTGAAGTGATAACCGTGCGCAAACCCGCCGCAAAGTTGTTCATTTTTTCGCCACACTCTTGTGAAGTTGTTAAAACCGTTTTTTTTCATGCTCTTTTGGAGACATGAACCTCAAAAGTTCGTAAGCCGGCCTCGACCTACACTGCAGGTGCCGCCATTGCTGGGTTGTGGCACACGGGCAGGGTGGTCTTCGTGCAAAAGGCTTTACGAAGTGGGCGACTCTCTGGGGCAAGGCTGAAAAGCAAGGCCCGATCAGGAGGCGTCCTTATAATCGGGGCGCGATTATAAGACGAATGCAGCAAAATTGATCGCCCGACGTGACTTTTATTCGGCCAATGGTCAGTCAACCAACACTTAGTCTGCGCGCGCATGAGCGACGACTGGTCACTCTTAGCTATTTTGAGGGCCGGGACGCCAGATAGTTCGGTTTGTAAGCGCTCGCGCGGAAAAGGCTCTAGCGTGGTGCTTTTAGCGAGCTGTTGTGGCGCTTTAGTGTCACAGGCGATATTTGCCCGCAGGTTTTTTCCGCGATTGTGGCTATTGGCAGGGCAATTCATCGGGCCATTCGGGAAAATAGTCCCGCGACTAAAGTAGCAACGGCGCGTGCTGCCAATAGCCTGATTGAACCAGCGCTGCTGCACATATGTCTCACTAGCAGTGCTGTTAGCGCGTCTGCGCGCTGGGTATACTTGCCGCACTTTTTGCGTTCTACGTCATTGGAGAGATGAGCATGTTGCCTCGCTTGCTGTTTGGCCTGATTACGGTTGCCAGCCTTACGCTGGTTGGTTGTGCCCACAGCCCTCAACAAATCACCCCTCAACCTAAACTGACTTCATCACTGACCGCCGTTGGCCATGGCCAGCCTGTCGTGGTGAAAATTGCCGACGGTCGTTCATCGCCAGTGCTGGGTACGCGCGGCGGGCTCTACCCTGAAACCAGCGCCATCAGCGTGAACCGTGAAGCGCTGGTGCCGCGCATGCAGGCCGAAGCTGAAGCCGCTGTGCGCTTGTTGGGCTTTACCCCTACCAGCAATGCGGTTAATGCCCCGCAGCTGACGCTGACCCTGACCGACCTTAAATATCAGTCGCCAAAAGATGAGCTGTATGTGACCGAAGCCAATATCAGCGCGACCATTCGCGCCGATGTGCAGAACAGCAACCGCCGCTTCAGCGGTCGTTACGGCGCATCGCTGAATCAACGATTCGGCATGTCGCCCAACCAAGACACCAACACACAGTTGGTCAGCGATGTATTGAGCGACGCCATGACGCGCGCGTTCAAGGACCCGGCGATTGGGCAGTTGCTCAACCAGTAATGCCCCGTGATTGCGCTCGATGAGCGCAGCACACTTGAGAATGCCAGGCAGCGGTTTTGTCTGGCATTTTTTATGGGCGCCTGTTTTTAAAGAGAGTGGGATCGTCGCCGTTGGGTTAAGCGGTTTTGCCTGATCAATTGGCCTCTGCTTATTGTTCTGCCATGAGTTATTAACCAAGCATCGAACAGCTCCGTGCGGTAGTTGGGGTTGGGGCTTCATTGCATCACCGCTGGCTGCCAGTTGGGCTACATTAAATTCCAGACCCTGTTCGAGAGCCTTTGGATTATGTTGAAAACGTGGCAGTCCTTGTTTGTCACTCTGACTGTGACACTGCCGACATTCGCTCATGCGGATTTAAGCGATAAGTTTATTGACCCTGAAGATGGTCAAGTCGATGCCAGCAACTTTCTGGCTGAAGTACCGCACGGTTTTCTGCCGGTGCCGGGGATCATTACCGAACCCGCAGTGGGCGCTGGGCTGGCCTTGGGGGCGCTGTTCTTCCATGAGTCTGAAGAGCAGCGCAAACAGCGCACTCAAAACAAAGCCTTGTTGCCTGAAAACATCAGCATTGTCGCCGGCATGGGCACCGAGAATGGCACGTGGGCCGGCGCCATTGGGCACCTCGGTTTCTGGTTGGATGACACGCTGCGCTATCGCGGCGTGCTGGCCTACGCATCGCCCAACCTGGAGTTTTACTCACTGCCGCGAACGGGCGACTTGAGTCAGCCGATTGAGCTGAACCTGCGCGGCCCGGTGGTGTTTCAGGATCTCAAATACCGGCTTCCAGACACGCATGTGTTTGTCGGCGGTCGCCAGCTTTACCGTAAAGTGCAAGGCGAACTGGCCAACTCTCCCGATCTGTCGCGCCTGCCACTGGCGGTGCAAGATTACATCGAAAGCAACAGCGTGCGCTCGGCCACCACCTCTGGCCTGGGCCTGGTGCTTGAATACGACAGCCGTGACAACCCGTTCAATCCCCAGCACGGTTATTACTACTCCAGTAACTACACCGTCTTCGACGATGCCATTGGCAGTGATTACGACTATTCCAGCTACCAGCTTTCGGGCCTCAACTATTGGGAGCTGAACGATCAGTGGAACCTTGGGCTGCGTGTGCAGGTGGATGGGGTCAACGCGCGTGGAAGCGACGACCTGCCGCCTTACGTGCCGCCCTTCATCGACCTGCGCGGTGTGCCGAAATCCCGCTACCAAGGTACCCGGGTTGGGGTCGCGGAAATCCAGTTGGACTACAAAATCAATCAGCGCTGGAAACTGGGGTTCTTCACCGGAACCGGGCGTGCAGCCGATGATTTCAGCGATTTTTCTGATGCAGAGGAAGTCAATACAGTCGGCGGCGGATTCCGCTACATGATTGCCCGGCGCTACGGCCTGGTCATGGGCGTGGATGTGGCGCGGGGCCCGGAAGATACCGCGCTGTACATTCAGACCGGATCAACCTGGTAAGCCTGCTACAGAGCTTTGCTGCAGGCGGGCGACAAGCGCTCGCTTAGCGGTAAATGCCACTCATGCCGCGTCGTTCATCCTGACACTCGGGTGAGCCCATCTCGAATTCGCGGCAGATAAGCGGGCGCTGCTGGTAAATGCTGCAGCGCATGCTGTCGCGATCAAGGGCTGCGCACCAACCGTCGTCGAGCCTGAGCATCACTTCGCCGCCCCACTCATCGGTAGCGATATAACGCTCTGGCACGCCGGTTTCCGTGAGCAACATGACTTCGAGCTGGCAGCAGCAGGCCGCGCAGTTCGAGCAGGCAATCTCGGGCTGCTGGGCATGCGCAATGAGAATATTCGCGTCTGGCTTGGCATCGGTCATGCCCGCAGTCTACTCCAAGCCTGCGAGCGCCGTGATCGAAAACGCAGAAAACTCAGCGCTGGGTGCGCAAGCGTTGCTCGTACTGGCTGCGGTACAGCGAACTGAAACCGTGCAGTATGGGCATGACGCCAGCCCATATCACAGCCAGCAACAACAGCGTTGGCCATTCGCCGTGGGGCATCTGGATACCCGCCAACTCGACCCCAGCGTAGTACGAAAGCGGCCCGCCGAAGGCGCCGAGCAAACTGGCGCGCCACCACGGTTTGGCGGTCCATGCCAGGCAATGATTAAGCGTGCTGGCAAACAGCGGCCACAACAACGCCCACCACAGCGGGATAACCTTGCTCTCGACCGGCAATTGGAACAGCCCGAGGTTAAGCAGGAATGTGTCCAATGCGCTGCCGGCCAGAAACACGCTGATCAACAGTTTGCCTTCCGCGTGCCAACTGCTGGTCCAGAGTAGATGTATTGCCAGCACCGCCCCGACAATCAATAACCACAGGCTGTTCCCCGCAAGAATGCAGGTGAACCAACCGAGTTGAAACAGCAGGGCGTTGACCAGCAATTTAGACATCAAAACGTCCGAGTAAGGGCTGTGGTTGGGCGGCCGGTTTGGCCATGAGCAGTTGTGCGGTGCCGATGGTGCGCTCGATGAAACCACCTTCGCAATAGCACAGATAAAACTCCCACATGCGGTAGAAGTACTCGTCGTAGCCGAGCTGCTCAAGGTTATGTCGCGCCTGATGCAGGTTATCGTGCCACATCCGCAGGGTTTTCGCGTAATGCAGGCCAAAGTCTTCCATGTGGTGCAGGTTCATGTCGGTGTGTTTACAGATCACATCGAGCATCTTGCTCACCGAGGGCAGGGCGCCGCCTGGAAATATATAGCGCTGGATGAAGTCGACGTTGTTCTTGGCTTGCTCGTAACGCTGGTCGCGAATGGTGATGGCTTGCAGCAGCATCAACCCGTCATCCTTGAGCAGGCGCGCGCATTGGGCGAAGTATTCCGGCAGGAACTTATGGCCGACAGCTTCGATCATTTCGATCGACACCAGCTTGTCATAGCGGCCCTTCAGGTCGCGGTAGTCTTCCAGCAGCAGGGTGATTTTGCTTTGCAGCCGATGGCGGTTAATCCGCTCGGCGGCATAGTCGTATTGTTCCTGCGAAAGGGTCGTGGTGGTGACTTTGCAGCCATAGTGAATGGCCGCATAAATCGCCATGCTGCCCCAGCCCGTGCCGATCTCCAGCAAGTGATCGTCGGGTTTCAGCTCGAGCTTCTGGCAGATCCGCTCAAGCTTGTTCAACTGCGCCTGTTCCAGGGTGTCTTGCGGGGTCAGGAACTGGGCCGCTGAGTACATCATGGTCGGGTCGAGAAACTGCTCGAACATGTCGTTGCCGAGGTCGTAATGCGCGGCGATATTTTTCCGCGAGCCGCTGCGGGTATTGCGATTGACCCAATGCAGCGCCTTGATAAACGGACGGCTCAAGGTCGCGAGGCCACCTTCCATCGCGTCCAGCACTTCCAGATTGCTGACAAACACGCGCACCACCGCCGTTAAGTCAGGCGAGGTCCAGTAACCGTGGATGTACGCCTCACCGGCGCCGATTGAGCCATTGCTGGCAACCATGCCCCAGATGGCGTCATTGTGGATGTGAAGCTCGGCACGCAGGCTCGCCATGGCATCGCCGAACAACTGGCGTTCATTGCCAACCACCACTTCAAGGGCGCCATTGCGCAATTGCCCCAGTTGGCGCATGACCGCCATGCGCAGAAAGCTTGCACCGATGCCATTGCCAGTGCGCACGGAGTCTTTGGTCGGAGTCAGGCTAGAGCTTTTCATGGCGTACTTCCTTGGAGTCCTGAAGGGCGACACTGAAATCAGTGCTGGCGCCTTGATGGCTGAAAATGGGCAGGCGTTTGAACAGCAGGCGCAGGGCCTGCCAGTAAATGGCGGCAACGGTTTTGCCGGTCATCCAGGGGAATTGCCACAGATAGCTGTGCAGGCTCTTGCGGCTGAGTTCGGTGCGTTCAAGGCTAAGGCTGGCATCGAAAACCTTGGTCTCGCCCTGCCAGTCGGCCATGAACACGCCGAGGCGGTTGGCCGGCGTGCTGAACGACATGCGGTACTCAAGATCGCGCGGCAAGAACGGTGATACATGAAAGGCCTTGGCCACAGCAAAATGCTGTTGGCCGCTGCCTGTGGCCGGGAGTACGTAGTGATAGCGCTCACGCCAGGGCGTATTGCTCACCTCGCAGAGAATCGCGGCCAGCGTGCCGTCTGCTGCATGGCAGTAGAAAAAACTCACCGGGTTAAACGCCAGGCCCCAACTGCGCGGTTGCGTGAGCAGGCAAATCGGCCCTTGTGGGACTTGCCCGATGGCCTCGCCAACGCGCTGGCGAACGGCATCGATCAGGCGCATGCCGCTACGGGTGAAAGCCGGTAAAAAATCCTCTTCACGGATACACAGCGGTGCCCAGCGACTGCTGCCCGCCAGCCGCGAAAGCTTGAGCACCTGCGCTTGCTCATCAAGATCGAGGTAAATAAAGCCCATGCGATATTTAAAGCTGTGGCTTTTCGGGGTGAAGCGCCGGTGGTTTACCCAACCACTGTAAAGGGCACTGTTCATTACAGCGCCTCACCGAATTCGCGGGCCACGCGCAAACCGCTGACCACACCGTCTTCATGGAAACCATTGGCCCAGTAAGCGCCGCAGAAGTAGCTATGGGCCTGGCCTTGCAGCGCTTGCCAGCGCGCTTGCGCGGCGATGCCCGCGAGGCTGTATTGCGGATGGGCATAGGTATAGCGGGCGAGAATTTGCGTCGGGTCGATCAGTGCGGTCTGGTTCAGGCTCACACAGAAGGTGGTCTGGCTCTCGATGCCTTGCAAAATATTCATGTTGTAGGTAACGGCTGCCGATTGCTCGCCCGGCCCGCCCAAACGGTAGTTCCAGCTGGCCCAGGCTAGTTTGCGGGTTGGCAGCAAGCGCGTGTCGGTGTGCAGCACTACATCGTTGTCGGCGTAGTGCAGGGCGCCGAGTATCTCGCGTTCCAGCGTCAGCGGTTCGGCCAGAAGTTTCAAGGCCTGGTCGCTGTGGCAGGCAAAAATCACCTTGTCGAAGCGCTCGCTCCCCACCGCACTGTGCACAGTTACGCCCTGTTCATCGCGCTCAACGTTATGCACCGGGCAGTTGATGCGAATGTTTTCTTTGAATGAGGCGCAGAGCGGCTTGATGTAGCGGCTCGAACCGCCTTCAATCACATGCCACTGCGGTCGATTGCTCACTGACAGCAGGCCATGATTGTTGAAGAACCGGATGAAGAATTGCAGCGGAAAGTTGAGCATGTCCGCCAGTGACATCGACCAGATAGCTGAGCCCATCGGCACGATGTACTGATTGATAAACGCCTGGCCGTAATTATTACTGCGCAGGTATTCACCCAGCGTTGTGGTTTCGCTGATGCGTTGATTGTGTTGGTCGTCTGTTGCCTGACGATTGAAACGCAGAATATCGCGGACCATGCCGAGGAATGTCGGCGAGAACAGATTGCTGCGCTGGGCAAACAGGGTGTTGAGGTTGTTGCCGTTGTACTCCAGACCCGTATCCGGATCGTTGACCGAAAAGCTCATCTCGGTTGGCTTGTAGCGCACGCCAAGGGTGTCGAGCAGGCGAATGAAGTTGGGGTAGGTCCAGTCATTGAACACGATAAAACCGGTATCAATGGCATGCTGCTCGCCGGCCGCACTCACCTCCACGGTATGGGTATGCCCGCCAATCCAGTCGCTGGCCTCAAATACCGTTACTTCATGCTTGCGGCTCAGCAGGTAAGCGCTGGTCAGGCCGGAAATACCGCTGCCGATGATGGCGATCTTCATGCCGGATCCTTCGCTGCAGGTTGGTTGCGCGACAAGCTCTTGCCAATCGCCAGACGCAGACGAGCCGGCAGATGGGCCAGAGTGGTAAGACCGGCGATAAATAGTCCGGGGAAGGCGATTTCCTGCGGCCGCCGCTCCATGCGTTTGGCGATGTGGCGCGCGGCTTTTTCGGCAGGCCAGCGCATCGGCATGGGGAAGTCGTTTTCCTGGGTCAGAGGAGTATCAACAAAGCCTGGGCTGACCAGCGTGACATCGATGTGCTCGTGGGCCAGATCAATGCGCAGGGAATCAATCAGGTAGCGAATCGCGGCTTTTGAAGCGCCATAGGCCCCGGCGCGAGGCAGGGGCAGATAGGTCACTGAACTGCCGACCGCGAGCAAATGCGGGTATTGGCCAAGACGCAGCAGCGGCAGGGCGGCCTCGATGCAATAGCTGGTGGTGAACAGATTGGAAGTGACCACGCGCTCGACCATCGCGGCTTCAAAGTGCTGGCTGTCGAGGTACTCGCAGGTCCCGGCATTGAGGATTGCCGTATCGAGTACGCCCCAACTCTGCTCGATGCGGCGGCCGATTGCGCGCACCTCTTCAACGTTGCTCAGGTCGCCGGGCACCAGCAGAACCTGCTCCGGATAACGACGCGCCATTGCCACCAGTGGCTCCACGCGACGTGCACTGAGTGCCAGTTTATGGCCCTGCTTGAGCAACTCTTCGGCCAACGCTGCGCCGATACCACTGCTGGCTCCGGTCAGCCAGATACGTCGTGCGTTCATGCCAGTCTCCTTTTGAGCCAGTTGATTACTGCGCCCATCACCGGCAAATGCTCGTAGAGCATGGCGCCGGCATCGAAATAGTCGCGGTGGTAATAGACTTTTTCCCGCCAGCGCAGGTGCGAGCAGCCGGGCACTTCAATCTGTTTGCCTGCGGCCAGCCGTGGGTGGCGAAAGCGCATGGTCCAGCGCAGGTAACCCTGATCCTCAGCGACGTAGTCGCAGGCCTCGAAGATGAATTCGATCTGCTCGACGTTGGCGTACATCTCTTTCATGTAGGCCTTGAAATCACTGAGCCCGTTGATGCTGTGCATGGGATCGGTAAACGCCAGGTCATCGCTGTACATCTCGTCCAGACGGTCGAGGTTGCCTGCATTCAGTGCGTTGAAATCGCGGGCGAATTGTTCGAGGAAATCGCTCATCAGTAGGCCGCCTCCAGGTTAAGTTCGCTGCGCGTTGGCAGATTCTTGAACGCACTGAGGGCGCGCTCGCGGCTCTTGCTCAGGTCTACGATTGGCTGCGGGTAATCGCTGAGACGGAACAGCCCGCCCATGGCATCGGGGTTGTGAATGTCCTTGTTGTTTAGGCCAATCAGCTCCGGCAGCCAACGGCGCAGAAAGCGCCCCTCTGGATCAAAGCGTTGCGACTGGCTGACCGGGTTGAAGATGCGGAAGTAGGGCACTGCATCCGTGCCGGTCGAGGCGCTCCATTGCCAGCCGCCATTGTTGGCCGCCAGATCACCATCAATCAGATGGCGCATGAAGAAGCGCTCACCTTCGCGCCAGTCGATCAACAGGTTCTTGGTCAGGAACATCGCCACGATCATGCGCAACCGGTTGTGCATCCAGCCGGTTTCCAGCAGTTGGCGAATCGCCGCATCAATAATCGGTATACCCGTGCGGCCCTCTTGCCAGGCTGCAAGGTCCTGCGGTGCTTTACGCCAAGGCAGGTATTCGGTTTGCAGGCGGAATGCGCGGTGACGGCACACGCGCGGATAACCCACCAGAATATGTTTGTAGAACTCGCGCCAGAGCAGTTCGTTAATCCAGGTTACGACGCCGTTGTTGCCATCGGAAAACTCACCGTGGTTGTGCAGCAAGGCCTGGTGCAAACACTGGCGCACCGAGATCACGCCCGCTGCCAGATAGCTGCTCAACTGGCTGGTGCCGGGCACTGCGGGCAGGTCACGGGCAGTTTGGTAGTCGCGAATGTGCTCATCACCAAAGTGCTGCATACGCTGTTGCGCAACCGCTTCTCCGGCGGGCCAGAGCGCTTGTAGCGTTGCACTCGGCGATGCAAATCCGTGGACCGATTGCGGGACTTTATCGGCCTTGATCGACAATTCGGCCTGCGCCTTTGGGGTGTCCACAATGGCTGGAACGGCGCGCTGCAAGTGCTGATAGCAGACCTTGCGAAATTGGCTGAATACCTGAAAGTAATGGCCAGCCTGGGTCAGGATGCTGCCGGGCTGAAACAGCAGTTGGTCGAAGTGGCTGCTCCAGCGCACGCCGTGATTGTCCAACTCAGCGGCAACGGCGTTATCTCGCTGCGTCTCGTTGATGCCGTATTCCTCATTGACGTGCACGGCCTCAACAGACAGCTGCTCGCACAATTGAGCAATGACCTGCGGCGCCTGCTCCCAGAGGTCGGCGCTACGCACCAGCAGGGGCACATTGAGTTCTGCCAGCGCAGCGCTTAGCTCGGCAAGGTTGCGCAGCCAGAAGTCGACCTTGCACGGCGCGTCATCGTGGCGCGCCCATTGTGCAGGGCTCAGGAGAAACACGGCCACGGTTGGGCCTGCGTTCATGGCGGCGGCAAGTGCGCTGTTGTCGCTGACTCGCAGGTCTGTGCGAAACCACATTAATTGATTCATTGAGCGTCCTGTCAGCTATTCAGCAAATCGAGATCGGATAAGGCGTGTACGCTCGCCAGCGGGTCGCGGGCGATCAGCAGCTGGCTGTTATCTGCCGCCAGTTGCTGCAGCATTTGCTGATGAATTTCTACGGTCGCGCCGGTAATCAGGCAGGGGCAATCACAGCTGCCAATCAACTTCGGCAATTGCTGGCTGTTCAGGCTCTGGCTGGAATGCAGGAGCAGGGCGCGCGGCTGGACGTGTTCAGCAATCAGTGCCAGTTCGGCCGCCGGGATCGGCCAGTCGTAAACTTCGACCGGACATTCAGCGCTGCTCACCAGCCAGGCGCTGAGCCAAAGCTCCGGCGCCATCGGCAGGTCGGACAAATTGATCATCAACACCGGTGCCGAGTTGTGCTGGCGGTTGTTGTGATACACCCGCGCGCCCAGTTTGCTGCGCAGCCACGAGTAGAAAAACACTTGCTCGACCTGGCTGCCGAACTGACCCTGCCAGCGTAATTGCAAAGCATCGAGTAATGGCTTGAGCAACTGGGCGTACAGCGTGTGCGGCGGATAAACAGCCAGCTCACGATTCAAACATTCATCGAGGCTGCGCTCGTTGAGGCTGTAGATTGCGCTCTGCATGTGCAGGCATTTTTGCTGCCACTGCGAATCAGCTTCCTGCACCTGAGCGTTGTTGCCGCGTAGCAGTCCCTTGACCTGGCTGACCGCAACCCCGCGGTTGAGCCACGTCAGGATGGCCTGAATACGCTCGACATGATTCTGGTGATACAGGCGATGACCCTTGGGCGTGCGGTGGGGCACGATCAGACCATAACGGCGCTCCCACGCGCGCAGGGTCACCGCGTTGACGCCGGTAATGCGCGCGACTTCACGAATCGGCAAATAGCCTTCGGCGATGGCGCTCTGGTAGTCATCGCCAACATTTTGCCCAGGCTCCGCCTGATCCGGCCCCAACGCGTGTTGCTCGCTCATATGGCGTTCCGCAGGCTGAGGTTTTCGGGATGCGGCTGCAGATAAACCTGCTGCGCAATATAACGATCAGGGTGTTGGCGCAGGTGATGCTTGAGCAGTGTCAGCGGCACCACCAGCGGCACGATGCCCTGACGGTATTGGCCGATCAGTTGCTGCATTTCCTGCTTTTCCTCACTGCTCAGCGACTGTTTCAGGTAGCCGCTGAGATGCTGCAACACGTTGCTGTGCGTGCGACGAGTTGCACAGGTTTTCAAGGCGCGCATCAGCTCGCTGAAATAATGTTCGGCCAACGGCTTGAGTTCCTGCTTGGCCATGTTGCCGAGCAAACGCCCAAGTGCTTTGTATTGCAGATGGTTGGTCGCCATCAGCAGGTACTTGTAGCGCGAGTGAAACTCAATGAGGCGATGACGGCTCAGGCCGTCTTTGCACAGTTGTTGCCACTGCGCATAGGCAAAAACGCGGGTCAGGAAGTTTTCACGCAAGACCGGATCGTTCAGGCGGCCATCTTCTTCAACCGGCAGGTTGGGGTGGCGCTTGCAGAACTCGCGGGCAAATATGCCCTGGCCTTTGGGTTCGCTCGGGCGGCCGTTGTCCTGATACACCTTGACCCGGTTGACCCCGCATGAAGGCGACTGTTGCATGAAGATATAGCCGCTGATGTCGGTGAGTTCGCCTGCCATGCGCGAGCCGTAATCGGCCAGCTTCGCGGTCACGTCGAACTCGCGATCAACCGTGCCGACGGCACGTGGCGTATCGGGATCACCGACCAGACGGATGGGCTCGCGAGGGATGCCCAGGCCGATGGCCACTTCCGGGCAGATGCCGATGAAGTCGAAATACTCAGTCAGGGTGCGGCTGCACAGCCGCGATTCCTTGTGCCCGCCGTTGTAGCGGACTTCGGAGCCGAGCAGGCAGGCGCTGATGCCTATTTTGGGTTTACGGACTGAAGTGTTTTGGCTGTTCATGGCAGGCCCTGTGATAAATACTTGTACGAAAACTATTCTCCGTACAACTTTTTCTATCATAGGATCAGAATTGTACAAGTCAAATTATTTGTATAGATATTGCATCGATATTTTGCGGGATGTGTCGCAAGGCGGGCAGAGGCAGTGCTCTGCAGAGTTGTACAGAGGGATCTGCGGCAGGAAGTTAGCGCCAGCCGGTAAGCCATTGGTCTGCGTTGCGCAGGGCTTGCCAGTCGAGGCGTTGCGAGCGTTTGCTGTAAACCGCTTCAAGTTCTACAGCAATCACCTCGTCGTTTTCGTCGAGGTGTAATTGGGTCACCAGAAAGTGTTTTTCGCGATTGCGCGGCTGTGCTGCCGTCCATTTCGACAGCAGCAACTTGCGCGGGTTGAGTCGGTGCAGAGGCGCGGTCACTGCTGCAGGTTTTCCAACAGACGCCGTGCCGCTTCCTGGCCGCTGAGCCAGGCACCTTCCACCCGGCCAGACAAACACCAGTCGCCGCAGGCATAAATGCCCAGATCGGAATCCACCAGCACGCCAATCGAGTGGGCACCGGCTGGGCGCGCATAGAGCCAGCGATGAGCCAGGCTGAATGAAGGCGGCGGCACTGAACAGCCAATCATCTCGGCGAACGCACCATGCAGTTGTTCGATGACCTGCTCTTTGGGCATGTCCAAATGTTGTTTGCTCCAGGCGCTGCTGGCATGCAGCACCCAGGTGTCCATCACATTCTCACGCCCCGGTTTGCTGCGGTTGCGGGCGACCCAGTCGAGTGCATCGTCTTGTACAAAGCAGCCCTGCACATTGCTATCAAGGGCGTTTTCAAAGGCCAGGGCAACAGCCCACGTTGGCTCCATTGCAACACTTGCAGCAGCGCTGGCCAGTTTCGGTGCGGCCGCGAGCAGGGTCGATGCCTGAGGGGCGGGAGTGGCGATAATCACCTGGCAAAACGGCCCGTAGTTTGTGCCTTCGCTGTCTTGCAGGCTCCAGTGTTCCTCGCCGCGAATGACCTCGGTAATCCGGCAGGAGAAATGCACCGGCAGATCACCCAGCATGCCGCGCGTAATTGAACTCATGCGCGGGCTGCCGACCCAGCGTATTTGCTCGTCTGGGGACGGGCTCAACTCGCCATGTTTGTAATTGTATAGGCTGGGCGTCCATTCACTGACCCAACCACGCGCCTGCCATCGCTGCACGGCCTCAACAAAGCGGCGGTCACGTGCGGTGAAATATTGCGCGCCCAAATCCAGTGAACCTGCATCGCTGCGCTTGCTGGACATGCGCCCGCCACTGCCACGGCTCTTGTCGAATAGTTGTACCGCGTAGCCGGCACTCTGCAAGCTTTGCGCTGCGGAGAGCCCGGCGATACCGGCACCGATAATGGCGATGGGAGCTGAAGCGGTCATGGTTAGCCTCGTAAGTCTGGCGCAGTGTGCAAATTATACTAGAGCTGTACAAAATATGCTTAATGTATAAGAGTATAGGCCGTGGTTACTTGCATGCCTGTGCTTAGGATTAGCTATCTTGATAGTAACGGATGCTGATTTGTGTGTACCAATAGACTAGCTCAAGCATCCCGTGGTTCACCAAATCCTGATGTGTAAAGAGGGTGATGTCATGCATATTTTGCTCACCGGCGGTACTGGCCTGATAGGCCGGGGCTTGTGTCATTTATGGGCAGGGCAAGGACACCAACTGACTGTGCTGAGCCGCACGCCCGAGCGCGTAGCCGAGCTTTGCGGGGCGAAGGTGCGTGGCATTGCGGCGTTGGCTGAGGTGTCTGACGAGCCACTCGATGCGGTGATTAATCTGGCGGGCGAGCCGATTGCCGATAAGCCCTGGAGCAGTGAGCGCAAGACGCTGCTCTGGTCGAGCAGGATTGGTTTAACCGAAGAGTTGGTGGCATGGCTGGGCCAGCGCGCACAGAAACCTGCGGTGTTGGTCTCGGGCTCGGCCGTGGGTTGGTATGGTGATGGCGGTGAGCGCGAGTTGGCTGAGGATGTGCCGCAGGTGACCAATGATTTCGCCGCGCAATTGTGCAACGCCTGGGAAGAGGCCGCCATGCGTGCTGAAGCGCAGGGGATTCGTGTTGTGCTGGTGCGAACCGGTCTGGTTTTGGCAAATAAGCAGGGCTTTCTCAAGCGCCTGATCCCGCTCTACAAAATGTGTATGGGCGGCAATGTCGGCAGCGGTCGGCAATGGATGCCCTGGGTGCATCTGGCGGATGAAATCGGCGCCATAGATTTTCTTATGCATCACCAAAGCGCCAGCGGCCCTTATAATGTCTGCTCGCCGCATCCTGTTCGTAACCGTGAGTTTACTTATGAGCTGGCGCACGCTCTGAGTCGCTTTGCTGTGTTACCTGTACCCAGCATCGTTTTGCGCATGGCGCTCGGCGAGATGTCCGGTTTACTGCTCGCTGGTCAACGTTGCGTTCCGCAGCGTTTGCTCGACGCCGGTTACAAGTTTCGTTTCACTCGATTGGATGTGGCGCTCGCGGATCTGTTGAGTTCCCACTGAATTAGGATTTTGCATGACCGATCACGCTCTGCTGCTGGTTAACCTGGGCTCTCCTGCCTCGACTGATGTTGCTGACGTGCGCAGCTACCTCAATCAATTTCTCATGGACCCGTATGTAATCGATTTGCCGTGGCCGGTGCGCCGGCTGCTGGTGTCACTGATACTGATCAAGCGCCCGGAGCAATCCGCCCACGCGTACGCCTCGATCTGGTGGGAGCAGGGCTCGCCGCTGGTGGTGCTCAGCCAACGCCTGACCGAAGCCATGCGCAGTGAATGGCAGCACGGGCCGGTGGAACTGGCCATGCGCTACGGTCAGCCCTCGATCGAGACCAGCCTCAAGCGTCTTGCCGCAAAGGGCGTCACTCAGGTGACATTGGCGCCGTTGTATCCGCAGTTTGCGGACAGCACCACCACCACGGTGATCGAGGAAGTGAAGCGGGTAATGCGTGACAACGCCATGAACATGCGCTTGTCGATTGTCGCGCCGTTTTACGATCAACCCGAGTACATCGATGCATTGGTCGCCAGTGCCGCGCCGCATTTGCAGCAGGAATATGACCACTTGCTGCTGAGCTTTCATGGCTTGCCCGAGCGTCACTTGCGCAAGCTCGACCCCACCGGCCATTGCCTTAAAGGGGCGGACTGCTGCCAGACCGCGTCGGATGAAGTGGTTGCCCGTTGCTACCGCGCGCAGTGCATTCGCAGCGCCGAGGCGTTTGCCCGGAAAATGGGGCTGGCCGATGGCACATGGTCGGTCTCGTTCCAGTCACGACTGGGGCGTGCAAAATGGATCGAACCTTACACCGAGCCACACTTGCAGGCGCTTGCCGCGCAAGGGGTAAAAAAGGTGCTGGTCATGTGTCCGGCGTTTGTCGCCGATTGCATCGAAACCCTGGAAGAGATTGGTGATCGCGCCAATGAGGTGTTCATCGAAGCAGGCGGCGAATCGCTGCAACTGGTGCCGTGCCTGAATGATCATCCCGAGTGGGTTAAAGCTCTGGGTGCATTGTGTGCCCGCGCACCGCAGCAACTTTAACCCTTGCAGAAGCGCAGCGCGGTTAATGCGGGTTGAGTGGCCTTAACGCTGGCTTGTGCGCACGTTCAGTGCGCTTGTTGGCCGCCCGACGCAGATTCGGCAGGGCGTCCAGCAAATCCTCCACCGCCTGCGGGTTGGCAGTTTGCTGAGCATAGCGTTGCTCGATAAACCGGCTCAGCCGCTTGGCCAATGATGGCGGCAACAACTGCATGAACTGGCGCAGGCTCTTACGTTGGGTGCGGCGCTGCAGCCACAGGTAAAAAGCCCCCAGTTGCGGTTGCGGCTGTTTCAGCTGCGGGCCAACCTGACGCCAGGCAAAAAGCGCAGAGGCTCGCCATTGTTGCTTGATTCGCGCGCGCTGAGCCTGATAAACACGACGGCCGCGCCAGATTAACGGACGCGCGTAGTACGCCACCACAGTCAGCAATACCGCGCCCAATAGCAAGCTCAACCAATATTGCGAGAGATGTATGCGGGTGCTTTGGCCCAGTTGCTCAAGGTCCTGCTCAACCGAGAACGGAGTTTTTAGCGGCGCTCGCGCGGCAGCCTTGAACTCGACAGCGTCAATGCTGGTTTCGCGCAGGGTGTTGGCGCTGCTGTCCCACCATTTGAGCTTCAGTGGCGGCAGACTGAAATCGCCTTCACGTTCGACCACATAGACTTGCCGATCAACGCGCTGGCCGCCGGTTTTGTGGCCGCGACCATCTTCAAGGTCGGACACTTCCGGCTCACGTTTATACAGACGCAGGCCATCGACTGCTGGCGCTTCAACCGTTGGCAAATTAAGCGCCAGAGAGTCTTGGGCCTTGAGGTGCAGCTCGCGGGTAATGCTGTCGCCTACCTTCAGCGGTTGCGCGGAATAATGGATTGATTGCTGCCAGTCGAATGCGCTGGCCACCAACGGCACTTCATCTGCGGCGAAGCCCGGAGGCTGCGCGGCGCTGAAGGATATGGGCTGAGTGTTGGCGCTAAGCGGGGCGCTAGCCTGACCGACATTGGCCTCGATGGTTAACGCCGGTATGGAAAATTTGCCGGCTTGGTGCGGGGTAATCAGGTAGCTGTAACTTGCGCCAAACAGAGTCTTGCCGGCCTGTTTGCGGCTGATGTTCTGGGCCCGGCCGTTGCTCGGTATTACGCTTGCGCCCGACAGTTTCAATTCTGGCAAATCCGGCGCGGCAGTCAGCCAGGTTTCGACCAGCACATCAATTTGCAGCCTCACGGTGCTGCCAACCACAATGTTTTTGTCCGGAACCAGCCGTGCGGTTACCTGTAATTCGGGTTCGCTGGCGAGGGCGGAAAATGACAGCGCGAGCAAGCTGAGCAGTAGCAGCCAGGATTTCATTGTGCGGTACCTGCGGCAGTTCTGGCTGCATTTTGCATGGAGAATTTTTGCTTGAGGAATTTCGCCGGTGAGGTGCTGAGGTTCTGCAGCCACAACTCATCGCTGATCGCCTTGCCGGCTTTCAATTCGGTTTCCTTGCCGCGATCGCTCGTATTGTCGAACTTCAACTCGTCAGCTTTATCGCCCGGCAGGTTCTCGGCGTCTTCAAAGCTCTTTTCCTGCAGGGCCAGGGTCAGTTTCAGGTTGGCCTTGGCTTCGGCAAAGTCCGGCTGCAATGCCAAGGCGCGTTTGTAGGCCTCAATTGCCGGGGCAAACTGAAACAGGCGCACTTGGCTATTGCCCAGGTAGAACTGGCCCCGAGCGGTATCCAGGGTGCTGAACGTGCTCACGGCCAGCTTGTAATCAGACGCCTGATAGGCGGCGATGCCTTTCCAGTATGGATCTTTGAAGTGCGCGGCAGCGGCCGGCAGATGGCCGTGCTCAAAGGCCCAGCGGCCTTGCTGGTCGGGCGTTAAAAAGGCGTCCGCGAAGCCACCCGCTTGCGCCGGTGCCGGTTGCGCCAAGCCAATACCGAGCACGATTGCCGCGCTCCAACTGATACTCCAGCCACGCCGAATGCACAGCAGTGCGATTAGCAACAGCGGCCACACCAACCAGTATCCGGCGTCTTTCCAGCGTGTTTCGTTGGCATCGCCTCTGGCAGCCTTGAAGTGCTTCTGCGCATGCAACTCAATCCAGTCGAGGTCGTCATCATTCAGGGTCAGGCTGCCGAGCGGTGCATCCAGTGCGTGCGCCAATTGCTCCAGGCCCGGGCGATCAAAATTGGACGCCTCAGAGCCCACCGCCAGTATCAACACTTGTAGCAGGCTGCCTTTGAGTTGCTGTTGCAGCGCATCAAGCTGCGAGGTGTCGGCGCCGTCGCTGATAATCACCAGGCTGCCGGGGGCTTTTTCGGCGGCGAGAATCCGTTTGGCCTGCTCGACCACTTGCAGCAGATTCTTGCCGGGCATCTCCAGCAGCGAACTGCTCAGGGGCTCAATGAAACTGTTCAACAGCGCCGGATCATCGGTGGCCGGCAACACAATGTGTGCGCTGCCGGTATAGGCGATCAGCGCGGTGTGCGCGTTGCCACGGCGTTCGACCAGATCATGCAGTTTGTTCTTGGCCGCTTCCAGGCGACTCGGCGGCACGTCGCGACTGTCCATCGAGGGCGACAGATCAAGCGCCAGAATCAGCGGCGCGTGGTTATCGACAAAATCGGGACGGTCTTCCTGCCAGGTCGGCCCCGCAGCGGCAATGGCGCCAATAATCAGGATCGCGGCGCACAGATGCACGGGCCGCAGGCGGTGATTGTCCTGCGGTGTCAGCAGCAGATAGTCGAGCAGGTGCGGCGCGATCTTGCCGTTTAACCGGCGCTGCATACTCTGGCCGTTGCGCCAGATAATCGGCAGCAACAACCCGGGCACCAACAGCAAAAGCCAGAGTGGGCGGATGAAGTGCAGGGCAGACAAGTCAATGTCCATCAGCTTTCCTTGCTGTGCGGATGCATGCGTGGCAAACGTGCAGCGGCAATTGCCAGTAAATGGTAAAGGCACAGCAGCAACAGCGCCGCGCCGAGTGGTAGCCAGAACCAGTCACGCTTGGGTTGATGGCTGAGGGTTTTGACATCGTGCGGCGTCATGGCATCGAGTGTGGCGTACACCTGTTCCAGCGCCGAGCTGTCATCGGCGCGAAAGAAGCGGCCGTTACTGGTGCGGGCAATGCGTTTCAGCGCAGTGAGATCCACCTTGTCTTCGCCGCTGGCTTTGGGGTCGCCAATGGCTATGGTGTGAATGACGATGTCATGGTTCTTCGCCATGATGGCGGCATGCTGCGGTTCGATAGCGCTGCTGGTGTCATTGCCATCAGTGAGCAGGATCAGCACTTTCTCGCGCTCTTTGGCGGCGTCAAGCAACTTGATACTCAGGCCAATGGCATCGCCAATCGCGGTGTTGGGCCCGGCCATGCCAATGGCGGTTTCGTCGAGCAGAATATCCAGGCTTGAGTGGTCGAGGGTCATCGGGGCCTGAGCAAAGGCACCGCTGCCGAACACGATCAAGCCAATCCGGTCATTCTGGCGTTTGTCGATAAAGCCTTTGACCACTGCTTTAACCGCGCTCAAGCGGTCGATCAACTCGCCGTTTTCATCGCGGTAGTCGCGCGTCTCCATGGACTGCGAAATATCGATGGCGAGCATCATGTCGCGCACCGGTTGCTGACGCACGATGGGTTTCTCGACTTCAACAGGCCGTGCTGCGGCCAGTAAAAGCAGCGCCCAGATCAACAGATTAAGCAGCAATTGCCAGCGGTCATGTCGATTGTTCTGGGCGTCTGGCGTGGCGCCAATGGCTTGCAGCATGGCCTTGAAAAAAGGCACGCGCACGGCACTGCGGGCTTCGCGATAGGCGGGCAACAGGCGATAAACCAGCCAGGGTAATGGCAGCAACACCAGCAGCCAGAGGTATTCAAACTGCCACATTGTGCGTCTCCAGCCAGTGGCGACTGGTCGCGAGCAGTTGCTGCGCGTCCAGTTGCTCAAGACTCGCCGCTGGGGCGTAGCTCAGTAATGCCAGTTGCGTGGCAAAGTTCTCGGGCAGCGGTTGGGCGCTGGTCTTGGTCAGAAATGCCTGCCAGCGCGCCCCGCTCAATTCTGCCACCGGAGGGTTTGTGGGCATCGACAGGGCTGTGCGTTTGAGCAATTCAGGGAGTTCACGCAGCGCCGCGACTGCCTGAGTCGGATCGCTGCTTTGCGCCTGCTGATTGAGTTGCTGCCACTGTTGCAGCGCCTCACGGCGATAGCGATTACGCCGCCAGCGTTGCACGCGTCTCCAGGCGTAAATCAGGGCCACCGCACCGATAAGCGCAAGTAGTGCCAGCCAACCCCAGGTTTGCGGCATGTAGCTGATCGGTTCCGGCAGCGGCAACTCGATGAGCTGGCTGATCAAGGGTGAGTCACTGCTCATCGGTGCACATCATGCAGGCGCCCGAGTTCGCGGCGTAATTGGCTTAAGGCATCTTCAGCGGTGCTGATCATCAGCAGTGGCACCTGGCTGCGCCTTAACAGCTTGGCGACATCGCGCAGGCGGCCGGTGAGAAACTCGCCGAGTGGCTGGCGAATGTGCTTTTTATCAATCGCCAACTCGACCTGTAGCTCACCCTGAGTGACCCGTATGCGTCCGCTCTCGGGCAAGGCCAGCGCCGTTGGGTCATAGACCTGCATGGCAATGACATCATTGTGACTGGAGAGCTGGCGCAGCAGTTGCAATGTGCGCGGGGTGGCGCCGGCGAAGTCGCTGACGATGCACAGGGTGTGATCGTGACTGGCAAGATTCAGGCAGCGCTGTAATACAGTGTCGAGTTGAGTGTCGTGCTCGACCTCGGCAATGCCCGCATTCAGCGCCTGATTATGCTGGCAGATACTCGCGCAGAGTGCCTGCACGCGGGCGCGGCTGCGCAGGGGCGCGAAGCTTTCAATCTGCTGGTCGTCAAACACCAGACCGCCGACCCGGTCACCACTGTGAAATGCGATCCAGGCGGCGAGGGCGGCCAGCTCCGCCGCTGTTGCCGATTTAAAACTTCGGCTTGAGCCAAAGAACATGTTGATGCGCTGGTCGACCACGACCAGCATCGGCCGGTCGCGTTCTTCGCTGAATGAACGCACAAAGGGTTTGCCGGTGCGCAGCGAGGCGCGCCAGTCGAGGTGGCGCAGGTCGTCGCCTGGCTGATAACGACGCAGTTCATCAAAATTCAGCCCGCGACCGCGCATGCGCGATGCGTGGTTGCCAGCGAGGATGCTTGCACGTGGTTGCCGGGCGGCAAAACTCAGGCCGCGTGCAGGCGTTTGCAGCGCCATTAATTGGCTGAGCGACACGTAGACGAAGCCATCGGTTTTATCGGCGGGCGCAGTCATGGGCAATCCTGATTATCGGCGGCGGTGCTCATGCCGGAACGGCGACGACATCGAGCATACGCTGCACCACCTGATCGGCGCTGACCCCGTCGGCCACTGCGTCGTAGCTCAGTTGCAGGCGATGACGCAGAACCGGCAGCATGATTGCGCGCACATCGTCCGGGGAAACGAAGTCCTGGCCTTCGAGCCAGGCATGCGCCCGTGCTACCCGATCCAGACTGATCGCGCCACGGGGGCTGGCGCCAATGGCAATCCAACGGGCCAGGTCGGCGTCGTAATCGGCGGCAGAGCGGCTGGCATTCACCAGGTCAATCAAATAGCGGTCAATGCTCTCGGCGACATGGATCTCGCTGATTTCAAGACGGGCTTTAAACACCAGCGCCGGATCCAGCCGCTGCACCGCCGGACGATCGCCCTTGAGGCCCTGCTTTTCTTCGGCGCGAAGCAGGCCCAGCATCTCACTTTCATTTTCTGCCGAGGGATAATCCAGTTGCACCTTCATCAGGAAGCGGTCCATTTGCGCTTCAGGCAGCGCATAGGTGCCTTCCTGTTCGATCGGGTTCTGCGTCGCCAGCACCATGAACAACTCCGGCATGGCGTGACTTTCACCTGCCACGGTGATCTGGCGTTCTTCCATGGCTTCCAATAACGCCGCCTGGACCTTGGCGGGTGCGCGGTTGATCTCGTCGGCGAGGATGATATTGCCGAACAGCGGGCCCGGCTCGAAGCGGATCTGGTTTTGCCCGTCTTTGCTGTGCAGGACTTCGCCGCCGGTAATGTCCGATGGCAGCAGGTCGGGGGTGAACTGGATGCGGCTCATTCGCGTGTCGAGGTGTTCGGCCAGCGCTTTCACCGTGCGCGTCTTGGCCAGACCCGGCAGGCTTTCGAGCAGTACATGGCCGTTGGCCAACAGCCCCAGCAATACTTGACGCACTACATCATCCTGACCGAGTACCGACTCGCCAATACGGCGTTGCAAGTCCAGAAATTCGTTGCGAATGCTCATAAATCTCCCTTTTCGTACAACGCTTGCAGGTATTCAGGTGAATACCTGCGCGGTGAATTTCAACTCAGCCCTGATTCACCTCAAGACAGAATGTGTAGTCGACCAGTGCCTGTTTAACCGTGGCAGCAGATTCGGCAGTGGTCGACACAATCACGCATTGGCCCAACTTTTTGTCGACCCGTACGGCCACTTTAAACGGTGTTTGCAGCAGGGCATTGAGTTCATCAGTGACCATCTGTTCAATCAGCTGATTACGCAGTTGCGGCTTGAAGATTTTGCCGACGGCGGTTAACGGCATGGCCTCAACCAAGTGAATCTCTTTGGGCACGGCCGCTTTCTCGTGAATGCTTGCCTGAGCGTGGCGCATCAGCTCGTCATGGCTGACGCCAGCGCCTTTTTGCAATTGCAGGAAAATAACCGGTACCTCGCCAACCCGCTTGTCCGGCTTGCCGATCGCCACGGCTTCGGCAACTTCTGGATGCTGGTAGAACGCTTCCTCGATCATTTGCGGGTCAATGTTGTGGCCGCCGCGAATAATTAAGTCTTTGCTGCGGCCGGTCAGCCACAGATAACCGTCTTCGTCGAGGCGTCCGAGATCACCGGTATTGAACCAGCCTTCGGCAATCCACTGGCCTTCGTTCTGCTGCGCCTGTTTGTAGCCACTGAAAACATTGGGTCCGGAAATGGCAACGCAGCCCGGCTCATTGACTGCGCAATCACGCAGCCACTTGCCCTGTGCATCGACTTCGACAATGCGAATTTTCAGATAGGGCAGGGGTAAACCGACTGAGCCTACCCGGCGTTCGCCGTGTTTAGGGTTGACCGTGCTGCCGCAGGTGCCTTCGGTTTGGCCGTAGGCTTCGAGCAGAACAATACCGGTTTTACGCTCGAACTTACGCATCAATTCGGTTGCCAGCGGCGCTGCGCCGCAGAGGGCGACATCGAGCGATGACAAATCATGGCCCTCGCTTGGCTTGTCGAGCAGGCCACTGAGAATGGTCGGCACACAACTGAAAAACGAGACGCGATAGCGCTCGACCAATGCCCAGAAGTTGTCCATCAGCGCCGGTGTGCGATAGCCCGCAGGCGTTGCCAGAATCACCTCGGCGCCGACCAGCCACGGTGCCAGACCGGTGACGAACACACCGTTGACGTGAAACAACGGAAGGCCGCAGAGGCACTTACTTTGCGCGTCCAGATTAACCACGCTGGCCATCTGGTAGCAGCACACCAGCTCGTTGCGGTGGGTGTGTGGCGCCAGTTTGGGCGTGCCAGTAGTGCCGCCGGTATGAAAGTACGAGGCGATGTCGTCCGGGGCGAATTGGCGACCACTGATAAGCCGGTCTGCGGGTTGCGCCTTGATCGTTGCGTCGAACTCGAGCACCGAGTCGCTTAGGTGTTGCGAGCCGTCTGCGCTGGGGGTGAGGTTGACGGTGAGAATATGGCTGAGGCAGGGCGCCAGTTGCTTGATCGCCTGAGCTTTTTGCCACAAGTCGCTGCCTTGCATTGGCGCCAGCGTGATCAGCACTTTTGACTGCGCTTCATTAATGATGGCGGCAATATGCTCGACTTCGAGCAGCGGGTTGATCGGGTTGAAAATCCCGGCCGCTTCCGCGCCCCAGATGGCCAGGTGAGTTTGCGGCAGGTTGGGCAGCAGCATCGAAACCACGCTGTCTTTGTCTACGCCCAGCTGATGCAAGGCGTTGGCAGTCTGGGTGACGCCAGCGAAGAGTTGCCGGAAGCTCAGATTGATCGATTGTTCATCAAGCGTCGCTTTCGGCAGAAAGCGCAATGCGATCTTGTCGCCGTAAGTGGCGGCCGCATTTTGCAGTAGTTCGTAGGTGCTGTTGGGCAGCGCCAAGTCGCTTACGGCAGTCTGTTCCAGTGCGTGAATGTCCGCGATGGTTGAGATATGCAAATCGGGGAGAGGAAAAACACCCATGTACACAATCCTTGGCAAGCGCAGCCGAGATTCCGGCCTTCTGGTGAATTCCGGCACTGCGTAGCAGCGCCGGCGAAAGCCCTATTTAAGGCTTAAGGCCTGATCTTCGGCAATCGCTTTAGCCAGATTTATATCGATTGTTCGGCGAAACAGTCCAGAAGCCTTGCGTGCGACAGCGCGCAGAATTTTTGCCCGAAACCCCGGGGTGATCATGAATTCACGCGAGCGAAGGCCTTTCATGATGCCGGTTACGGCTTCAT
>MDTG01233548.1_pt1 | contig 25404 bp, 30 predicted proteins | sample 811421 | NCBI WGS metagenome assembly MDTG01 (sample SAMN05326645, study PRJNA326480) | marine metagenome | isolation source: seawater | place: Pacific Ocean: South East | collected 2011 | reverse complement strand
CTGTTCTTGCCTTTGCTATTTCTGGATCCTGCATAGCTTCTTGCATTTTCTCCATAGATTCTACTTCTAAAACTTGGTAAATTTTGTTTTCATTATCTTTGGGATGGCCATATGCTAGAACTTTGATTCCATACTTTTCTCTTGCAGAATCTGCACTTACGAAAAGTTGTTTCCATTTTTCATAACCCTCATTAATTTCTACATTCATAATTATTTTCATAAAATTTCCTTTTTTAGTATGGATATAGGCTATGTTTAAAATTTTGCAAATGATACTATATAATAATGATGTTTAGAAAAATTGTAGAAATCAAGGATTGTGTGAAAACATTTGAGGGAGATGGCATCCCCGTTACAAGAGCGTTTCCTGTTCCTAGTATGAGAGAGCTTGACCCTTTTTTATTATTTGATCATTTTGGTCCTGTTCATTATGAACCAGGTGGTGCTACAGGAGTTCCAGAGCATCCACATTGTGGATTCGAAGCAATCACGTATTTATTAAGTGGAGAAATAGAGCATAAAGACTCTTGGGGAGGACAAGCCAAGATTAAATCAGGTGATATTCAATGGATGACTACTGGATCAGGCCTTATCCATTCTGAATTGGTAACTGAACAATTTAAAAAGTGGGGAGGCATTATGCAAGGTTTACAAATTTGGGTAAACCTGCCTCAAAAAAATAAAATAGTTAAACCCTGGTATCAACATATAAAGAAGGCTGATATTCCAGTTGTAATGGATAACAGAGGAATAGTAATTAAGATTTTAGTTGGTGAAGTAAAAAAAATAAAATCATTAGTTCAAACCTATTCGCCCGTTTCTATTTTTGATGTTCAATTTACTAAGCCTGATCAAATAAATTTAAATATTCCTAAAAAACAAGTAGTAATGATCTATGTCATAAAAGGACATCTTCAATTTGATGAAGAAAAAAAAGCTAAAAAAGGTCAAATGATTTATTTCGATCAAACAGCGGATGAAGTAAAACTTAATTCTATATCCTCATCAGGATCTTATCTTATATTAGCCGGAGAGCCACTCAATGAACCTGTCTTTCGTTATGGTCCTTTTGTTACTAATACAGAAGGTGAAATGAAACAAAAAATGCTTGATTATCAAAATGGAAAAATGGGTAAAATATAATCTATCGCTTACTTTGTCTCATACCTTCAGATAATGCTATTGCAACAGAACTACTTACATTTAAAGACCTTAATTTTTTTTGAATAGGTATTATTAGGCGCACTTTAGCTTTTTTATGAACTTTTTCAGGCACACCTGCGCTTTCTCTTCCAAATAATAAAATATCATTTTGTTGATATCTATGATTTAAATAATCTTTTTTACCCTTTGTAGTAAATAGGATAATTCTATATCTATTTTTTACGGACCATTTGAAAAATGTATCCCAATCCCTATGTTCCTTTATTTTTGCATACTTTAAATAATCCATTGCCGATCTTCTAAATTTTTTGTCATCAAGAAAGAATCCAGTAGGTTTAATAATATCAACTGCAACATCCAAACATGCTGCTAAGCGAATTATATTTCCAGTATTTTGAGGAATATCAGGTTGAAATAATGCGATTCTCATTTTTTAACTCTTTATTTTTATTAAATTATTACTATAAATAACACGTAAAATGTTCTTTATTAAAATAAATCAAAAAATAAACTTATTGAGACTGTAATAATGACAACACCATATCTGGTATTAACCGTAATATTAATCTTTATATTTCTATTTATCTATATGGTTTCAACAGTTGTTTGGGGAAAAGTAGTCTCAGCCAATGATAAAAAGGCTGAATCAAATAAAGAAGAAACAAGAAGGGATTTTCTTCATGTTTCAACCATAACAATAGGAGCAATAGGGAGTGCAACATTTATGTGGCCATTTATAAAGAGCATGAATCCAGCAGAAGATACACTTGCTCTGGGAACTACAGAGGTTGATATCTCTAATATTGATGAAGGACAAAGCATTACAGTAACTTGGAGAGGTAAGCCAGTATTTATAAGAAAAAGATCAAAAGAGGACATTGCAGAAGCAAAAAATGTTAAGCTTTCAAATTTACCTGATCCAGAACAAGATTCAGACAGAGTGAAGAAAGAAGATTGGTTAATTTTAGTTGGAGTTTGTACCCATTTGGGTTGCGTTCCCTCAGGCCAAAAAGTTTCAGATAAAAAAGGGGACTTTAATGGATGGTATTGTCCTTGTCATGGTTCCCATTATGACACATCTGGGAGGATTAGAAAAGGACCGGCTCCAGATAATATGGAAGTTCCTCCATATAAATTTTTAAATGATAATACAGTTTTAATTGGGTAAATGAATGCAAAATAAAAAAGAACCAAAAAAATATAAAAATTCTTTCTTAAATTGGATTGAATATAGATTACCTATAATTTCATATTTAGAAAAAGAATATGGCGACTATCCAATGCCTAAAAATGCAAATTATTTTTGGAGTTTTGGAGCATTACTAACTATTTGTCTCGTAGTAATGATCATAAGCGGTATTTTTTTAGCGATGTATTATACCCCACACGTTGATATGGCTTTTGAAAGCACTGAGAGAATTATGAGAGATGTAAGTTTTGGTTGGTTAATTCGTTACATTCATAGTAACGGCGCATCATTCTTCTTTATAGTTGTTTATATTCATATGATCAGAAGTCTATATTATGGTTCATTTAAATACCCAAGGGAGTTAAATTGGTTATTAGGTGTTTTTATATATTTCATAATGATGGCAACAGCTTTTTTAGGATATACTTTGCCATGGGGTCAAATGTCCTACTGGGCTGCAACTGTAATTACAAATCTTTTTAGTGCAATTCCTTTTGTAGGTGAGGGTATCAAAACTTGGCTTTTAGGTGATTATACAGTTGGTAATGCTACTTTAAATAGATTTTTTGCTCTTCATTATGTTTTACCTTTCGTGATTTTTGGTGTTGTTGGGTTACATGTAGCAGCTGTCCATGTCCATGGATCTAACAATCCTGCTGGAATAGAAGTTAAAGAGCCAGAGGATACAGTTAAATTTTATCCATATATGTTGGTCAAAGATACATTAGCGTTTTGTGTATTTGGTATAATTATATCAGCGGTGATATTTTTTGGCCCAAATTTGATGGCAGAAGTAGATAATTATATACCAGCTGATCCAATGGTTACACCTGCGCATATAGTACCAAATTGGTACTTGGCACCATTCTATGCGATACTAAGAGCAGTTCCTGATAAATTAGGTGGCATAGTATTGATGTTTGCTGCCATAGCAGTTTTGTTTGTTATACCTTGGCTAGATAATTCTAAAATTAAAAGCTGTTCATTCAGACCTCTTTATAAATGGCTAATGATTTTATTTTTTGTCAATTTTTTTATTTTAGGATATGTTGGCATGAAGCCAGCTACTGGAATTTATTTGTTATTAGCAAGACTAGGAGTAATTTATTATTTTGGATTTTTATTAGTTATTACGCCATTTATGCATAGGTTTGAAAAAAACATTATTCTTCCAAACAGTATACATGAAATTTATAAAAAGAAAAAATAGATGCTAAGAAAGTTTGCAATTATATTTTTAGTTATAACTATTAATTCAAATTTATTTGCTGCTGAAAGTTCTAAAGAGAAGTTGACAAAACAAGACTGGAGTTTTAGCGGTATTACAGGGACTTATGATAAAGCCGCAATCCAAAGAGGATTGAAAGTTTATCAAGAGGTTTGTGCTGGATGTCATTCTATGAATTTAATTTATTATCGAGATCTAGAAGATATTGGTTTCAGCAAGGAGCAGATAAAGGTAATAGCTTCAGAATACACAGTTTTAGACGGACCTAATGACGAAGGAGAGATGTTTGAAAGACCTGCCAGACCTGCTGATAAATTTGTTGATCCTTATATGAATGCTCAAGAAGCTAGGTTAAGTAATAATGGTTCTTACCCCCCTGATTTGTCAGTAATTAATAAATCAAGAAAAGGCGGGGCTGATTATATCTATAATTTGTTGATAGGTTATGAAGAGCCACCTGCTGATATAGTGTTAGGTGAGGGAATGTATTATAATAAATGGATGGATGGAAAACAAATTGCCATGCCAACACCATTGTATGATGGCTCAGTTGATTATGACGATGGTACAGAAAATACTGCTATTCAACTAGCAAAAGATGTAACAGTTTTTTTACAATGGGCAGCGGAACCAGAGCTAGAGGAGAGAAAAAGATTAGGTGTAAAAGTAATTTTATTTTTTATAATTTTTGGAATTTTTGTATTTTTATCTAAAAGACGATTGTGGAAACAAATACACTAGACATTAAATAAGAAGTGAAAAACATCTCCATCTTGTACAATATATTCTTTTCCTTCTAACCTCATCTTACCTTTTTCCTTACAACCTATTTCACCATTGTAATTTATAAAATCATTATAAGAAATTGTTTCAGCTCTTATAAAACCTTTTTCAAAATCTGTGTGAATTTTACCAGCAGCAGCTGGTGCGGTTAAACCTTTTTTTAATGTCCAAGCTCTAGTTTCTTTAGGTCCAGAGGTAAAAAATGTAACTAAATTTAGTTTTTTATATCCTGAAAAAATTACTTTATTTAATGCTGAGTTATTCAATCCATATTCTTTTAGGATCAACTCTTTTTCATCTTCAGTTCCTATATTTGCTATTTGCGATTCAATTGAGGCAGAAATATTTACAACTTCATAATTTGAAAATTTTTTTGTAACTTTATCTGAAAATACATTGCCTTTAGTAACCGCACCCTCATCTACATTGCAAATGTATATTATAGGTTTTAAAATAATTAGGTTTAATTCTTTTAAAATTAATTTTTCATTATTATTATATTCTTCAATTTCTATTTCTTCATCATTTTCAATTTTATTCATGATTTCAGAAATTAAATTGAATTTAACCTTTATTTCTTTTTCTTCACTTTTAATTTTTTTTGACAAATTTTCTTTTGTTTTTTCTAAACTTTCTAAATCAGAAAGTCTTAATTCAGTGTTAATAATTTCTATATCTCCAATAGGATCTACCACATTGTTGATATGGCTAATATTTTTATCTTCAAAACATCTAACAACATGTGCAATCGCATCTACATTCCTGATGTGAGATAAAAACTTATTACCCAAACCTTCTCCTTTTGAAGCTCCTTCAACGAGACCGGCAATATCAACAAAGTCTAAAAAATTTGGAATCATCTTTTCTGACTTACTTGTATCTGATAATTTTTGAACTCTTTGATCAGGAACCGCAACTCTCCCAATATTAGGTTCAATTGTAGCAAAAGGGTAATTTGCCGCCTCTGCATTGTTAGTTTGTGTCAACGCATTAAAAAGTGTCGATTTTCCAACATTAGGTAAACCTATTATTCCACAACTAAAACCCATTTACTTTAGGCTTGTAAATTGTTTTTCAGATAAATCAGAAATAAATTTTTGAGGATCATTTTCTATTAATAAGTAAAAATTTTTACATATATTTTTTATTAATTTATCTAATACAAGTTTTTCATTATTATTAAAATCTTCTAATACATAATTTTCAACTAAATTTTTATTACCAGGGTGGCCAATACCAAAGCGGACTCTTGCATAATCAGATCCTATATTTTGATCAATATTTTCTAATCCATTGTGTCCACTGTTTCCACCTCCTTTTTTATATTTAATCTTTCCAAATTTTAGATCAAGCTCATCGTGTATTATTATGATATTATTAATATCTATTTTATAAAATTTTTTAAATGTACTTAAAGCAGTTCCTGTCAGATTCATGAAAGTAAGGGCCTTAAACAAAATAACTTCATTATTATTTATTAAACCTTTATAAGTTGCTTTTAATTTATCTGATTTAAATTCTTTCATTTTATAAAATGAAATCAGTTCTTCAATAATTCTAAAGCCGATATTGTGTCGATTTTCTTTGTATTTTTCTCCAGGGTTGCCTAAACCACATATTAGATACATTAATATTATCCAGTATTTTGAATTTATTTTTTTTCAGTTTTAGATTCTGAAGATTCTTTCTTTTCCTTTGGATCCTGTTCTTTCTTATCTTCTTTTTTGTCTTCACCAGTTTCTTCGGATTTAGCTTCTTCCTCTGTTTCTGCAGTTTTTTCTTTTTCAGGCTCTGCTTCTACTGTTGGAGGCACTAATGTTGCAATAACGAAATCTCTATCTGTTATAGTTGGTTTAACTTCATCTGGTAATTTGATGTTACTGATTTTTATCGAATCACCTATTTCAGAATTGATCAGATCAAATTCTAATATAGCCGGTATATTACTTGCATTACATCTTAATTCCACCATTCTTCTAACTGTATTTAAAACTCCTCCCTGTTTTATTCCTGGACATTTTTCTAAATTAAGAAAATCAATTGGAACTTCAACAGTTACTTTGGTATTTTGTTGAACTCTCATAAAATCTACATGTATAATATTATCTGAAACGGGATGATATTGAATTTCCTTTGGAAGAACTTTTTCTTCTTTACCTTTTAATTCTATTGATAAAATCTTTGAAAAAAAACCTTTATCTTTTGCAAGTAAGTTTATTGTTTTATAATCAATATTTATTTTTTCTGGATCAGTCCCCTTCCCATATACTATACCGGGAATTACACTTTTCTTAGTCAAAGATTTGGCATCTTCTTCTTTTTTTTCCCTTACTGATAATTTAATTGTGCTCATTTTTTTATTCAAATAGTGCTGAAACCGATGAATCGCTATTTATTCTTTTAATTGCTTCTCCAAATAAAGGAGCAATTGTAATATGTCTAATCTTTTTTATGTTTTTTACCTCATCAGATGCCAAAATGCTATCTGTTAAGACAGTTTCACGTATTTTTGAATTTTCTATTAATTGCCCTGATTTTCCTGATAAAACTCCATGGGAAATATACGAATATATTTCTTTTGCACCTTTTTTATGAAGAGCTTCTGCAGCATTACATAAGGTTCCTGCTGAATCAACAATATCATCAACTAAAATACAAATCTTATTTTCCACATCACCGATTACATTCATAACTTCTGAATGACCTGCATTTTCTCTTCTTTTATCAATTATTGCTAAATCTGAATTCATTCTTTTTGCAAATGCTCTTGCTCTAACAACTCCACCTACATCTGGCGATACTAAAACTAAATCTTTACTATTTGCAAAATTTTCTTTCATATCTTTTATTGTAGGAGGCGCTGAGTACAAATTATCAAGAGGAATATCAAAAAAACCTTGTATTTGACCAGCATGTAAATCCATAGTTAGTACCCTATCTGCTCCTGAAGATGTTATTAAATTTGCAACTAGTTTTGCAGAGATTGGTGTTCTAGGACCAGTTTTTCTATCTTGTCTTGCATAACCAAAGTAAGGAATAACTGCTGTTATTCTTTTTGCAGACCCTCTTCTTGCAGCATCTATTGTTATTAATAATTCCATAATATTATCATTCACTGGATGAGAAGTAGATTGAATAACATAAACATCTTCTCCTCTTATATTTTCATTTATTTCAACAAAAATTTCATTATCTTGAAAATTTCTAATTGATGCGTCACAGAGTTTTATGCCAATATTTGAAGCAATCGCTTTGGCTAAAGGTATGTTACTATTGCAAGTAATGATTTTCATTTTTGCTAAATTAACCCGACTATTATATGAGAAAATATAAAGTTCAATAAAAAATTGAAAATATGGTCTATTACATTAATTATCTTAAGAAAAACCTATTATATTTATTAGTCTTCCAGTTGCAGATTCATTGTGAATCGTCATTCTTCTATGACTATAAAATTTAGATTTATTTGAAAATGTATCTTCGTTTACAAGAACAATTTTTTTTACTTTAAGTTTTTGAAGCTGATATCTTAGTAATGGACCTAATTTAAAATAGTATTTATTATTATTTTTTTTCTTAAAAAATTTTTTATAATCTTTATTTTTTTTTATAAATTTATCAAAAAATTTATTATCTACTTCGTAATTTTTATAATTTATACATGGCCCTATTATTACATTAATATCTTTATTTTTACTTCCTATCATTCTCATTGACTTAACAGTTGTTTTACAAATATTTTTTAAAGATCCTTTCCATCCTGCGTGTGCAGCTCCTATAATTTTTTTTTCATCATCAAAAAAAAATATTGGTGCACAGTCTGCAGTTAATATTCCAATAGCTAAGTCTTTATTTTTTGTTATAAATGCATCAGCTTTTAATTTATTTAAAATCTTTTTTTTGATAATAATTGTTTTATTACTGTGAAACTGTTCTCCAATAATCAATTTTTTTTTATTAAGCTTAACTTCAAATAATGCTTTTTTTCTATTTTTTTTAACATTTAATAATTTATCGTTATATTTATTACTACAATTTAGAGTATCATAAGGTTTTTTTGAATATCCTCCTTTTCTAGTAAAAAAACCATATTTGATATTTTGAAATTTAAAATATTTTGAATTAATATAATTCATTGAATTTCTCATAATTTTCAAGTTTTTGTGAAGAGATGATTAAAACTTTAAATAATTCTCCCATTTTATCTTCATCCAAAATTCTATCTAAATCTTTTTGAATTTCCAATTTCTTTTTTGTATTTACATTTTTACAAATTTTATTTTTTAATTCATTTATACCAATTGAGATAAGAAAATTTCTTTGAGTAAAAGGACCATAAACATTTAAATTTAAGGATTTTAATTTCATATAAAAGTAATTAAAATCTAACATATGAGATATGTCTTGTTTTCCAACATTATTTAGAAAGTCAACTTTCTTATGTTTACTTACGGATTGAATTGTTGAAAATCCATTAGAACTATAATTTCCATAATCTATAATAACAAAAAGACCACCATTTTTTTTAATTATTTCTGATATACTTTCTAGATATTTCTCTGCATCATATTCTATTTCAATAATACTTTTATCTTTAAGATTATATGAACTATATAAAGATTCAATCTTATTAAAAAGCTTTAGATTTTTATTTAATTTGATATCATCAAAATAAAATTTTTTATTTTTTTCGTCATACTTTATAATTTTTTCAAAATATTCATTTTTGAATTTATAAAATTGACTTATGGGGAAACAATCAAAGAATTCATTAGCAAAAAAAATTGATTTTTTTTTATTAATTTTTTTTAAATTTTGTTGCCAAGTCATTTTTAATGATTTTTTTTTAAAAATATTTAAATTTTTTTTCTGAATTTTTATTAATTCTTTATTCACTTCAATCAAATTTAAATTAATACTTGAAAAATAATTTTCAAAATTTAAGCTTATATTCAAAGCATCTCTTATAAAAGTTCCATTGCCTGGTCCAAGTTCAATTAGATTAAATTCATCTTTAATATAATTGCTCCAATAATCAATAAAGTATAAACCAATTATTTCCCCAAATAGTTGTGAAATTTCTGAAGAAGTTATAAAATCTCCTTTTTTTCCTATAGCTCTTTTATTTTTATAATATCCTTTTTTTTCATCATACATAGATGTTCTAATGAAATTTTTTATCGTAATAAATCCATTATTTGATTTAATTTCATTTTTAATTTTTTTATTTAATTTCATTTGTTCTATTTTTTTGAAAATAAATAATAATACCTACTAGGATCATGGGTACACATAGAATTTGACCCATAGTCATTTGATTAAAAAACAGACCTAGATGCGAATCAGGTTCTCGTAAAAATTCTAATAGAAACCTGAAAGTTCCATAAATTACTAAAAAAATAGCACTATTGATCCCATACTTTTTTCTTTCAAAATTATATCTCACAATTGTAAATAATAGAAAAAATAAAACAAAACCTTCAAAAAAAGCTTCATAAAGTTGTGATGGATGTCTTCTTTCCATATCTATAGAGGGATATATCATTGCAAAATAAAAAGATGTAGTTCTGCCGTATAACTCTATATTAATAAAATTTGCTATTCTTCCAAAAAAAATACCAATTGGTACAGTTGTAGAAACAAAATCTGATAAGATAAAAAAATTAACTTTTTTAATATTTGAAAAAATTATTAAACTTATAATAACACCTATTAATCCTCCATGAAATGACATGCCACCCTGCCAAACATAAAAAACTTTTATAGGATCATAAAATAATAAGTCTGTTTGATAAAATAGAATGTAGCCAATTCGACCTCCAATTATCACTCCTAAAGTTATCCAAATAAAAAGTTCTTCTATAATTTTTTCTTTTAGGGGCTCATTTAGATACTTGTTTATTTTTTTTATTAGTATGTAACCTAAAAGAAAACCAATGACATATGAAAGACCGTACCATCTAATTGCAATATTTCCAAAAGAAAGAATGACAGGATCAATTTCTGGGTGTATTAAAGTTATCATAATATATTATATTAACTCTATTGAAAAAATGAAAAACAAAAATAAGATTTTTTCAGATTTATCTAAAATTGCAACCGATGCCTTTGGTTCAATTTCTGGGATAAGAAAAGAAATTGAAACAATAGTAAAAATTAAAATTGAAAATGTTATAAATAAATATGATTTAGTTAGACGAAAAGAGTTTGAAATAGTCAAAAAAATGTATGAAAATCAATTATTAAGAATTAATAAATTAGAAAAAATAATTTTAACTAAAAACAAAAAAACTAGAAATAAAGTTCAAAAAACTAGGAAAAAGAGTAAATAATTAACTAACAACTTATTCACAATCAATTTAATTACATTATAATTTTACTTGCGACGCGGAATCATATCTGCCATTTATATACTATATATTGTTACATATTAAATAATTGATACAATATGATGTGTTAATATGACAGAATTATCAAATAATTATAATTTTAATAACCCCTTAGATGCTCTTGAAAACATTATATACTCAAAACAATGGCCTTGCAGCAGAGCCAATGACTATGAATTAATATCTGAAATTAAAGGAAGACAGTGTTTATTTAGACTTTATGTTGTTTGGTCAGAAAGCATCAACGCAATTAGTTTAACCATAACTTCAGATATAAGAGTGCCAGAAACATTAAAAGAACCAATATATGAATTATTGGCCTTAATAAATGAAAATTTATGGATGGGTCATTTTGATATAACTTCACGCAATGGAATTCCCGCCTATAGAAATACATATCTAATAAAAGAAAAAAATATCGAAAATATTAAAATAATAGAAGATTTAATTGATATAGGAATTAATGATTTTGAAAAATTCTATCCATCATTCCAAATGGTTCTATGGGAAAACTTTAATCCTAGTTCAGCAGCAGCCACGTGTTTAATGGAAACTTTGGGACAAGCATAGTCTCTTTACTTTTATTTTTTTTAGCTTAGATTGTATTTATGTTCAAAATATTATTAGTTGGATCAGGCCATATGGGTAAGTCTTTATTGAAAGGTTGGCTTAATTCAAAAATTAAAAATATTTCTATAATTGATCCCAAAGTAGGAAAAAATAAAAAAAAATTATTTAAATTAGATTTATATGATTCTTTAAATAAATTAAAAAACATCGATAGTTTCAATGTTATTTTTTTTGCTGTGAAGCCCCAAATAGTAGACAAAGTTCTAAAAAATTACAAAACATTAAATTTAAAAAACAAATTAATAATTAGTATTATTGCAGGTAAAGACATAAAGTATTTTGAAAAAAACTTTGGAAGTAAAACAAGTATAATAAGAACAATGCCCAATCTTCCGGCTTCAATAAGTAAAGGTATTACTTGTTTATACGGTAATCAAAATGTTTCATTAAAGCAAAAAAAATTTGCATTAAAACTTTTTAATTCAGTAGGAAAAACATTTTGGGTTAAAAATGAAAGCTTTATAAATAAATTTACAGCAATATCTGGAAGTGGACCTGCTTATTATTATTTTTTTATTGAAAATCTAACAAGTGCAGCAAAAAAAATTGGAATAGATAAAAAATTGGCTTATGAAATTTCAAAAGAAACAGCTATTGGTTCAATAGATTTACTTAGACAGTCAGAGGATAATGCAGAAATTTTAAGAAAGAATATAGCGGTAAAGGGTGGAACAACAGAAGCTGCAATCAACTCTTTTAGAAAAAATGATAATATGAAAAAAATTGTATTTTCTGGAGTAAACTCTGCATATAAGAGGGCAATAAAACTTGGTAAGAAGTAAAAAAAAAAGAAAAAAAAATATTGATTCTAATGATATTTTGATCAAAAAAAAAATAGCTGAATCAGTATTAAGTTATTTAGATAATAATTCTTGGTCAAGCTTAAAAATTTATGAAATTATTAAAAAAGCAAAAATTACCAAAACACAAGGTATTAATTTAATCAAATCAAAAAAAGATATTTTATTTTTATTGAATGATTATTTTGATTATAAAACATTATCTGATTTAAAAATTGAAGAAATTTCAAATCAAGAAAAAATTTTTGAAATATTAATTACTAGATTTGAAATTTATAATGAACATAGAAAAGCAATTAAAAAATTATCAACTTATATACTTAATAAACCTGATTTAGTTCTTATAACTTTTCCATTATTAATGGATTCATTAAGTTCCATATTAGAATTTTCGAATATATCTCCAGATGGCATTATGGGTAAAATAAAAGTGGAAGGACTTTTTATTATATTTCTATTAACTTTTCTGGTATGGAAAAAAGATGAAAGCCGCCACTTAAATAAAACTATGGGTGCTCTAGATAATTATTTAAGAAAAGCAGAAGTGATAGTTAATATGATAAATACAAAATAGTATATAAAATGAACAAATTTATTAGTTATGAAGATTTTGAAAAGGTAAACATTCGTCTAGGTACAATTATTAAAGCTCATGAAAGTACAAAATTAAAAAAACCATCAATAATATTAGAGATAGATTTTGGCGAAAAAATAGGTATTAAAAAAAGTTCTGCTCAACTCCAAAAACATTATGATCCATTAAAAATTATTGGAAAACAAGTGGCAGCAGTTATAAATTTTGAACCAAAGCAAATAGGAAATATAATGTCAGAAGTTTTAGTCTTAGGTTTTCCAGATGATGATGGAGATCCAGTATTAGTTTCACCTGATATTAAATTATCTAATGGTGGAAAACTCTTTTAATTATAAAGGAAGATTGATTAAAACTTTTAAACCGCCTAGTGAGGATTTGTCTAAAATTATATCTCCTCCGTGAGATCTGACAATATCTCTTGATATTGTCATCCCTAAACCACTGCCACCAATCGCTTTGTTTCTTGATTTGTCTAACGTATAAAAAGGCTTAAAAACATCCTTATATTTTTTTGTGTCTATTCCTGGACCATTATCTTCAACAATAATGATAATTTCATCCTCTTTAGCATTTAGTGATATTTTAATTAAATCGGAATATCTCTTTGCATTTTCAATAATATTTACAAGACATCTTTTAATTTGTGCAGGCCTTCCAGAAGAAATAACCTCTTGGATAGAAGTAAGTTCTATATTTTTGTTTGAAGATTTTAAACTTAAAATTAATTCATTTATCATAGAATTGAAATTAATTTTTTCAATTGGATCTGAAACTTCACCTTTTGCAAAACTTAAATAACTATCTAGCATTGAAGTCATTTCTGATATTTCATTTTCTAAATCTTCCTTAATTTTGGCATCATTTAATTTTGTCGTTTGTAATTTCATTCTTGTTAAAGGTGTTCTTAAATCGTGACTAACACCTGCAAGCATTTCAGTACGTTGTATCAAAAATCTTTTTATTCTTGTTCTCATCAAATTAAAAGCATTAGCTGTTTGTCTTATCTCAATTGAACCAGACGATTTTAAAGTTGGAACATCATGACCTCTACCAAAAGTTTCTGCTAAAATAGCCAATCTTTTTAGAGGTTTAGTTTGATTTTTCATAAAAATATAAGCTATAAAAAGAAGGATAATAGAAGAAAAAATCATCCATAAGATAAAAACAAAAGCTCTTCCACTATAAAGTCTGTCTTTATCCACCACTATAATTAAAATGTTTTCTTCAACCTGAATCTTAATTTTTAATCCTAAATTTAAATCATCTGAATCAAATACAAACTCTCTATTAAGTAGTTTTAATTCCTCTGATAATCTTCTGTCTAATACTCTTTTTTTTGGTTTAAAATCTTTAACATTTAAAAATTCATTTTCTCTTAATTCAATTTTGAAATAAAAATATTTTTGAGCAAGAAGTTTTGCTTCATTTAAATTAAGTTTAGGTTCTGTAACATCTTTTGCCTCATTTATTTCTTTTTTCTCAATTAAATCTATAACTACCCCAATATCTCCTACAACACTTTGAGATAATCTTTTTGAAATAATATCCCAAGAAGTTTGATAAAAAATTACACATGTTATTATCACCAATGAAGCTATTGGGACGAAAACTATTACTAAAGATCTTCCCAATAAACTTGTAGGGATTATTTTTTTAAATTCTATAACCATTAGTCTGTTACTAATCTATATCCTTTTCCTCTTACAGTTTGTATAAAGTGCGGTTTTTTTGGATTATTTTCAATTTTTTGTCTAATTCGGGTTATTTGAACATCTACTTTTCTTAAATCTGACTCATTTTGATTTCCTTCAGCAAGAATTTCTCTTGAGACATTACTATTCTGTTTTTTTGCTAATAGATAAAGCAAGTTTTTTTCTCCTTGTGTTAGATAAATATCTTCATTGTTTTTCTTTAATCTCATTTTAGTTAGCTCAAATTTAAAGTTACCAAAAATTATAAATTTTGAATTAATATTATTTTCATCTTGGTATTTTAAAATTGTGTTGATTCTTAAAAAAAGTTCTTCAGGTTCAAATGGTTTCGACAAATAATCTTCTACGCCTTTTTTTAAGCCTTTAATTCTATTTTGAGTATCACCTAGAGCTGTTAACATTAGTATAGGTGTATTCGATTTACTTTTTATGCTGTCAATAAAGTCAATAGTATCTCCGCCTGGGAGCATCCTATCTAAGATTATTAGATCAAATACAAAATAATTTATTAATTCTTCTAATTCACCTACATCAGAACATGTAGATAAAATAAATCCTTTTTCCTCAAGGTAGGAGCTAATTAATTCCCTTAATTTATCATCATCATCTACTAGTAATATATTTTTTTCCATAAATTATATCTATTATATCAAATTAACAAAAAAGATTATAAGCTGTTATATTGACTAAATTATGCATCACTGATAGGGAATTACCATCTAATAATAAAAAATTAAATGTCTAATATACCTTTTGATAATAGAGATGGCTGGATATGGCAAAATGGGGATTTTGTAGCTTGGAGAGATGCAAAAATTCACATTATTACCCAGGGTTTACATTATGCAAGTGCAGTTTTTGAGGGTGAGAGAGCGTATAATGGTGTTATTTTTAAATCTTTCGAACACACTCAAAGGCTATTCAGGTCAGCTGAAATTATGGGCATGAAAATTCCTTACTCACAGGAAGAAATTAACAAGGCTAAAAATGATTTATTGTTAAAGATGAATATGAAAAATTGTTATGTTCGTCCGATAGTTTGGAGAGGTTCAAATCAAATGGGTTTATCAACATCTTCAGCAGACATTCATGTAGCAATTGCTATATGGAATGACTGGGCAAGTTATTTTAAAATAGAGGATAGACTCAAGGGGATTACTTTAATTACTTCTCCATGGAAAAGACCATCTCCTGAAACTGCACCAAGTCAAGCAAAGGCATCAGGGCCTTATGTTATTTGTACAATGTCAAAAGAATTTGCTGAAAAAAAAGGTTATCATGATGCGTTGATGTTAGATTACAGAAATTATGTGGCAGAAGGAACAGGTGCCAATATTTTTTTTATAAAAGATAAAGATAAAGAGATCCACACTCCCATTGCTGATTGTTTTTTAAATGGCATCACCAGACAAACAGTAATAGAAATGTTAAAGCGTAAAGGATTCAAATTAATTGAAAGACACATAAAGCCAAATGAAATAAGTCAATTTCAAGAAGCTTTTTTAACAGGAACAGCAGCGGAAATAACCCCGATTAAATCAATTGATGAAATATTATATAAAACTGGAAAAGAAACTTTGTCATATAATTTTATGAATGATTTTACAAATTTAGTTAATTCTTCAATTTAGAATTTTTTAACCAAGAAGAGTTGTTTTTATAATTTTCTTTTTTCCAGAATGGTGCATCTTTTTTTAAATAATCCATTATAAATTTACATGCTTGAAAACTATCTTTTCTATGTTTTGAAAATGTTGCGACTAAAACAATTTTTTCATCCACATATATCTTGCCATAGCGATGAATAATTAGAGTATCAATTAATTTCCATTTATTTTTTGCCTTATTACAGATTTTATCGAGGGTTTTTATGGCCATTTTTTCATAAACTTCTAGTTCAATTGACTTAACTTTTTTTTTGTTGTTTAAATTTCTTACATATCCAATAAAAGTTGATACTGCGCCAATATTTGAATGTTTTGATCTTACAAAATCTATTTCTTTGTCTATTTTAAAGTTTTTCTTTGTAATTTTTATCATTTAACCTCCACTTACAGGAGGAAAAATTCCTATTTCATCTTCATTTTTTAGTTTCTTATTTTTTGTAACATATTCTGAATTTACTGCAAATCTGATTAGGTCTTTTTCTTGTAAGTATTTTTTTAATTTTGGATATTTTTTTGATAAATATTCTACTAATTTACTGATATCATTGATACTATGGTTATTTAAAGTTTCAGTTGATTTGCCTGTTTTTTCTTTCAACCATGCAAAATAAGATATTATCATTTAATGTGCTTCATACCCAAGCGTAGGTAGTCATATCCAGTATATAATGTTAAAATAGCAGCCATCCATAAAGCTAATTTGCCTATAAATAAAAGAGGAATAGAATTAATTTTATTTTCATAAAGTATAAGAAATGCCAAAGCTATTATTTGACAAGTAGTTTTAAATTTAGCAATGTGAGAGACAGGTACGCTAATTTTAATTCCTGATAAAAATTCTCTTAACCCAGAGACTAAAATTTCTCTCATTAATATTATCAATGCGGGTATAGTAGTAAAACCAGCAATGGTTCCTTTAGCAGTAAGAATTAATATTACTGATGCAACTAACAGCTTGTCAGCTATAGGATCGAGAAATGTTCCAAAATTAGTTTGTTCTTTTCTTATTCTTGCTAAATAACCATCAACAAAATCAGTTATTCCTGCAATACAAAAAAGAAAAAAAGCAATCCATCCGCTCAAAGGGTCATTTATGAGTATCATTATTAATATTATGGGAATAATTAATATTCTAAATATTGTTAATAAATTTGATATATTATATTGCATCTTAATAAAATTATTATGATTAAATTAATTTATTAATTTTGACTATTAAAAAAACCATAAATCTCTTTCGCTAAATTTTTGTTAATTCCTTTTATTTCGTTTAATTCATCAATACTGGCAGTACTAATTTTTTTAACACTCCCAAAATGCTCTAAAAGTATTTTTTTTCTTTTTAACCCTATTCCTTGAATTTCATCAAATACTGACTTGATTGATTCTTTAAATCTTCTTTTTCTATGTGAATTTATTGCAAATCTGTGAGCTTCATCTCTCATTCTTTGTATAAAATGTAATAAGGGATCATTGCCTTTAATAGTTATTTCTTTTTCTTCTGAATATATTATTTCTCTTCCTGAGTTTCTTTTAATTCCTTTGGCTACTGAAATTAATTTTACTTGATTTCTTTTGTGTTTATTGAGAATTTTTTTTGCTAGATTAAAATGACCCTTACCTCCATCGACAATTATTATATCCGGAGTAGTCCATTCTTCTTGGTTATCAATTCTTAATAATCTTCTATTTAAAACCTCTTCTAACATATAATAATCATTAGATTTATGACTTTTCTCTTTTAGCATATCAAATTTGATATTAAATTTTCTATAACTTTTGCTTTCAAAACCTTCTTGATTTACAACAATCATAACACCTAATGATTGATTTCCAAAAGTATGACTATTATCATAAATTTCTATTCTATTGGGCAATTGATTTAAATTGAAAAAATTCTTAAACTTATTTAATAACCTATAATGTTCTTGAAAACTTTGATTCTTTAATTTTATATTTTCAAGCGCATTTTTTTCTGCAAGCTTAATATGTTTTAATTTCTCTCCTATTTTTGGATTAATTATTCTAACTAAAATTTTATTTTTTTCTGAAAGAACTTTTTGAACATTGTTAAAGGCGCTTGAATCAATATTAACTAAAATTTTTGGTGGTGAATCCTTATTTGAATAAAATTGAAATAAAAATGAATCTAAAATTTCAACTTCATTAGAATTTTCATCATGACTTGGGTAAAAGGCTTTATTTCCATAGTTACTTCCATTTCTATAAAACATCCCAAAAATACAGCTTCTTCCATTCAAAATTTTAATTGCAAATATGTCTATATTTCTTAAGTCTTTAATATAAACCGATTGATATTTTTGAATTTGTTTTAATGATTTAATTCTATCTCTTAACCTACTCGCTTCTTCGTAGGCTTGATTTTTACTAGCAATATTCATTTGATTATTTAATTTTTTTTCAATAAATTTTGTTTTACCTGATAAAAATTTTTTTGCATCATCTATGCTTTCTTTATATTTTTTTTCATTTATTTTTTTAACACATGGAGCACTGCATCTTTTTATGTCATATAAAATACATGGCCTCGATCTGTTTGAAAAAACTCCATCTGAACAACTCCTTAACAGAAATGTTTTTTGAATTGATAAAAGAGTATAATCAGCCGTTGAGGGAGACACAAATGGACCGTAGTAATTTCCTTTAAATCTTTTTTGCCCACGGTACTTTAAAATTCTTGGGAAAGAGTGCTCTTTATTAATCAATATATACGGAAATGATTTATCGTCTCTTAAAATAATATTAAATTTAGGTTTAACTCTTTTTATTAGAGTGCATTCTAATAATAGTGCATCAATTTCCGAATTTGTTACAGTAAAATTTACCGTTTTTGTTTGACTAACCATTCTTTGTAGTCTTCTAGTCAGGCCGGATTGGTTAGAATATGTAACAACTCTTTTTTTTAAATTTTTAGCTTTGCCAATATAGAGAATTTCACCCTTTTCATTTTCCATTTGATAAACTCCAGGCTTATATGGAAAATTTTTAACACTCAATTTTATGATGTCCTTTCCACTTAAATTGGCTTTATAATCTTCTTGATCTTCAACAAAATTAATGTTTCTTGACGTTTCTTTAACAATTTTTTGGTTTTTTCCCATATATTTAACTATATTTAAAAATAATAATATTATATGTCATCTTTGATTTATTTAAACTAAACAATATTTTTATATAGGGGTAATTTAACAATGGCAAAAATGACTACTGAAGAAGCTTTTGTGAAGGTTCTTCAAAATCATGGAATAAAAAATGCATTTGGAATAATTGGGTCAGCATTTATGCCTATATCGGATCTTTTTCCAAAAGCAGGTATAACTTTTTGGGATGTTGCCCACGAGTCAAATGGAGGTCTCATTGCTGATGGATATACTAGGGCGACTGGAAATATTGCAATGTGTATAGCTCAAAATGGACCAGGAGTTACTGGTTTTGTAACGCCTATTAAAACAGCTTATTGGAATCATACCCCAATGCTATTGGTAACTCCTCAAGCTGCAAACAGAACAATAGGTCAAGGTGGTTTTCAAGAAGTAGAACAAATGAATTTATTTAAAGATATGGTTTGTTATCAAGAAGAAGTAAGGGATTTTAATAGAGTAGCTGAAGTTTTAAATAGAGTTATTGAAAAGGCAATACGAGGATCAGCTCCTGCTCAAATAAATATACCAAGAGATATGTGGACTCAACAAATTGATATTGAAATTCCACAAATAATAAATATTGAAAGATCAGGAGGTGGAGATAAAACAATAAAAAAAGCCGCAGAAATATTATCTAATGCAAAATTTCCAGTTATTTTGTCTGGAGCAGGTGTAATTTTAGCAGGGGCAATTGATGATTGTAAATTATTAGCTGAAAAACTTGATGCACCAGTAGCTAGTGGGTATCAACACAATGATAGTTTTCCAGGTAGCCATCCTTTAGCTCTTGGACCTCTAGGATATAATGGCTCTAAAGCTGCAATGGAAATTATTTCTAAAGCAGATGTTGTTTTAGCTTTAGGAACAAGACTTAATCCATTTTCTACTTTACCAGGTTATGGCATTGATTATTGGCCAAACAAAGCTCAAATCATTCAGGTAGATATAAATTCTGATCGAATAGGATTAGCAAAAAAAGTTACTGTCGGAATTTGTGGGGATGCAAAAATAGTTGCACAGCAACTCTTAGCAAATTTATCTATAACTGCAGGAGATAATGATAGACAAAAAAGAAAAGATTTAGTGCATAAAACTAAATCGTCATGGCTACAAACACTAACAAGTTTAAATCATGAAGATGATGATCCTGGAACTTCATGGAATGAAGACTCAAGAAATAGAGAACCTGATAGAATGTCCCCAAGAATAGCTTGGAGAGCAATTCAGGCAGGTTTGCCTAAAGATGTAATAATTTCGAGTGATATTGGAAACAATTGTGCGATAGGAAATGCCTATCCAATGTTCGAAGAGGGTAGAAAATATTTAGCTCCCGGTTTGTTCGGACCGTGTGGTTATGGTTTTCCAAGCATTATAGGAGCAAAAATTGGTTGTCCGAAAATTCCAGTAGTTGGATTTGCAGGTGATGGTGCTTTTGGAATTAGTATGAATGAAATGACTTCAATAAATAGAAAAGAATGGCCAAGCATAACAATGGTAGTTTTTAGAAATTATCAATGGGGAGCCGAAAAAAGAAATTCTATTTTGTGGTATGACAATAATTTTGTTGGTACGGAGTTAGATACAGAATTAAGCTATGCTAAAATAGCTGAAGCTTGTGGTTTTAAAGGAATTGTAGCTAAAACAACGGAAGAATTAACTCAAACTTTAATAACAGCATGTAAAGAACAACAAGATGGTGTTACAACCTTTATAGAAGTAATTCTTAATCAAGAATTAGGAGAGCCATTCAGAAGAGATGCAATGAAAAAGCCAGTTCAAGTTGCGGGAATTAAATCCTCAGATATGAATACATAATTTTTATTTTTATATAAATATTATAAACAAATACAACATATGACTAATAAGTACGTTTTTTATGATGAATTCAATCCTGATTTAACTCCAAAACAAATGTTAGAATATGGTGTTTTTGGAGGCAGTTACTTAGGTGATACAATAAATGAATATCCAAAAACTTGGTTTAAAAAGGCAAAATTAAGTAAAACTTTTGATGTAAATTTAAATTGTTTTAAAATACGTTCTGGCCAGAGTTTAAAAGAATGGAAAAAAAAGGGATGGATAATGAAAGAAGATCCAAGAGGATGGTTTCAATGGTATTGCAGATATACAATGGGAAGAAGAATTCCAAAAATAGACAAGCTACAAATTTATAGATGGAAAATGTTTGGACCTAGGCATATTGGAGGTATAAAAAAAAATTGTAGAAAAAGAGAATTAAATTGCAGGAAAAGACAAAGACAGGCTTTATTACAATGGGCTTATGACCCTTTTATTTAATTTGCACTTTTAGACTCTATTGATTGATCAGACATTTTGAATAAATTTAACAATGTTTGAGGTATATCATCAGTATTAGGGCATTCTATGATCATTTGTTTTTCTGCTATAGTAAAAGGGCAAATAGAGGCAAGGGTGGTTATGAGTAATGTATTATCTACATTTTGCATTAATTGCCAATCGACTTCTATTTTATTTTTTTGTAAGTAATTTTTTACCTCATTTAAAAAAATCTCTTTATCAAAACAATTCTCAAAATTATTATTAAAATCTTCTTTAAAATCTACGTAATTAACCTCTAATTTTCTAAATTTTTCTTCTGTATTTATTTCTTGTACAAATTTAAATCTTGTTACACCTATTAGGTTAATCAAGTAACGACCATCATTTGTTTCGCTGTATTGGTTTATTTTACCAAGACACCCGGTCGAATATAATTCATCATTTTCACCAGATTTATTATTCTTTTGGATCATACCAATCATTTTTTCATTTTTCATAGCATAATCAATCATGCTTAAGTATCTTGGCTCAAAGATATTCAAAGGTAGATTTCCTTGGGGCAATAACAATGCTCCATTTAATGGAAAAATCGGAATTATTTTTGGTAAATTATCAATACTCATACTAAAATAAATATAGTTATAATTCTTAACATTAAAAGTAAAATATTAAAAAAATTATTTAATTGACAAACTTTTTATTTTCTTGCAACTAAGAATTCTAATATGATTTATTTAATAATCAAAACATTAATATCTGCAATTGTCATTTTACTGGTATCCGAAATAGCAAAAAGATCTACTCTTATGGCAGGATTAATAGCATCTATTCCTTTGACTTCATTTCTGGCTTTTATTTGGCTTTATTGGGAAACAAATAATTCACAAAAAGTTATAGATTTATCAAATAGTATAGTTTTAATGATTATACCTTCGTTAGTTTTTTTCATTATTCTACCTCTAGCTCTAAAATTGAATGTACCTTTTGTATATTCGATGTTAATATCTTTATTTTCCACAGCATTTGTTTATTGGTTATATGTTCAATTTTTACAAAAATTTGGAATAAACTTTTAATTTTTTATTCTTATGCCTATAAAAGATATCATAATTGCTATTTCAATACCTTGTTTATGGGGTTTTGGTTTTGTTATTGCTAAACCTGGGATGGAACAGCTTCCACCTCTTTTAATTAATGGTTTACGTTGGTGGCTTGCTGGTCTGATTTTAGTTTGGTGGTTCCCAGTACCAAGAAATTTATTAAAAGAAATATTAATCCTTTCTTTTGTAGCCTGTACTTTACAGTATGGACTTACATTCTCAGGTTTAAATCTTGTTGAAGCATCTTCAGCAATAATTATAGTCCAATTTGAAGTTCCTTTTGGAGTTTTGGCCGCATTTCTTATATTAAAAGAAAAGCCACCATTAAAGAATTTATTAGGACTGTTAATAGCAGGAGCAGGTTTATTTATATTAACTGGTGCACCTAATTTGGAAGGGCAATCTCTTGGAATTACATTATTATTGAGTGGAGCAGCTGTATGGGCTTTAGGACAAATAATAGCCAAATCAATAACTGGAAAAATAAATGGCATTGCTCTAACAGCTTGGGTTGGAATAATGTCAGGTCCTCAATTGGTATTAGCATCGGCTTTGATAGATGGTAATACAATAAATTACATCACCTCTGCTAATTCTATAGCTTGGCTTATTGTTATATATCAAGCAACTCTTATGACAGCTCTCGGATATAGTCTTTGGTATTTCTTATTATCAAAATACCCTGTCAATAAGGTTATGCCAATACACCTTTTACTACCTTTTACAGGTGTTTTAGCTGCAGTTTTTTTACTTGGAGAGAGACCAGATATAAAAGTTTATTTTGGGGGGATAATAATAATTATAGGTGTCGCAATTATCCTCTATAGTAAATCAGAAAATAGAGTTTAAATAAATTATATGTTTAATGACACCCAAAAAGGCATCTTTCTTATAATTCTTGGCATGAGTATTTTTTCTGTTCAAGATGTTTTGATTAAATATTTATCTACCAATACATCAGTATTCCAAATATTTTTTGTAAGAAGTATAATTGGATTGTTAGTTATAAGTGTTTTTTTATCTTTCACTAAACAAAAAATTATTTTTAAATCTGAATACCCGATTCTAACTTTGATTCGTGTTATATTATTTTTTTCTGCTTTTTTAGCTTTTTATATTTCTCTTTCAAGATTGAGTTTAGCTGTAGCAAATTCTTTATTTTTTACTTCACCATTTTTTATCACAATATTTTCAATGATTTTTCTTAAAGAAAAGATCGGGATTAGGCGCTGGTCAGCAATTATTTGTGGCTTTGTTGGTGTTATTATAGTTATGAATCCCAAAATTGATAATCTAAATTTATTTTATCTATTACCTGTTTATTGTGCCCTGGCTTATGCACTATCAATGATTATAATTAAATATACTTCAGATAAAGATTCAGTATATTCTCAAATATTTCATTTATATATATCTGCCCTTATTATGAGTAGTTTAATTAGTTTGTTTATTGGCGATGGAAGTTTAAATATTTACGATGATCCTTCTTTGCAATTTTTATTAAGGGAATGGTATTTAAGTTATAATCAAAATACAATTTTTCTTTTTGTAATCGGGCTAGCGGGTGCACTTGGTTTTTTTTGTCTTCATCAAGCTTATCGGATTGCTTCACCGCCATCAATAGCACCTTTTGAATATATACTAATATTATGGTCGATTTCACTTGGCTGGGTTGTTTTTGGCGATGTTCCAGATTCAAGAAGTTTCGTTGGGATTACTATAATTATAGGTTCTGGTTTATATATTTTCTTCAGAGAAAATATAAGAAAAGCCCCTATTTCCACTGAGAAACCTCTTAGATAAATATTTAGAATATTCTTTCTTAACATATATGTTTTTTCCTCTATATCTAATATTAATATATTATTTATAGGAGGAATAATGATTACAAAAAATTTTACAAAAGTATTATTATCACTTTTGTTTATAGGGTTTATTTCGCCAGCTTATTCTGTATCAATAAAATGGTCTATGCCAGGTGATTCTTTAACTCTTGATCCTCATGCACAAAATGAAGGTCCAACGCACATGGTTTCTCGCCAAGTATATGAAGGTTTAGTGACTCCAGGCATTAATATGGAAATACTTCCTCAACTTGCTGAGTCATGGGAAGCAACTAGTGCAGACACTTGGGTTTTTAACATTCGTAAGGGTGTTAAATTTCATGATGGATCATCTTTAACAGCTAGTGACATTGCTTTTAGTATAAATAGAGCAAAGACTGCTCCTTCTGATATGGTGGATTTAATTAAAAGTATTAAATCAGCATCAGCTACTGATGAGCATACCCTTGAAATAAAAACTGAGGGACCAAATCCAATTCTATTAAATCAATTAACTCAAATATTTGTTATGTCAGAAGCATGGGCAAAAGCAAATGGTTGTGAAGTATCATACAATTGGGATGCTGGAGAAACTTCTTATTGTGCTTCAAATGCAAATGGAACCGGACCATTTAAAATTACTTTTAGAGAACAGGATGTAAGAACTGTTTTTGAAAAAAATACTGATTGGTGGGGTGACCATAGTTCACACAACTTAGATCAAATTGAATTACTTCCAATTAAAAATGATGCAACAAGAGTTGCAGCACTTCTTTCGGGAGAAATTGATTACACTAATGTTGTACCAGTTCAAGATATTGAAAGAATCAAATCTTCTTCTGGGCATATTGTAAAAATG
>MDTG01407895.1_pt1 | contig 25406 bp, 19 predicted proteins | sample 811421 | NCBI WGS metagenome assembly MDTG01 (sample SAMN05326645, study PRJNA326480) | marine metagenome | isolation source: seawater | place: Pacific Ocean: South East | collected 2011 | reverse complement strand
GAGCCAGCATTCGCGGGGCTGCGAAATGGCGGTGGCCAGGCTCGGCGGCGCGGCGGCGGGCGGGGGCTTGGCAGAACTCTCGGTTGTGCCAAGCAGCCCACGTGGCGCTTCCCGGGCAGAACTCTCGGTTGTGCCAAGCAGCCCACGTGGCGCTTCCCGCCGACGCGCTTTGCGATCGCGGCTTCGGCTGCGATCCTGGCCCAATGCCCGCGACGAACCCCGACGAAGCGTTCCGCTCGCCCACGCTGCCCGGCGTGCAGATCTCGCAAGGCTGCACTGAGCCGGCGGCGGTCGCGCTCTGCGCCGCCTTGGCCGCGCGCGCCGTGGGCGGTGAGGTCGAGGCGGTGACCCTGGTCTGCGACCGCAACACGCTCAAGAACGCCCACGCGGTGCAGATCCCTGGCGGCGGCGGGGCCCGAGGCGCTCGCTTCGCGGCTGCCCTCGGAGCCAGCGGCGGGGACCCGGCGCGCGGGCTGGCGGCGCTGGCCGAACTCCCTGCGGGAGCGCTGGAGCAGGCCCGCGCGCTGATCGCGGCGGACGCCGTCGTCCTGGAGGTCGCCGACACGGATCGCGCGCGACTCTGGATCGAAGCGCGCGTGAACACGACCCGCGGCGAAGGTCGAGCCCGCCTGGAGGACAGCCACTCTCGCGTGACCCTGCTCGAGGCTGCGGGGGCGCCTGCGACGCTCCCCTCCTGGGCCAGCGCCGAGGCAGGACAAAGCGACCCGCGCTGGGAGGGCGCAGGCCTGGCGGACGTGGTGGCCTCCGCCGAGCGGACGAACACCGCGGAGCTGGCTCGCTACCTGGAAGGGCTGGAGCTCAACCTGGCGGCCGCTCGGCATGGCACGAGCTACGCGGCGGCGACGGCGTGCGAGGAGCTGGCCACCCGCGCCGAGCTCCTCGCCGCAGCCGGCTCGGAGGCGCGGATGGGCGGACTCGAGGTCGCGGTCATGACCAGCGGCTTTAGCGGCAACCAAGGCTTCGTCGCCACGCTGCCAGTGTGGGTCGTCGCCGAATCGCTCGGCGCCGAACGCGAGGAGCTGGGGCGCGCCTTGGCGCTGAGCCACCTGGTCGGCAGCTACGTGCGCGCCTCGACCGGCGTGCTCTCTCCGCTCTGCAACGCAGTCCACGCCGCCAGCGCTGGAGCTGCCGCGGCCTGCGCGCGGCTCCTGGGGGGCGACCTGAGAGCCATGGAGCAGGCCGCACAGCTCGCCTTGGCCACGGCCGCCGGCACCCTCTGCGACGGGGCCAAGCTCGGCTGCTCCCTCAAGACCGGCCTCGGCGCCGGCCAAGCCGTGCGCTGCGCGCAGCGCGCGGTGGCGGGCGCGACGCTCCCGGCCGCCGGGATCGCGGGGCCCACCCTGGGGGACACGGCGCGCAACCTGGCGCGCCTGGCTCACCCCGCCCTCCAGGCCGCCGACGAGCTGCTGCTGCGCACGACCCTCGAGGGGACCGAGAGCTAGCTGCCCTGGTTTGGGAAGAAGGGGTTGCCGATCAGCCCCTCGTCCTTGCGCTCCCCCTGCTCGCCGCGCTCGATCGCGCTCAGGCAGCGCTCGACGAAGCCGCCCTCGAGCAGCTTGCGCAGCTCGCGCGCGCTGGCGGGGCGCTGGTCGGGCTCCTTGGCCAGCAAGCGGGCCACGAGCTGCTCGAGCTCGGCGGGCCAAGGGACCTTGGGGCGCACCTCGGCCAGGGTCCGCGGCACGCCGACCAGGTGCTCCTTGAGGAAGGCGTAGGGCGTGGGCGCCTGGAGCGGCAGCCGCCCGCTCAGCAGCTCGAAGAGCACCACGCCGAGGGCGTAGAGGTCGACTCGGGCGTCGAAGGGCTCGCCCGCGACGGTCTCGGGGGCCACGTAGGCTGGCGAGCCCGAGATCGCGCCCGTGGCCGTGCGGAAGTCGTCCTCGCCCTGGAGCTCGCTCTGGAGCCGGGCGATCCCGAAGTCGACGATCAACAGGCGCCCGCGTCCGGCCTGGACCATGACGTTGGCCGGCTTGAGGTCGCGGTGGATCACCCCCGCCCGATGGATCGACTCGAGCGCCTCGACGAGCTGGCGCAGGTAGCCGAAGGCGACCTGCAGAGGCAGCCCCTGGCCGCCCGCGTCGAGCAGCTCCTGGCGCAGGCTGGCCCCGGCGATCGCGGAGAGCGCCATGTAGTGGGTGCCGTCCGCGGCGATCCCCTCGTCGATCAGGCGCACAGCGCTGGCCTGGTCGAGGCGGCGACAGATCCGCGCCTCGCGGCTGAAGCGCTCGGTGTCCTCGGGGCTGGCGAACTCGGGCCGCAGCACCTTCAGCGCGACCAGCGGACCCGTTCCCCGGCGGCGGGCCAGGTAGACCGAACCGGCCGCGCCGCGCCCGAGGCGCTCGCTGACCTCGTAGGGACCGACGCTGCCCGAGACCTCGACCGTGTTGCCCTTGCCCTGGAAGCGAGCCCGCTCGATGTGCTTGCTCTCTTCGTCCGTGAGGGTCGAGGTCGCCCAGCCCGCGTCCGGATCGTCCTCGACCTCCTCGTCGAGGGCGATCGCCGCCGCCAGCCGCTCGCGAGCCAAGTCCACCGCCCGCAGGGTGTGGCTGGTGCGGAAGAGCACCGGCAGCCGGAACACACTGGTGTCGACGTGCCGGGTCGGCAGGAGGGGCCGCGCCACCCCGCGGAAGTCCTCGTCCTCGTAGCGGCGCAGGACGCGCAGGTCCTCGCGCAAGAGCTTCTCGCGCGCGCGCCGGTCGAGCTGCTCGTGCTGAGCCGGCGTCAGTCGCCCGCGCTCGACCAGCAGCTCGCCGATCCGCCGCCGGTAGGCGTGCAGCTCGACCTGGGCGATCAGCTCGCAGGCCTCGTCGGCGCCGAGGCCCTGCTGCTCGAGCAGGCGCAGGTAGATCGCCTCGTGGCGGACGTGCTCGAAGAGGGCCACGTAGCGGCGGATCGCAGCGTATTGCTGGCGGTCGAGCTGGGCGTTCCAGGCCAGGCGGCTGACGAGGTCGAGGCTCGTGTCCGGCTCGTCGCTGGTCACGCGCAGCTGCTTGCGCACCCGCTGGGGAGGAACCCAGCCAAGCTGCACGAGCAGCTTCCCCGCCACGATGTCTGCTGGGACCAACACCAAGCTCAGGGTAGCTCGCCAAGTCGGGGTGAGCACCTCGGAGGTGTGAGACGCCCCTGCTTCAGCGCGGCAGGCCAGGATAGGGCACGACGACAGCCGGATCCATCCTCTCGCCGTCAGCTGCCGATCAGCGCCAGATCAGCGGAGCCTTCGTCCTCAGCTCGGGATCGAGGCGGACGAAGGCGTCCACGAGCAGCTCGCGTCGCATGACCTCGGGCAGTCGCGCGAGCGCCTCGCGCTCTCCCGCGCGAGCGGCAGCCAGGACGTTGTGCGGTTCCCCCGCGGCGAGCTGCGTGCGCTCGGGCACGGCGCCGCGCGCGAGGCGCAGGTAGGCCAGCAGCGCGCGCTCGCGCGGGGTCGTGGCCAGGAGGGCAGGTGGGATCTGGGGCGGAGTCGCGGCGGCCTTGGCGTGGAAGAGCGCGAGCTGTCCGAGGGCGCCCCGCAGGGGCAGGCGCGGGATCAACTTCAAGAGCAAGGCCTTGGCCATGCGGTGCCTGCTGCGCGCGAAGGAGGCGATGACGTCCTCGCACGCGCCCGCCTCGTCGCCTAGTTGGAGGCGGGCCAGGGCCCGCTGATAGAAGGGCCACCAGTGGCCGAGGGTCGGCTTCAGTCGCTCGAGGCGCTCGAGCGCCTCGGAGTAGCGTCCGGCCAGGTTCAGCAGCTCTCCCTCCTGGGCCGGCCGCTGAAGCCCCTCCCTCCAGGCGGCTTGGGAACGAGCCAGCGCGGCCTCCAGCAGCTTGGGGTCGCGCTCTTGGCGGTAGCGCTGGGTCAAGAGGGCGGCCTCGCCGGCGAGGTTGCGCTGCCAGTCCAGCGACTGGGGGTCGAGCAGCTCGCGAGCGAGGGCGTGACCCGCGGCGCCCTGGGGCAGGGCGTAGCGCCCCCAGCCCATGAGCAGGCTGCGCAGCCGGACTGGGAGGCCGGTCCTCTCGAGGTGCGCAGCCGCCTCCGCCGGCGTGAGCGCTAGCCGAGCGCCGAGTCGCTGGCACGCAGCGCTGTCGCCCGCGATAACCGCCACTTGAGCCGCACGCACGAGGGTGTCCGTCTGGACCTCACGCGGCAGCGCAGAGGCTGCGCACGCTTCGAGCCGCGCTCGCCAGGCCGAGAGCTGAGCCGCGGAGGGCGCCGCGCCGACGGGCAGCCCCGCCGCCTCCCGAGCACCCAAGGCGCAGCCCAGGTGAACCTCGCGCGCCGCGGCGATCCACTCGCGGTAGGCCGCGTGCGGCGGCTCGCTGGAGGGGCTCCAGCGCAGCGCCCGGAACTCGACGACCTCGGCCACGGACCCGACGCGCGCAGGCTCCCCCTCGCTCGCAGGCAAATGCACCACCGAGAGCGCGGCCAAGCGCTCGCCTTCGCGCCAGAGCTCGGCGTGGACGAGGCCGGACTCGTAGCGCAGCCGCAGCCACCCCGTCGTGGGCGCGCTCAGCCGCTGCTCCGCCAGGATCAGCTCGCGCCGCCGGCGCGGGCGGAGCACCAGGCGGAAGCCGGCCTCGCTCAGCTCGCAGCGGAGCGGGCCGCGGGCGAGGAAGGGCCCGCCGCGACGCGCGGGGCTGGGCCCGCGCACGAAGGCCGCCGCGAGCTCGCCCCCCTGGCCCCAGCGCCCGACCTCGGCGCCCGCCAGGCGATCCGGTCGCAGCGGGACTCCTTCGATCCAGGCCTCGCGCAGCTCCTCCACGGCTCCGTACACGCCGAGGGTCCCGCTCGGCGCCGGCGCGGCCAAAGCCGCGTCGATCTCCTCGCCGAGGCCGCGCCCGCTCCAGCGAGCGCGCGGCGCGAGCCCGCCCGGGGAGAGCTCCAGCCAGCTCAGCTCGCCGAAGTCCAGCCCCTCGGCCGACCAGCGCCCCAGGGCGTCGAAGGCGTCGACTCCGCGGTGGAAGGTCAGCGCGAGCCCGCGCGGCTTGGCGCCGTGCGCGTCCGGGGCGTAGACGGGCGGGAAGACCATGCCCGACTCGTCTGGGTCACCGAGCACCAGGCGCCAGCTCTCGACCGCGCGCACCTGAACCGCCGCCCGCGGAGCCCGCCACAGCGAGCGCCCGAGCATTGCGCCCCCCGCCGGGCCCAGCTGCCAACTCACCCCGCCCGTGGGGAGCGCCTCGACCAGCCCCAGCTTGCCCTCCGCCAGGCGCACGTCCTCTCGCTCTGGCTCGAGGAGGAGCAGGTCGGGGGTGACCTGGTAGTCGACGCGCAGCCGACCGCCAGCGACCTCGCGGACGGCGCCCGCGAAGAGCTCCTCGCGGGCGGCGGGCGCGAGGGGATCGACGACCCCCGCGCTCCAGCAGGCCCCGGAGAGATCGCGCGGGTCGAGGCCGCTCGCGCCAGCGGGCTCGCTCCAGGGAGGCAAGAGGTCGCTCGCCTCCGGGCTCGGCGCGGGCGCGCTCGGCGCGGAGCTCGCGAGCTGGGGTCCGTCCCCAGGCGCCGAGTCGGGCGCCAGGCCCCAGCCGGCCAGCAGGCCGAGCGCGAGCAGGAGGGCGACCCCCAGCGCGAGCAAGGGCGCCCGGCCGGGGTGCGAGTCAACCGGGGCGCCCGCGCGGAGGATCTGGGCGACCTCGGCCGCGCTGGGCCGGTCAGCGGGCTCCTTCTCCAGGCAGCGCAGGGACAGGCGCGCGAGCCAGGCGGGGACCCGCGCGTTGAGCGCGTCTGGAGAGGAGATCCGGGGGTCCTGGAGCTGGACCAGGAGCTCGAGCGGCGAGTCGGCCACGAGCGGCGGCTGGCCGGTGAGGGCGTGGTAGAGGATCGCGCCCAGACCCCACACGTCGACGCCGGTCCCGTCCTCGCGCGCGCCGCGGGCCTGCTCGGGCGCCATGTAGAGGGGCGTCCCCACCAGGCAGCCGGTCTCGGTGAAGCGGCTGGCGTCGAGGACGCGGACCAGGCCGAAGTCGGTCAGCATGGCCCGTCCGTCCTGGCGCACGAGCACGTTGCTCGGCTTGAGGTCGCGGTGGGTGACCCCCAGCCCGTGCGCGTAGGCGACGGCCTCGGCGACCTCGCCCACGATCCGCGCGGCCTCCTCCGGCTCGAGGGGCCCGCCCCGGAGCAGCCGCTCGAGGTCCTGGCCCTCGACGAGCTCGAGCGCGAGCCACGCCGGCGGCCCCGCGCCGCTCCCCAGGCAGCGGACGACGTGCGGGTGATCCATGCGCGTCAACTGCTCGCACTCGCGCTGGAAGCGGCGCAGCCCGCGATCCCCGGGGCGCAGGTTCGGGCATACCTTGAGCGCCACCTCCTGCCCGTCTCGGCCCCGGGCGCGGTAGACCGCGCCCATGCCGCCCCGGCCCAGCTCGGAGACGAGCTGGTAGTCGCCCAGCCTCACCCGCGGGGCTCGAGGCTCGTGCTGGATCTCCGCCGCCCAGGCGCGCTGGATCGCCGCCCACACGCCGGTGGGCAGATCGCAGCGCCGCAGCGCCTCGAGGAGTGCTCCGCGCTCGCGCAGCTCGAGCGCGGCGAGCACGGCGCCGGGGTCGGCGATCAGCCCCAACTGGCTCGCTCCCTCGATCACCTTGCGCAGGCTGGCCCGGGTGGCCTCTCCAACGATCGGCATGCTCGATTCTGCCGAGGAGCCGCTCTGCGGTGCAAGCTCGGAGCGCGCCCGTCGCGTGAACGCGCTGGAGATTGCCTAGAGCAAGGTCATGGCGATCGCAGCTGCGGCAACGGCCAGCGGGACGAGCGCCATGAAGCCGACCAGGAGCCGGAAGGAGCGCTTCGCGGGCAGGACCTTGGGCTTCGCCGGGCGGTGCTCCGGCAGAGGCGCAGCGCGCAGGTCGGGGTCGAGGGTGTTGGGGTTCGTGTCGGTCTTCATGGGTTCTCCTTTCGTCACCCAGAACACTGCAAAGGGCAGGCCGAGTCCGATCCAAGAGGAAGAACGGGTCGGCGTCGTCCCCTAGCCTGAGCGCTCCTCGTCCGCGCGTCGTTCGGGGTCGACGCCGCGCTCGATCAAGTCGAGCTTGCGCTCGAGCTCTCGCCGCTCGCGCGCTCGCTTCTGCTCCTCGTCCAACCACGCCTGGCGGTGCTTCGCGTAGGCCTTCTGCCACAGGGCTCGGGCCCGCTTACCCTCTGCGCGCGCCTCCTCCTCGCTGGCTTGCTTGGAGAGCTTCAGCTCGTCCGCGAGAGGGTTCAGCCCGGTCAAGGCGCGCAGCGCCGCGTCGAGGTTCAGGTGGTAGCCCACCAGCTCGTAGGCGGGGCCGCTGTTGAAGGCTGCGATCAGCGCGCTCGGCGCGTCGTCACGCATGGCGAGCCAGCGCACCTGCTTTGGCTCCTGTCCGGCGAGGGCTGTGAGCGCCTGCGCTGCGGTCCGCGCCGACCAATAGCGCTTCGAGCCGAGCACTTCGCAGAGGAAGAGGGTCGCCTTGACGCCGTAGGCCTTGACGACCTCGTCACGGCGCTTCCAGCGGATCTTGCGCGTCCCGCCTTGCTGCTGAATGTAGGCGAAGTTCTCAATGCGCTCGCGGATCTCCGCCCTCTGCTTCGCGTCGACGGCGACCTCAGCCAAGCGCTCCTGAGGGGTCGGGCCGAGCTCCTCGAGCCGCTTCGAGTAGCGCTCGCGGAGCTGCTCGAGATCTCCGGGGGACGGATCGTCCTCGGGTGTGCTGTGGGCGGGCGCCGCGAGGAGGGAGAGCAGGGCGAGCAACATGAAAAAGGAGGCGGGAGTGTTCATGCTCGACAGCCAGCAAGGCCCGTGCCAGCTCACCCAGGGACGTCGCGGGGAGTCAGGCTTCCTCGCGATTTGGAGCGGGACTGCAGCGTCCCGAGGGGACCTTTGGGTCGCGCTCGCTTGGATCCGGCGGACTCGCTCGAGCGGGAGCTCGACCTGCGCGCTCGCGGAGGGCCGCTAGACTGCGCGCCTGGCCGAGGAGGCGACATGGGCGAGCGGGTGGTGCTGATCGACGGGAGCGCGCTGATCTTTCGCGCCTACTACGCGATCCCGAGCAGCTTCCGCACCTCGCAGGGGCTGCCCACCAACGCGATCTATGGGTTCGCGACCATGTTCCGCAAGCTGCTCGGCGGCAAGCGCCCCCGCTACGGGGCCGTCGTGTTCGACCCGCCGGGGCCGACGGTCCGGGCCGAGAAGTATCCCGAATACAAGGCCGAGCGCCCCCGCATGGGCGAAGACCTCTTCGTGCAGCTGGAGTGGATCGACGAGCTGGTGCGCAAGCACGGCTTCCCGGTCCTGCGCGTGCCGCGCTACGAAGCGGACGACGTGATCGGGACGCTGGCCAAGCAGGCCGTCGAGGCCGGGCACGAGGTCGTGATCGTGTCGGGCGACAAGGACTTCGCCCAGCTGATCACCGACCAGGTCAAGATGTTCGACCCCTTCAAGGAGGGCTCGGGCGTGACCTACGACCCCGAGCTGGTGCGCAAGAAGTGGGGCGTGCGCCCCGAGCAGTTCGTGGACTACCTCGCGCTGGTCGGCGACAAGGTCGACAACGTGCCTGGGGTGCCGGGGATCGGCAAGAAGGGCGCCAGCCAGCTGCTGGAGCAATACGGCAGCCTGAGCGAGATCCTGGCCCACAGCGACGAGCTCAAGGGGCGCAAGAAGACGACCCTCAGCGAGAACCGCGAGCTCGCGCTCCTCAGCCAGGACCTGGTCACGATCGTGACCGACGTGCCCCTCGCCGAGGCCCTCCCGCCCGAGCGAGGGCTCGAGGCGCTCGCGCTGCCGGCCGAGCCCGACGCCGCGGCGCTCGACGCCTTCTACGGCGAGCTGCAGTTCTATTCGCTCCTGACCGAGGGCGCCCGCGACGCCGACGCCGACGTGGGCGAGCGCGACTACCGCCAGGTCGCCGGCCCCGAGCCGCTGCTGGAGTGGATCGCGCAGGCCGAGGGCGCGGTGGTGTGGGAGCCCTGCTTCGAGGGCCTGGGCGACGAGCCCGGCCGCCTGGTCGGCCTGGCCGTGTGCCCGCAGGTCGGGGAGTCGCGCTACCTGCCGCTCAGCGGCCCCCACGCGCCGCCAGGCCTGAGGGAAGAGGGGCTGGCCGCGTGCGAGCGCTGGGCGCCGCTGCGCGTCTACCTCGCCGACGCCGCGCGACCCAAGGCGGCCCACGACGCCAAGGCGCTCTGGGTCGGGCTGGCGCGGCTGGGGGTCGAGCTGGCCGGGGTCGAGTTCGACACGCGCCTCGCGAGCTTCCTGCTCGACCCGACCAAGCTGATCCCGCACCGCCTCAACCAGGTGACCAAGGAATACCTCCAGCGCACGGTCCGCGAGCTGAAGGGCGTCGTGGGGAGCGGCAAGAAGCAGGTCGCCTGGAGCGAGGCCCCCTTCGAGGTCGCCCGCGACCACGCCTGCCACCGCGCGGACGCCGTGGCCGAGTTGGTGCCGATCCTGGTGGCCAAGCTGGAGGAGAGCGAGCAGCTCGCCTTCCACCGCGAGCACGACCTGGCCCTCAGCTGGGTGCTCGGGCGCATGGAGCTGGCGGGGATCCTGGTCGACCCCGACGAGCTCGGGCGCCTGGGCGCGGCCTTCCACGAGGAGCTGGCCGGCTATGAGGCCAAGATCCACGAGCTCGCGGGCAAGGCCTTCAACGTCAACTCGACCAAGCAGCTCGGCGCGGTGCTCTTCGACGAGCTCGGGCTGCCTGTGATCAAGCGGACAAAGACCGGCTACTCGACCAACCAGGAGGTGCTCGAGCGGCTCAAGAGCGAGCACCCGATCGCCGAGCAGATCCTGCACTACCGCGCGCTGGCCAAGCTGATCAACACCTACACGGACGTGCTCCAGCGAGCGGCCGACCCCAGCACGCACCGGATCCACGCCACCTTCCAGCAGACGACCGGCGCCACCGGGCGCCTGATCTCGACCGACCCCGACCTGCAGCGCACGCCCGTCCGCGGCGAGCGCGGGGTGCGGATCCGACGCTGCTTCGTCGCGCCGCCCGAGCACCAGATCGTGTCGGCCGACTGGAGCCAGATCGAGCTGCGCCTGATGGCCGACGCCTCGGGCGACGAGAACCTGGTCGCGGCCTTCGTCGAGGGCCGCGACGTGCACGCCTTCACGGCCGGGCAGCTCTTCGACGTCCCCGCCGAGCAGGTCACGAGCGCCCAGCGCCGGATCGGCAAGACGGTCAACTTCGCCACGATCTACGGCCAGGGTGCGACGGCCCTCGGCCAGATCCTCGAGATCCCCCGCAAGGAGGCCAAGCGCTATATCGAGGGCTTCTTCGCCACCTACGAGGGTGTCCGACGCTGGCTGGACGAGACGACCGAGCGCGCGCTCGAGGAGGGCTACGTCACGCCCCGCCTCGGCCGGCGGCGCTACATTCCCGAGCTGAGCAGCAACAACAAGATGATGCGACAGGCCGGGATCCGGATCGCGGCCAACACCCCCCTGCAGGGCTCGGGCGCGGATATCTGCAAGCTGGCCATGCTCGAGCTCGACCGCCGCCTGCGCGCGGAGCAGCTCGCCGCGCGCATGGTCCTCCAGATCCACGACGAGCTGCTCTTCGAGACGCCCCTGGGTGAGGTCGAGCGGGTCAGCGCCCTGGCCAAGGAGGTCATGGAGGGCGTCGTCGAGCTGAAGGTGCCGCTGGTCGTAGACGTAGGCGTGGGCGCCAGTTGGGGCGACGCCAAGTAGCGCGCCGAATCGAGGGCGGCGGCGTGCGTCGGAGGGATCCACTGGGGAAAGGTGGGGGACCTCATGAATCGACGCCACTTCCTGCACGCCGGCCTGGGCGCCCTCGCGCTGGCCGCCTGCGGCCTGACCAGCATGGGCTGCGGCCACAGCTCAGGGCGCCAGCTGAGCAACGGGGCCACGGTCAGCCCCAACCTCGAGGTGGAGAACCGGACCCAGAACACCCTCAAGGTCTACGTCGACGGCGGCCTGATCGGCGAGGCCAACCCGCTCAGCACCGCCGAGTTCCAGATCTTGAGCGGCATGCGCTCGATCGAGGTGCGCGAGCGCGGGCACTCGACCCGGACCTACCTGGGCGACTTCTACTTCGGCTTCGACGACGTGAAGGTCACCTATCGCGGTGACTGAAGCGAGCCAGCTGCGGCAGGGAGCCTCCGCGAGCGTGCAGGGCTCCCTGGCTCGCTCCGGACGACCTCTAGAGCTCTAGACCAAGCCCTCCAGGGGCGGCTCGACCGAGGGGATCGAGTCGAGGTCGAGGGCCATGGCCAGCGCGCGGGGCCCGTCAGGCGCCTCGAGGAAGCTGAGGTCGCTGTTGGCCTTGGTGCCCATGTAGCAGATCCGCACGCACTCGTCGTCGAGGGCCAGCATGGCGATCTTGGTCCCCGTGGTGTCGAAGAGCGAGTAGCTCTTGGGGATCCCGGCCGGCGTCGCGTAGCCCACGGTGCTGCCCGAGAGCATGATCCGGGACTGGCCCGACCCCTTGCCGCCGCTCCGCGCACGCAGGGAGTCGCCCTTGAGCACGCGCGAGCTGCTCGCCCCCTCGTCCTGGACCACGATCGTGTTCATGCCGAACAGGTCCTGGCTGGGGGCGTCGCCGGGCAGCACGACCGTGTTCATGCCGAAGAGCTCTTCGGGGAGCTCTTGCTTGGTCTCCTCTGGCGGCAGCACCACGGTGTTCATGCCGAGGACCTCCGCCTCGGGCTCGACGGCGACCTTCTCGGGGCCGATCACCATGGTGTTCATGCCGAGGAGCGCGTCCTCCTCGCTCGTGACCCCCACCGGCGCGTCGGGCAGCACGCTGAGGTCGTCGTCGTCCTCGTCCTCGACGAGCGGAGCGGGGGCGGCGGGAGGCGGCGGGGGCGCGGGCGCGGGCCCGCCCGCGCCGAGGCCGGGCAAGGGCGGGTGCAGGATCGGCGGCTCGGGCTGGGCGTAGGCGAAGCGGAGCGCGAAGCCGAGGTCGTGGTGGGTCTCGCTCTTGCCGTCGCGACGGTGCACCAGCAGGCCCCCGGGCTCGAGCGCGATCACGGCCACGCGGATCGTGAACAGGTCGGTCAGCACGACCTCGCGCGGCGCCCGGATCGCGAACCCGACCGGGCCGCGCGGCGTCTGGACCAGGCTGCCCATGATCGGCGCCAACACGCGCCGCCACCCGAGCAGGGTCTCCCAGGGCGCGACGAACTCCATGCCCGCCATGAAGTGCTGGGCGCTGAAGGGTCGGCACCAGCCGACGCGCACCTGGGTGCGCAGGGGGCCGGGGAAGGTCGGGTGGATCAGGTCCGCGCGCAGGATGCTGTGCGGCTTCAGCTCGCCGCCGACGCCCAGCATCATGCCGTCGAGCATCACCTGGTGGAGCGCGAACACCGGCACCGCGCCCTCGTCGAAGAGCGCGATCTGGAGGGCCTGAACCGGGAGCACGGCGGGCTGATTCACCGCTGCATTCTGTGACTGAGTCGGAGCGCTCGCAAGCGCCTCAGGCAGACGCGGCCACCGTTCGCGCCAGCTCCACGATCCGCTCGCCCTGCTCGAGGCCCTCCAGGAAGCGCGCCGGGATCCCGCTCAGGCCGACCTGGGCGCCCGCCAAGGCGCCGGTCAGGGCCGCGCGAGCCATGTTGTTGCCTGGCCCGTTGACCGCCTGCAGGACGGGCGCCTCGAACTCGCCCGGATAGCAGGCCGCGAGGTAGTAGGCCGCCGGAATCAGGAAGTTGATCGCGCAGGCCAGCCCGTAGACGCGCGCGATCTTCCAGGGCTCCTCCAGCCGGGTCGCGGGATCCTGCGCCGCGCCGATCACGTAGGCCGGCTGGAGGATCGCGTCGATCAAGGGCAGCTCCTCGCTAGGCGGAGGAGCCAACCCGCGGGCGCCCGGGTCGCGCGCCAGCGCCGCTGGCCCCTTGGCCAGGCTGCGCGCCGCGGCCGCCACGCCGGGGCTCAGGGGCGCGCCCGCCACGAGCTCGCGGACCACGAGCCCGAAGGCCGTCGACTGCGCCACCACGAGCGGGTCCTGGTGGGTCGAGCGCACGTTGCGCAGCACCTCGCGCCCGGCGGCCGCGCGCTCGCGCCCGTAGCGCGCCACGAGCAGGGGCGCGCGCATGGCGGCCTCGCTGGTGTCGCTCCAGGAGGGCGTGCGGGGGTCGTCCCAGCCGCGCCCCGCCTGCCGCGCGCGGTAGAGGTCGCACACGTAGCCGTTGCTGTAGCGCCCCGAGAAGGAGGTCCCGTCGAGGGTCTCGAGCAGACCGTCCAGGCGACGCCCCAGGTCGAGCGGGTCGTGCTCGCCGCGCTCGGCGAGGGACTCGAGCGTCAAGAGCAGGATCTGCCCGGTCTGGCTGAACTGGCCGGGCTCCAGCATGTCGTGATAGTGCCCGGGCCGCGGACGCACGTAGCCCTCGACCCAGCCGTAGGTCGCCCGCAGCTGGTCGACGTCGTAGTACCAGTGGCAGCCGGCGCCCAGGGCGTCCCCCACGAAGGTCCCCACGATCGCGCCGGCGGCTCGGTCCTCGTAGGCGTCTTGGCTCATGCCCCCTCCTCGACCCGACACGATAGGCCCAGCGCTGGGTCCAGCCATTCAAAGAGCTGGGAAGGGGAGCGCAGCATGTCTTACGCGCGTCCCTCCCTCCCGCTAGGCTGCCCTCGTGAAAGCTCTCAGCGCTATCCCTGCCGTCAGCGGCATCGCGATCACCGAAGCTTGGCTCCACCCCTCCGACGAGGAGGACGAGCTGCTCGAGTCGGACGTGATCCTGATCGCCGACCGCCTCGACCCCAGCGACTACCTGCGCCTGCCCCTGGAGTGGATCGCCGGGATCGTGGTCGGCGAGCGAGAGGACCCCAACGCGGTCGCCCTGGCGCGCCAGCTCGGGGTCCCCGCCCTCGTCGGCGCGGGCCCCGTCGGCGAGCTGCTCGACAGCGGCGACCTGCTGATCCTCGACGCCCACCTGGGCAAGCTGATCGTCGACCCCGACCCGACCACCCTGCTCCGCTACGAGCGCGAGCGCGGTCAGGAGCGCACCGACTAGCGCCCCGGGGCGGCGATTCCAGACGGGACCTGCGAAGATCCCCGCCATGACCGACGCGCTGACCTTCGAGCAGATCGCCACCTACCCCCTCCCGGGGACGGCCGCCCCCAGCGGGCTGAGCTTCAGCCCCGACGACGCCCTGCTGACCTACTTGTTCTCGGCCGAGGGCTCGCTCCACCAGGAGCTGTGGGGCTACGACCTCGCCAGCGGAGAGCGGCGCCGGGTCGTCTCGCCCCCCGGCGCGGGCGACACCGAGGAGAACCTCTCGCTCGAGGAGAAGCTGCGGCGCGAGCGCCTGCGCCTGCGCGCGCTGGGGATCACGCGCTACGCCTGGGCCAAGCAGGGCCAGCGCCTGATCGTGCCGATCTCGGGCGGGGTCCATGTCCAGGACGGACCCGACGCCGAGCTGCGCTGCGTGGTCGAGGCCGGCGAGCACCCCGCCCTCGACGCGCGCCTCTCGCCCGACGGCGAGTGGCTGGCCTTCGTCCGCGACGCCGAGCTCTACGTGGCCAAGGCCGACGGGAGCGCCCCCCCGCGCCAGGTGACCGAGGGGGCGCGCGGCACGGGCAGGACCCACGGCCTGGCCGACTACGTCGCCGAAGAGGAGATGAGCCGCTACGCCGGCTACTGGTGGTCCCACGACGGCGAGTGGCTGGCCTTCACCGAGGTCGACGACACCCACATTCCCGTCTATCGGATCGTGCACCAGGGCAAGGACGCGGTCGGCGAGGGCGCCCAGGAGGACCACCGCTACCCCTTCGCCGGCGCCGCCAACCCCAAGGTCCGCCTGGCCGTGATCCCGCGCGCCGGCGGCGAGCCGACCTGGCTCGACCTCGGCGAGCACGAGTATCTGGCGCGGGTCAAGTGGCTCCCCGACGGGCGCCTGCTGGCGCAGACCCAGGACCGGCTGCAGCAGGACCTGCGCCTGCTGGCCTTCGCGCGCGGCGAGTGGAGCTGCCGCGAGCTGCGCCGCGAGACGAGCGAGGTGTGGATCAACCTCCACGACGTGCTCCACGCGGTGAAGGAGGGCGAGCACGCGGGCGAGCTGATCTGGGCCAGCGAAGACACGGGCTTCCGCCACCTGCTCGTGCTCGACGCCGAAGGCAAGGAGCTGCGCCGCCTGACCGAGGGCGAGTGGCAGGTCGACGCCCTCGAGGGCGTCGACGAGCAGCGCGGGCTGGTCTACTTCTCGGCGACCCGGGCCTCGGCCCTCCAGCGCCACCTCTACGCGGTGCCCCTGGCCGGGGGTGAGATCCGGCAGGTCACGCAGCAGGCGGGCTACCACTCGGTCCGCCTCGACCACGCCTGCGAGCGCTTCGCCGACCTGCACCAGAGCCTCGAGCGCCCGCCGCGGCTCAGCCTGCGCAGCCTCAGCGACGACGCCGAGCAGGCGCTGCTCTTTGACGGGAGCGAGGACCCGCGCGTCGAGGAGCTGGCCCTCGAGCCCCCCGAGCTGCTCGAGGTCACGACCGACGAAGGAGTGACCCTCCACGGGGCGCTCTATCGGCCCGCAGGCGAGGGCCCCTTCCCCCTGGTGGTCAGCGTCTACGGCGGCCCCCACGCCCAGCGTGTGGTCGACGCCTGGAGCCTGAGCGTCGACCTGCGCGCGCAGCTGCTCCGCCGGCGCGGCTTCTGCGTGCTGCGCCTCGACAACCGGGGCAGCGCCCGGCGCGGGCTGGCCTTCGAGGGCGCGATCCGCGAGGACATGGGCAACCTCGAGGTCCGCGACCAGGTCGCGGGCGTGAATCACCTGGTCGAGCAAGGCCTCGTCGACCCGGCCCGGGTCGGGATCTACGGCTGGAGCTACGGCGGCTACATGAGCCTGATGGCCCTGGCTCGCGCGCCCGAGACCTTCAAGGCGGCGGTCTCCGGGGCGCCCGTCACCCACTGGGACGGCTACGACACGCACTACACCGAGCGCTACATGTCGACGCCCCAGCTCAACCCCGAGGGCTACGAGCGCTCGAGCGTGATGGCCAACCTCGAGCGCTTCGAGGGCGCGCTGCTGCTCGTCCACGGGCTGATCGACGAGAACGTCCACTTCCGCCACTCGGCGCGGCTGATCAACGCGCTCAACCGCGCGCGCAAGCGCTACGAGCTGCTGCTCTTCCCCGACGAACGCCACATGCCGCGCGGCCAGGCCGACCGGGTCTACCTCGAGCAGCGGATCGCCGAGTTCTTCAGCCGGGAGCTGGGCTCGGCGTGAGCGAGTCCGGGGGAGAAGAGCGCCTCGCAGAGCTGCGCGAAGAGAACGAGCAGCTGCGCCAGCGCCTCTCCGAGTATCAGACGATCTTCGAGTCGACCCCGATCATGTTCTGGTACAAGGACACCAAGAATCGGCTGCTGCGCCTCAACCGCGCGGCCGCCGAGCTGGAAGGCGTCCCCCCCTCCAAGCTGATCGGGCGCCGCTCCGAGGACATCTACCCTCCCGAGCAGGCCGCCGCCTACTACGCCGACGACCTCGAGGTGATCCGCTCGGGCCGGCCGCGGCTGGGGATCGTCGAGCCGCACACCAAGCCCGGCTCGGACGAGGTGCGCTGGCTCTCGGTCGGCAAGGTGCCGACCCGCAGCCCCGAGGGCGAGGTCAACGGCGTGATCGCGTTCGCGCTCGACATCACCGAGGAGCGCCGCCTCCAGGGCGAGCTGAACCAGCGCCAGAAAATGGAGCAGATCGGCCGCCTGGCGGGGGGCGTGGCCCACGACTTCAACAACGTGCTCTGCGCGATCATGGGCTGCGCCGAGGTCGCGCTGCGCCAGCGCGACCGCGACGACGTCGAAGCCCAGCTGCACGAGATCCTGAAGGGCTGCCAGCGCGCGGCGGGGCTGACCCGCCAGCTCCTCGCCTACGCACGCCAGGAGCCGCTGCGGCTCGAGCCCTGCGACGCGCGCGAGGCGGTCCGCGGCGCCCTGGCCCTCGCGACCCCCTCGCTCCACGCCAGCGTCCAGGTCGAGCTGCGGGACGAGGCGGAGGCGACCGTGGTGCTCGGCGACCTGAGCGCGCTCCAGAGCGCCGTGCTCAACCTGCTCCTCAACGCGCGCGACGCCATGCCCAAGGGCGGCGAGGTGCGCGTCACGCTGAGCAACGCCGATCACGCCGGCTGCGAGGAGCTCCCCGCGGGGCTCTACCTGCAGATCGAGGTGTGCGACACAGGCCAGGGGATCGGCGAGGCGCACTTGCCCCACGTGTTCGACCCCTTCTTCACGACCAAGGGCGTCGGTCAGGGGACGGGGCTGGGCCTGGCCGCCGTCCAGGGCACGGCGCGCTCCCACGGCGGCCTGGTCCGCGCCGAGGACGACCCCGAGGGCGGCGCCTGCTTCCGGCTCCTGCTCCCGACCCAGCCCGACATCGAGCCCCCCGCTCCCGCGCCCCGGCGGCTCCCCCGGCGGCGCGAGCGCGGCACGATCTTGCTGGTCGACGACGAGCCGGTGTTGCGCGAGGTCGGTCAGCGCCTGCTGAGCAGCGCCGGCTACGAGGTCCTCGTCGCAGAGGACGGCGTGGAGGCGCTCGAGGTGTGCGAGCAGGTCGCGGAGGCCTTCGACCTCGCGATCCTCGACCTGAGCATGCCGCGCATGAGCGGCCCCGCGACCCTGCGCCGGCTGCGCGAGCGCTACCCCCGGATCCGCGTCCTCTTCGTCTCCGGCTACGACCTGAGCCCCCACTTGTCGAGCGAGGACCAGGAGCTGCTCCAGGCCTGCGAGCTGCTGCGCAAGCCCTACCGCGCGGCGGAGCTGCGCCGCGCGGTCGCTCGCGCCCTGACCAGCGAACCGATCGAATAGAGCGGTGTCGAGGGGAGGTCGCGATCTCGTCGATTCGCCTCCCGGCAGCACCGCGCACGCCGTGCGCTGCGTCCGTCACGGCCCTGTCTTGCGTCCCGTCGGGCGAAGCCCTCGCTGCACTTGAAGGCCTGGTTCGCACCTTGCACCAAGCCTCGCGGACAGACGAGGAGCGACACGTGCGACGAAACCTGACCTTCCTTGCCCTGGCGAGCTGCCTGCTTGCCGGCTGCGGCTCGAGCAGCTCCAGCGGCTCGAGCAGCTCCAGCGCCGCCGCGCCGGTCGCCAGCGGAGTCACGCCCGTCGGCAGCGCCAACCTGGCCCCCGCGCTCTCCTCCACGCCCCCCCCGCGAGCGCGGAGGTCGGCACCCCCTACGTCTACCAGCCCGCCGCCAGCGACCCTGAAGGCGACCCGCTCGCCTTCCGCCTCGCGCAGGCCCCCAGGGGCATGAGCGTCGATCCCCTCACGGGCGAGCTTCGCTGGACGCCGGTGAGCGGGCAGGTCGGTGCCCATGACGTGGTCCTCGAGGTCGACGACAGCGCGACCGTCACGACCCAGGCCGGGCTGGCCTTCCGCGAGCTGATCGCGGTCAACGACGATCGCTTCGGCCGCGTCGGACGGGGCAACGCCGACGGCCGCGCCTCGCTGGCGAGCTTCCAGGGCGAGCTCTACGCGGGCTCCTCCACCAACGGGCGCCTATACCGACTCCGCTAGGGCCGGTCCTTGCCGAGGCCCCAGTCAGCGGCGCGCGAACTCGGCGCGTGAGACAAGGGCCCACTCTCCGTCTCAAGGGCTGGAGAGAGGGGCACCGGCCCCGGAGGCCAGCCGCCATGGACCACGACCTGAACCGACTTCGCCGCGCCGCGGCGGCCGACCCCGCCGACGCCGCCCTTGCGGCTCGCCTCGACCGCGCCCTGCTCCGCGGAGGCGCGCAGGCCGAGGTCATGAAGCGCTATCACTCCGCATACGTCCGTCCAGTCGGCTTCGATGAGCTCGCCGGCCCCGACCCTCTCGAGCGCCGCTGCGGGTGCGGGCGAGGCGTGCGCTACCAGCCCAGCGCCGCGCAAGCGCTGGCGACCCTCGCTCGCGGCGAGTGCGCGGCCGTAGCGCGCGAGGCGCTCCCCCAGCTCCTGGTCGCCATGGCCGCCTCGGGCCAGCTCAGCAGCCACACCGGCCCGCGCCGCGCCTGCCTGCGCGCGAGCGAGCTGCCCTACGTCGACCTCCTCACGCGCGAGGTGCCCTTCGAGGTGATCGACCTGCTCCCCGCCAACTTCGCCACGACCTATCGCGCGCTCCCCGTAGAACGGCGCGGGAGGCGCGTGCTCGTCGCGCTGGCCAAACAGTCGCCCACCGTCCTCGAGGACCTGGGCTTCATGCTCGACCTCGAGTTCGAGCAGGTCCTGGCCGACCCGACCACGGTCGACGCGCTGATCGAGGCCTACTACCCCGCTGGCTTCGGCGAAGACCTGGCGGAGATGATCTGCACCGCCTGAGCGGCGCTACTTGAGCTGGACCGCCTCGACCAGCGCCGCCCGACCGCCGCGCTGGTGCGCCTCGATCAGGTCGTGGCTGGGCGAGCGGCCGCGCTCCAGGCGGCAGCGGACGCCGTCGAGGAGGTCCGCCACCCAGGGGCGCTCGATCTCCTGCTCGGCGCGGCGGCGCAGGCCGCCGCGCGCGATCTCGATCAGCTCGCGGGCCGCGTCGACCACGCTCCGGCTGCCCCAGGCGGTCGCGAGCCCCTGGCGGGGGACCTCGGCGTGGGCCCGCTGCAGCTCGGCGTCGCTGATCGAGCGCAGGCTCTCGAGGGCCTGCGCCCGGGCCGTGGCGTCGTAGCAGAGCCCGACCCAGAAGGCCGGCACCTCGCCCAGGGCGACCAGGAGCTTGTCGGCCAGCGGCCCCTCGCCGGTGACCTTGACCGCGCCGGGGACCGGGCCGTCGGTCGAGCGCAGCTCGAGCAGGCTGGGCTTGATCCGGGCGTCGGTGAAGATCGAGCCCAGGTGGTCCCACACGTCCTGCTCGGCGAGCGGGCTCCCGTTCTCCCAGTGCCCGCGGGCGAGCTGGTGAGCGAAGGAGGCGCCCTTCATCGGCAGGTAGGTCTCGTGCCCCTCGCCCCGCTCGATCCGGAACATCATGGGCGCCGCCAGCGCGTGCTCGGCGTAGCCCGCGAGCGAAGGGCCGCTCAGCTGGCTGGCCACCAGGCCCTGGCGGTGCGGATCGGTGAAGCGCCAGGCCTCGGCCCGGTAGCTCTGGAAGCTCGCGCCCTCCTCGCCCTCGGCCCAGGTGAAGGGCGAGGCGGCCCAGATCGCCGTGGCGAGGGGCGCCGCGCGGAAGGCGAGCTGGAGCAGCTCCTTGGCGTCGTCGCGGCTGGTGTAGTCGAGCGAGACCTGCAGCGAGAGGGTGCGCTGCATCATGACGTGCCCCAGGTGGCCCGCCTCGCCCAGCCCGGCGAAGTATTCGCGCATGATCGCGTAGCGGCCCTTGGGCATCCAATGAACCGCCTGCTGGGCCGCCGGCAGCAGCCCGCCGCCGACGATCACGAGCCCCAGCTCGCGGGCCACGCTGGACATCAGCCGGACCCGGTCCACGCCGTTGGCGAGCATCGGCGCCAGGTCCGCGGTGGGGCGGGTCGAGAGCTCGACCTGCCCGCCCGGCTCGATCGTGATCCGCTCGCTGCCGGGGCCGCAGAGCCCGATCAGCGCCTCGCCCTCGTAGGTCGGCTCAGGCCAGCGGGTCCGCTGCAGGCGCTCGAGGAAGGCCCCGATCCCGCGCGGGCCCTCGTGGGTCACGGGGGCGAGGGTCTCGGCGTCGAGGACGCCGACCTCGAGCTCGAGGCCGACCATGCGGCCGGGGCGGGCCTTGCTGGCCAGCAGGCTCCCGAGCTCCAGCGCGTCGCGCGGCAAGCCGTCCGGAGTGGCGAAGTGGTCCACGAGACCTCCCACGGAGAGGTGAGACGAGGGCCACGCCAGGTGGCTCTCGGGCGCGTGAAGTTAGCATTGGCGCCGAGTCGACGCCCACCTCGGGGACTCTCTTTGCACGACGTTGGCGCAGCCGCCCTCGCCTCCTGGCTGCTACGATTCGCCCCCAGTGGGAAGGAAGGAGCAGCAGGGCGTGTCCAGCCCGCGTATCAGCATCGTCGTCGTCGCCGAGGACGGGCCGCAGCAGCAGCCCGACCAGGCCCTCGCCCGCAGCCTCGACTCCAGCGTGGACCAGCTCGACGAAGGCGGGATCCAGCGGATCCTGGCCGGGCGTCCCGCCGAGGTGTGGACCGACCGCGACGACCTCGACCGCCTGGTCATGCCCGGCGCCTCGCCGGCGGAGCTGCGCAACGCAGCCCTGGCCGCCTGCAAGGCCCCGCTGGTGGTCCTGCTGGAGGCGAGCGAGCAGCTGGCGCCCAACGCCCTCGAGCGGCACGTCAGCGCCCTGGAAGGCGAAGAGTGCGTGGCCTCTTACGGCCGGACCGCGGTCCGCGACGAAGAGGGCCGCACCCGCTCGCTCCCCCAGCGCGGCAAGGGCGGCGAGGTCCAGGCCCAGCTGCTGCGCGACCGCCACCTCCTGGCCAGCTCGGCCGCCCTGGTGTGGCGCCGCGAGGCCCTCGGCGAGGCTCCCTTCTCCGACCACGACACGGCCCCCGCGCGCCGACTGGACCTGGCCCTGCGCCTGGCGCGCGGCCACACCTTCAGCTTCCACCCCACGGTGGTCGCCGAGCGCAGCGCCGAGCACCTGGGCATGAGCGAGCTCGAGGAGCTCGTCCGGGTCCTGGTCGGCCTGGTGTTCTCCCCCGACTCCCTCCCCCCAGAGCTCGAGGAGCCCGCCCGCCGCCGCCTGGCCCGCCACCTGGTCGGCATGGGCAAGCTCCACTACCGCGCCGAGGACTACCCGCGCGCGGGCAAGCTCTTCGACGAGGCCGTCCGCACCGCGCCCAACTACTTCCGCGGGCGGCGCTATCAGTTCCTCAACTTCGTCAAGAACACGATCTCGCGCGGCTAATGCGGATCGCGTTCTTCGCCAAGCGGCACAAGCGGAGCGGGATCACGCTCCATATCGAGCGCGCCCTGCGCTCGCTCGGCCACGAGGTCCTGAGGGTCAACCGGCGCCGGATCGAGCGAATGGTCGGCCGGCGCCTCGCCTGGTGGGCGATCCGCAAGCGCCTCGAGGCCTTCCGCCCCGACGTGGTGCTGGTGTTCACCTTCGACCTGCCCGCGCACCGCATGCAGGAGCTGCGCGAGATCGCCAAGACCGCGACCTTCTTCGACGACTGCCCGCTCGAGCTCGACCAGCGGATCCAGGACGCGGTCGCCGCCTCGGACGCCTTCTTCATTACGAGCCGCGGCCAGATCGAGCAGTATCAGGCCGAGCTCGGCGCCGAGGTGGCCTACGTCACCGGCGGCTGCGACCCGATCGACCACTTCCGCGTCGAGCCCCAAGCCGAGTTCACCAGCGACGTGGCCTTCATTGGCCAGGCCGACGAGCGCGGGGGCCGGGTCGAGGTCATGCAGGCCCTCGCCGAGCGCTTCGACGCCAAGGTCTACGGGCGCAAGTGGGAGGACTTCGGCCTGACCCCGGCCCGCGAGAACGTCTACCCCGAGCAGTACCGGATCATCTGCAACAGCGCCCGGGTCGTGATCGGCAACGACCTGCGCCAGGACGTGGACCTCTACTTCTCCAACCGGACCTGGATCTCGCTCGGCTGCGGGGCCTTCCTCGCGACCCGCTACGTGCCCAACCTCGAGGAGCTGCTCCCTCACGGCGAGCGCTGCGTCCACTTCCGTGACCCCCAGGAGGCCGTGGCGGTGGTCGAGGAGTGGCTGGCCCGCCCCGACGACCGGGAGCGCGTCGCCGCCGCCGGGCACGCCTTCGCCCACGAGGAGTATTCCTACGCGCGCATGTGCGAGCGAATGCTCACCCACCCGCTCCTGAGCACGTGAGCGAGCGCCACCCCGGCGTCAGCATCGTCGTCCCCAACTACAACGGGGCTGAGCTCCTGCCCCGCTTCGCGCCGACCTGGGTCGCCGCCGCCGAGCGCTACCCCGGCCCGGCGGAGGTGATCGTCGTCGACGACGGCAGCTCGGACCGCAGCCGCGAGCTGCTCGCGGGCCTGGCCGGAGTGCGCCCCGTGCTCCACCCTGAGAACAAGGGCTTCGCGGCCGCCTGCCGGACCGGGGTCGAGGCCGCCGAGCACGCGCTGGTCGTGCTGCTCAACTCGGACGTGGCCGCCGACGAGGGCTTCTTGCTCCCCCTGGTGCGCGCCTTCGACAAGGACGAGGTGTTCTCGGTCAGCCCCTTGATCCTCGACAGCGAGGGCCAGCCCTCCAAGGTCACGGTCAACCTGCCCCGGCTCAAGCGCGGCGACCTGCGCTGGGACGGAGTCGAGCCCACCGACCTGCTCCGCCTGGCCGAGCTCCCCCTCGAGGAGCCGCTCGAGATCTACAGCCTGTTCGGCCTGGGCGGCGCGATCGCGCTCCGCCGCGAGCGCTTCCTCGCGCTGGGGGGCTTCGACCCGCTCTATCAGCCCTTCTATCACGAGGACACCGACCTCGGCCTCTGCGCCTGGCGCCGCGGCTGGACGGTCAAGGTCGAGCCGCGCAGCCAGGTCCGCCACGAGGACGGCGGCACGATCAACCGCTTCCACGCCCCCTTCCGGGTCAAGGTCGCCCGCCGCCGCCACCGGATCCTCTGCGGCTGGAAGCACGCCGAGGGCGAGTGGCGCTCGCGCTACGGGAGGACCCTCGCGCGGCGGGCGCTGAGCAAGTGGCTCTCGGGCGACCTGCGCTACTACGCCGCCCTGTGGGGCGCGCTGCGCCGGCGCGGCGCCGCCCTCGACGCGCACGAGCGGGAGCTCGAGGCCACGGCCGTCCCCCTCGACGACGCCTTCGCGCGGATCCGAGCCGCCTGGCCGCCAGCGCAGCTCCGCTAACCCGCGTCGTCCGCCTCGGACGATTCGTCGCATCAAGACCGACAGTTTCACGCCTTGCGGCCCGTCCGAATCGGACGCGAAACGAATCGGCGCCATAACTCACTTGATCGCAAGGAGCTCACTTGGGCACAGCGCTTGTTTTCATTTCACTTGCTCAAGGAAGTGAAGATGAAGCGCACCTCCCTCCTGCTCTGCTTGCTCCTCTCCCTGGCTGCCTCTGGTCACGCCAAGCCCCCCGCCCGCGGCGCGAGCGGCGCGCTGGTGGGCGAAGAGGCCGGCGCCAGCGCCGACCTGCCCAGCGAGGCCAAGCCGCGCCAGACCTTCACGGCCCGGGTCCGCGCGCGGGCGCGGCAGCTGCGCGACCGCCTCAGCGCGCACCACGCAGCGCGGACGGGCGTCGAGGAGCGCGGCGAGCGGACCACGGACCCCAAGTTCGACAAGGAGGACGCGGAGGGCTGGCACACCTTCGCGGGCGTCCCCTTCGTCGAGGGGCGCGGCGACGGGCGCGAGATCCACCCCAACGACCCGCGCCAGGGTGCTCTGGGCGACTGCTACGTGATCTCGGCCATGATCGCGATCGCGCGCACCGACCCCGGCAAGATCCGCCGCATGATCCGCGACCTCGGCGGCGGCCGCTACGAGGTCCACCTCTACGACGTCGGCACCTTCTGGACCGACTCCAAGCAGGTCGTGACGGCCCGCCTGCCCTACGTGACCGACGGCGGCTCCCGCCGCCCGGTCTATGCGCGCTCGACCGACACCCGCCGCGAGGGCGACCGGACCCTGCTCGAGCTCTGGCCCTCGCTGATCGAGAAGGCGTACGCCCAATACGAGGGCAGCTACCCGGGGATCGAGAGCGGCTACGCCTCCTCCGCCATGTCCTTCATGACCGGCGCCGACACCGACCACGACGTGATCTGGCCCTGGACCTCGAGCAATTGGATCCGCGACCGCCTCAGCAACGCGCTCCGGGACGGCCACCCGGTGTGCGTCGGCACCAAGGACGACGTGGGCGACCTCGGCGCCGAGGTCGGGCTCGTGGGCGGGCACGCCTACGTGGTCTGGGCCGAGGAGGACGGCCGCTTCCGCCTCTACAACCCCTGGGGCCGCCGCCACCCCAGCCGGACCCTGAGCGCCAGCGAGCTGCGCCGGCTGATCGACAACGTCTACGTCGGCAACTTCTAGAGCGCGCGGCGTGCGCCTCTCGCCCCTCGCCCTCGCGGCGACGCTCCTGCTCTGCGGCTGCCCAGGCCAGCCCGACCCCCCGAGCGCGGGCGCCTCGGCTCCAGCTCCGACGCCTGCCAGCGAGGACGCCCCGGGCCGTCCCAAGGACGCGGGTCCGAGCAGCGAGGCGGGTCCCAGCGAGGCGACCCCCAGCGAGTCTCAGCCCGCCGCGACGCCCGCCGCCGAGCCCAAGCCTGCACCCGCGACGGCGGACGCGAGCGCGCGCCTCAGCCCGCCGGAGCCCGCTCCGCCCAGCGAGACCGCCGCGCCCGAGGGCTTCGAGCTGCGCGTCGGCGGGGTGCGCCCCCTCGACGAGCGCGTCGCGGTCGGGCTGAGCGGCTTCGTGTCCCTGGGCGGGCGCGACCTGGCCCGCCTGGCGGTGACCCTCGGCGCGGCCAGCTTCGAGGCCCAGCTGCCGCAGGGCGCGCTGCTGCGCGTCGGGGCGGGGCGCTACGAAGTCCGCGCCTTCGACAAGGCCAAGCGCACGGCGCGCCTCGTGCCGGTGGTCGCCTACGCCGGGCAAGCGCGGGTCGCGCTCCCGCTCGAGCTGGCGGAGGGGCAGCGCCGCG